>Ga0265298_10011540_pt1 | contig 10336 bp, 9 predicted proteins | sample AusTroGonzalo_MG_3_FD_193486 | JGI IMG/M metagenome (GOLD analysis project Ga0265298, IMG submission 193486) | Bovine rumen microbial communities from tropical cattle in Woodstock, Queensland, Australia - Gonzalo_01 | ecosystem: Host-associated > Mammals > Digestive system > Stomach > Rumen ... | reverse complement strand
CTACGAGAGACAGAACGAGCAGACTCTCCTTGGAAGACAAATCCAATTGCGCATAACTTTTCTTCTAGACTGTAACTACGTTTCATTTGAACCTTTAAGTTGTGTCCAACTTTCTGGGTTCACTTCAAATGCGTCCCCCGTTGTCGTAAAGTTCCACTAGCAACATCAAGAGCAGAAAATTTCGGTGTTTGGCGGCTGCATAATTGCAGGACTGATTGTGGTACTACCGTCCACAGATGTTGTTAGCTCCAGAATGGTTGAAGATTCGCAGTAGAAAATATTGAGTAGAGTTTTTGTTCTGTTCTGGAGCTCTCTTATTTCCATTCTTTATAGGGATGCATGCGTAGATGGCTATTGTAAAAGCGTGGATTGCCCGTGACTTCTGTACCTATAAAATCAGGTAACTCCACTTCCTCATTCTCTGAAGATAGTTCTACCTCTGCCATGACAAGGCCCTCGTTCTCGCCAAAGAACTCGTCAACTTCAAAGGTGTATCCTTTGTAATCTACCAACCACCTTTCTTTGTCTATTATTCCGGGCTCACATATCCCCATCAATAGTTTGCCCTCTTCTAGTGTGATCTCCTTTTCAATTTCCAAGCAATTAAGCCCGCCTTCAGGAGTTGGTCCTTTGATAGTGAGGTAGGCATGATCATCACGAATGCGCACTCTTACCGCCTTTCCACCGCCACTGCACAAGTATCCTTGTTGGATACGACCATGTCCAAACGCCTTTTCTTTGTAAGAGTCGTTTAGTACTAAAAATTTTCTTTCAATTTCAATATTCTCTTTCATCGGTGCAAAGATAGAAATAATAATTTAAAGCCTGTTATTATTCTATCATTTTAACTATTATGTTCGTTTTCTAATGGTATATTTTGTCTCTTTACTCGAACTATCCTCAAAAGCCTACACAGAATCACACTCGTCAATAATCCGATTATTCCTTTCCAAAATCCTCACAAGATTAGCAGATTTTGGATGTGGATATATTCCTGATTTGAAAAAAACACTATCTTTGCAGACATATAAGAGAAACCGCAGATAAAGAGCTTTATAACAACATATTCAATGAAAACGGATATGACTTTGCAAAAGAACGAAGAAAAAACCTTCTCAGAAATAGAGAAGAAGTTACAGCACACACTTCAGATTATGAAGAAAGACAACTTCCCAATAGTTAAGAAGACAGATAGATTTCCTTAGTACTGACTATGCCAGCGATGAGATAAACGCCATCGTGAGAGTGTTTTTATCCCCTCATCATGCTATGGTATCACTTATACCTGCTCTTTTTATCGCCTCTTTTATTTCAGAATCAGTAAGTTCATTTAAATACTTTCCTAGTTCAAGAGCCAGTTTCCTTTTGCTTTTTGAAATCAACAGTTCCATTCCCAAGGGAGAATCCACTATTGTGTTGGAATTGGGTGTTACGATTGCATTTATATATTTGTTTCCTTCGTGTCCCTTTTTATTCCACATAAGTTCATATTCGCAAGATGAACTTTCAATGGAAATATATCCAACACTTGACATAGAACTAATGACAGGTGTCGTATATTCAAAATTTGGAGATTTTGCCATCAAGTCTAGTTTTTCCTGAAATTCAGCAAGTGTATGATAAGGGTATTTATCTAAACAATTTATGGAAAACAATAATTCTATTAGACCATAATCCGAATTGGAATCATAAGTGCAATAAATAGATGAATCAAATACATCTTTGTCAGATATGACATGTTGAGGCCACATCAAATCAATATCAAGCCAACATCTTAATACGCCTTTATTGTCTTTATAAACTCTACTATATGATTCTAATTTATGAATTGCGTCTTCAGGCTTGTCTCCGATAAAACAATCACCAATAGATATTTTACCAGATACTTCATTTATAAGATTTGCACATTTAATTATCATCTTTCTTTTTTTTAAGGAATGTCTAAATCATGAGGAGGAATCCCGTACATATAGCAGGCTTGGTTAAATTCATTGTCATTCAGGTTATTAATGTCTTTGCCTAATTTCAATGCCAGTTTCTTCCTGCTCTTTTTTATAGCTGCACCAGCATTAAATACGCAACTATTTTCAGGATAAATTGGTGGTAATACCCTTAAAAGGATATACATGGTTTTGTTATCCTCTTTTTTTGACCATTGTAACTCTATTTCGCTATTCTTGCCTTCCAAATAGATTTCGTTATATTTTAAATTCGGATGAACTTCAAAATTGAGATTTTTGTAGTGTTTCGTATCCCCCCATTCATCGACCTTTTCTTCAAAATCCGCGATAGTAATATAGGGGTATCCATAATTAAAAAACATTAGGTATTCGATTTCTCTGACCTTACTTCTCTCTAGAAAGATATCGTCTTGATCATAATCATAATGGCAGACTATTTTTGACCAGAAAAAACTCTTGTCATCAATTAGTTGTCCGTATTTCATTGTCGTGACGCTCATTTCGCATTCAAGATAACCATCTTTTTCTATAATTCGGTTACTTAACTGTGAAAGTTTGGTCTTCGAAATACGGTTTTCTTCGCCTAACGTACATCCTCCAATGGAGACAATTCCTTCCATCTCTTCTACCAAATCAATGCACCTCATAGTTACTCTTTAATATTTCATCGGCAAAAATAAGAAAAAAACTCAAATCGCCAAAATTTCTCTTGTCTGCAAGCCTTGCAGAGTCCCAACGATTTGTTGTTTTTCAATAATATGCATATCTTTGCAAGCCGGAATAGGAGAATTCCCGCTAATGGCGGTTTGCACAATTTACAATAGCCGCGATAAACTCCAACAGGATAGTGCATAAACTGTTTCCTAATGCGGGTATGGAATTGCGCTCCCAGAAACTGGTCGTCCGTGAGGCTGATACGCTGCGGTTTGAAGCGATTTGGTTTCAACTCCAGGATAGTTGCCCTGTGGTGGGAATTGGATCCATATTACAGCAATACTATTCTGGAGCTCTTTATTTAAAAGTGTGTTGATACCGTATAACTTTTATTGGTTTATTCATTCTCTTGGCATAATCTATGGTATACTTTGTTCCTTTACTCGAACCATCCCAAAAGGCTAGAACAGAATCACACTCATCAACAATCTGTTTGTTTCTTTCCAAGGGCGCAACCTTTCCGTATTTGGCATAGTTTGGAAAGTATTCTATTAGTTTTAATCCTTTCTTTTTTGCAAACTCTCTGGCATATGCGTCAGCCCCCATAGCACCTCCTGACACTATTGTGTCGGGGATGGCGTCCAGATGTGCTTCTATATCAATCTTGGGACAAGTTCGGCTTCCGATAATTGCTAATTTCATTATTCTGTTAGTTATAGTTTCCACCCACAATCGAATTCATAGAGCACTTCCGTTTTTGTCTTTTCGAAATCGGTCACTCTATTCTGGTCAAAGCGAAGAACGGTGGTTTGTCTCACAATCCCTTCCCAGTTATTAAAATAACAGTTTCTCACATAAGCCTTATTATCCTCAAACCACACCTTTGGAAGCAAGTCGTCATCAGGGCAGGTAAATTCGGTTTTACCTGACGCTGATAGAACTTATCCATCGTTGATAGATGCAGTCTTTTTTGGTCTTCGTTCGTAAATAATAGGTCTTGTCTTCTGTATGCTCCATGCCAAACTGTTGGCAATTGCGTTACGGCAATACTCAGCAAGAAAGCCTGCCAGACACCCATCTCTGAGTTTTCAACTGTGAGATGCTTAAAAATCTCGAATTCACTAAGGTTCCCAAAACATTGGAAGAAATCTTCCTCTTTTTCTCTGTCAGGATGATTAAAACGTTCACTATAGATATCGTTATTGCCTTCATAACAATAGAACCATGACACATCGCCTATGCCAACATGATCGTTGGCAAGATGTAGCGCTAAGGTGTAGTTGCTGTCAAGTTTCAGACAATCGAGCACACTGAAAAGTCTATCGTACTCTTCATTTCCATTTGCAAAATCTTTAAGCAGATCAAAGTATTGCTCAGCTTTGGAAATGTATTGCTCTGAGTTGAGCAATTCTTGCAGACTTTGGCTGTTATTGTAAAGCTCTAACTCTCTCAATTCGTTTAGCAATGATTGCCTTAGCTGAAGTTTATCCAGCATCTTGCCTTTACCCTTTCGGAGGACTCGCATTTTTGCTATTTCCAGCATCAGCTTTGTTTCTTCTGTCATATATGCCTTTTTTGTTACAAAAGTACAATCATCTATCTATTCCACCAAATGATTAGCCTCTGCAAGCCTTGCAGAGCCGAATTATTTGTTGGTTTCAAAAAGAATCCATACCTTTGCAAGCAGTATCAGAGGTATGACGGAATGTTGATGGTATTCTATACCGGAGTCGGTACTGTATGATATAGACCTTGGAATGCTGCCAGACCTTTCTCCTCATAGGGAGATGCTGGTATGCATTTCCGAGGTCTTTCAAAATCGAGTAATTGGGCATAGACTCCTTCGTGTCATTCTTAGGGTTGGCCAACGTTGACTGACGGGATAATAACCGCTGCCATCGGAGAGTTCAAACTCGGTTTTATGAAATCTTTCGTGTGCTAGTCCTAAGCAACGGTACTTTGAAGCGATTAGATTTCGGCTCCAGGATGGTTGGATATATTTGGTAATTGTTTCCGAACGAATATTCCTTCTGTTCTGGAGCTCTTTTAAGAACAAATCCCTGGCAGGATTTAGTATGCAGGTTTCCTCGTGTCGAAGTGCCAGATTCGGATGGCAAGGTTACCTTTTAATGTAGGCCTGTATACTTTATTTACGTGCAATGAATGATTCCTTCTATTCTGGAGTCATTTTTTGAATGATCTGTTGCAATGAAATCAAGAAAACAATCAAAGTGCCCAATGACAAAACACCGAGCACTTCGAATGGTGAGGGCAGCACCAATCTTAATAAGATTGACCTGTCCGCATGCAAAGTTACATAATTTGGAGGAATAATCCAAACTTTTCTGCTCTGCAAGCCTTGCAGAGTGATAAAATATCTGCAAAAAACAGCTATTTGGTTGCTTTAATGAGAATTTCTTTGTATATTTGCAGTGAAATTGATTCATCTTAAAACTATATATTTGAGTGAATATGCCAATCGTAGTTGATCATATTAAAATCGACGAAAACAATCCTGTATTTTTTCAGGCTGCGGATTTTGTAATGTATGATGGTCCAAGAGACTATGATGCTATTTTCCTGACAGGAAAGGCTGGAACGGGTAAAACAACATTTTTGAAATACATTAAGAGCCAATACAAAGGGAATATGGTCGTCTTGGCTTTTACAGGTGTTGCTGCCATTAATGCTGGAGGCCAGACAATTCATTCTTTTTTTAATTTGGCATTATCACCATATTTACCAGAAGATGAAAGACTAAATAGAGATAATATTTATGCCCATCTTCAGTTAAATGAAAAGAAATTGAAAGTTATTCGCAACATGGACCTTCTGGTTATAGATGAGGTGTCGATGTTACGTTGTGATTTGCTGGATGCAATTAATACGATTTTACAAACATATAGAAGGAATGATAGACCATTTGGAGGTGTTAAACTATTATTGATTGGTGATGTGTTCCAGTTGCCTCCTGTGGTTACGGATAGAGATGGTATTATGGATATAATATCTCGTTACTATAATTCTGAGCATTTCTTCAGTTCCAAAGCTTTTATATCTTCAAGATGTTTGTACTTTGAATTAAATAAAGCCTATAGACAAAGTGAAATAAAGTTTTTGGAAGCGCTCGATAATATTAGGTGTGGTTCAGAGTATGTAAGAGAAGAAGATCTACGGATTATTAATGAACATGTTAATGAACCAAGACAAAATGAAGAATATGTTTATCTAGCTTCAACTAATCAAGCAGTTAATTCATATAATCAAAGCCAATTTGAGCGTATTGAAGAGCCAATAAAAACGTTTCATGGAACTATTGTAGGAGAATTCAGAATGTCGATGGTCAATGTTGACCAAGATATCGACCTGAAAGTTGGCGCACAGGTTATGACGATGCGTAATAAATATGCAAATGACTCTGATGAATTTATCTATTATAATGGTTCTATAGGAACAATCACAGAAATTGATGAAAATACTAAATGGGCTAAGGTGAAATTGGCAGATTCTGGACGTATAGTTTCCGTTACTCAAGAGGTTTGGGAGAACATCGAATATACATGGGACTTTGAACGTAGAGAGGTAAAATCCGTAGTTGTTGGTTCATTTACTCAGATTCCAATACGTTTAGCTTGGGCAATAACGATTCACAAAAGTCAAGGTCTAACCTTTGATAGTGTTAAAATTGACTTATCAAATGTCACTTTTACAAATGGCCTTGTATATGTAGCCCTTAGTAGATGTCGCAGTTTAGCAGGGCTGCATCTTACTTGTCCACTAAGTAGAGGAAATATTCGAGTGGATCCTGCTGCTTTGGAATTTTCAAAGACAACAACTTCTTCTGAAGAATTGCAACGTATTATCAATAACAGGAAAGCGGATGAGTTATACTCTGAATGCCGAAAATTATTTAAAACTGGAGATATTCAAACCTTATTGCCCAAACTAAACGAAGCAATAAAACTTCGTAATGACATTATATCGCCAAGTTTTGAGAGATATATAAAGGTGTACTATAAACGTTATTCACAGAAAAGAGAATTTTTGGAAAATTTACAAAAGACATACAAGGAAACTTTAGAAGACCTTAACGATTCAAAGATTAAGATCAATACAATGGGGATTCAAGTCGAAGAACTTGAGCAGAAAAAGGTTTCACTTGGCAATGACTTGGAAGTATCAAAGTCTGCAATTTCTGTCTTAGACAAACAACTTCAAATGCAACAATCTTGGATTTCTCAAATGGAAGAAACTATAAAAGAGAAAGATAACAGAATAGGCGAATTGAAGGACGAACTTGACAGAGTAAACTCATTACCTTGGTGGAAGGTATTATTGGGGAAAAGATAGTTTTTATAGATAATATGCAATGAACTGATAAAAATGATGTAACTTTGCAAACGATATGACAACAGACGAGATAAGAGCATTGCTCGATGATTTAGAGAGTGACAGGGTTGAAAGGACTATTTCAACTACAAACACGGATAAGTTCGGACAAGCAATTTGTGCGTTTGCCAATGACCTGCCTGACCATCGACTGCCAGGCTATCTGTTCTTAGGTGTAGCAGATGACGGTGAGGTGAAGGGCTTGAACGTAACGGATGAGCTGCTGAAGAATGTGGCTGCTATCCGTACAGACGGAAATATCCAGCCCCAGCCTTCTATGACAGTAGAGAAAGTCCCGATGCCAGAGGGTGATATTGTGATGGTGAGAGTGGAACCGTCCGTTTTTCCTCCAGTCAGGTATAAAGGGCGCATCTGGATTAGGATTGGGCCTCGAAAGGGTGTGGCCAATGAGAATGATGAGCATATACTGATGGAAAAACGTCGTGCAAATGTTTCTTCTTTTGATTCGTCGCCTTGTCTGAATGCTGCGATTGAAGATTTAGACTTGCAGAAGTTCAAACACTATTATCTGCCAAAGGCTATGACGGACGATGAGATAGAGGAAGACCGTAAGGCTGGTAGGGATGTGAAATATCAGATGGCATCGTTTGGATTCTTTGATACCCACTACGACTGTCCGACGAATGCAGGCATGTTGTTCTTCGCCAAGAATCTGCGTCGTTTCATCCCAGGGGCATACGTTCAGTATGTGCGTTTCGCAGGAAAGGATCGTGCAGGCGAGATTATGACGGAGCATGAATTCAAGGACAATCTTTGCACCATTCTGCCAGAACTCGACACGTTTATCAAAACCACAATAGCTAATCGTCGGCCTATACCAGTTAGTGCTTTGCGAGAAGACCCCTTTGTGGATTATCCGGATTGGGCTACTCGTGAACTTCTGATGAACGCCATCTGCCATCGTGACTATACAAGCAATGGGCCAATACAGTTCTATCAGTATGATGACCGTATTGAGATTATGAATCACGGTGGCTTGTATGGTAGGGCCAATGAACAGAACTTCCCCAATGTGAACGATTATCGGAATATTGTGGTGGCTGAGGCTATGAAGGTGCTGGGCTTTGTCAATCGCCATAGTCGTGGTGTGTTGAGGGTGCAGACGGACTTGAGGGCTAATGAGAATGGCGTGGCCATCTATGATTTCAGTTATCAGACGGCTGTGATGGTGACAGAGAAAAAATCACCTCGTGGAGAACGTGCGACAGAAGAGGCTATTGCTAGTGGGTTCCTTATGGAGAATGGCGAAAAAGGGTCACAAAAACCGTCAAATATGACGGAAAATGGTCATATAGATGGTCATGGGAATGGAGCAGATTTGACCATTTCTGATGAAAAACAGCCAAAAAAACAGCCAAAAAAACAGCCAAAAAAACAGCCAAAATTGAAGATTCCAGAGTTCCCGTCAAAAACGGTGGAGGATGTGTATAAGGCTCTTAAGTTAAACCGGAAAGCCAAGTATTCTTGGCTCGCTGACAACCTTGGAGTGAGTGAACGAACCATTCAGAGGGCTATTGACGATCTGAAGAAACTTAGATATATTGACCCAGAACACTCGAAGGTAAAGGGGGAATGGCAATTATTGAAGTAACGAATCCATATAGCATATGATATATACCTTAGGACTGAAGAAACTGCCTTTTGAACCCGATTGTAATCAGATAATATACATTGATGGAAGCGGGAATGGTGAGATTGAGAATCTCATCAAGTATAACTATTTTGGCATTCGTAGATGTTTTGAGGCTCGAGGCTATGATTTCTGCTATATCCCATATCTGAAGAAGGAACTGGTAGATTTTGAAAAGATTCATTATAATGCCCCGTATGCAAAGAATGGACATGCAAAATACATCACTGATGACAATTTTCTTCTCAACTACATGAGTGAGCCAAAGAGGAGAGGCGAAATACCTCCTTCTCTTCTTTATTATATTCCAGATTTTAAGGATAGTAGTTGTCCTGATGCTGAATGTGTGTTAAGGGGCATGCCCATCACAGAGCAGTCATTTGAACAGGATGCAGTCCTAAGGAATGTACTTCATGAGATTCTAAGAGACATTGATGATAATAGTGACAATTTACTATATCGTTCTGATGATGATTGGATGCCGTATATACCTCTTGATGGAGAAATAACAACTGCTGATGACACGTTCGATAGCGAGTCGCTTATTTTGATGCGAGAGATTGAAGAACGCATTGAGAGACTAAGGGAGAAAGGCATAAAATCGTATATTATCGAGCGTCTGGTCCTGAATAACAAACGGCTCAGTCAGTTGACTATTACAAAACAAAATAGGATTTTCCTTCATGATTATTTTATGGAAATCAAAATGACACCTCTGCCCAAAGCTGTGTACTTCCTGTTTCTGAAACATCCTGAGGGCATTATGTTTAGTTATCTGCCTGATTTTCGTGAGGAATTGCTGGAGATATACAAGAATGTGAAGGGTTTGTCTTATAACGAAGCTGAGGCTAGAAAGAGTGTTTGGGATGTTACAGATCCGCTTAGCAACTCCATCAATGAAAAGTGCTCAAGAATAAGAGAGGCCTTCGTCAGTCAGTTTGATGATTATTGGGCAAAGAACTATTACGTAGATGGTAAACGTGGGGAACCCAAGAAGGTCGCCCTTCCTCGTCATCTCGTGAAATGGGAATAATGGGGTGGGGACATTTCAAAATTAAAAATAGGTGCCAGTACCTGTTACACTCGGAAAACATCAAAATAAATTTGCAGGTTCAATCAATTATTTGTACCTTCGCAGCCGAAAAGAAAGAGCAAACGATGAAATTATATTCCGACGAAGAATTAGCAAAGATATTAGACCAACCCATTTTCCATCAGATTGGCGATGCTGCCGACAGACTGGGCGTGGAGTGTTATGTCGTGGGCGGTTACGTGCGCGACATCTTCCTGGAGCGCCCCAGTAACGACATTGACGTCGTGGTGGTGGGAAAGCCTCACCCCCAGACCCCCTCTCCGACTGGCGAGGGGGGACGCCGTGTTAGCGTGGGCATTGAGGTGGCGAAGGAACTGAAGCGCACCCTCGGACGCAAGGCCCACCTCTCGGTGTTCAAGAACTTCGGCACTGCGCAAGTGAAATTTAATGATACCGAAGTGGAGTTTGTGGGTGCTCGTAAGGAGAGCTACAGCCACGACTCAAGGAAGCCCATTGTGGAGGACGGTACGCTGGAGGACGACCAGAACCGTCGCGACTTCACCATCAACGCGATGGCCATCTGCCTGAATAAAGGACGCTTTGGTGAGTTGGTGGATCCGTTCAATGGACTGGCCGATCTGGAGGATG
>Ga0265298_10011539_pt1 | contig 10336 bp, 12 predicted proteins | sample AusTroGonzalo_MG_3_FD_193486 | JGI IMG/M metagenome (GOLD analysis project Ga0265298, IMG submission 193486) | Bovine rumen microbial communities from tropical cattle in Woodstock, Queensland, Australia - Gonzalo_01 | ecosystem: Host-associated > Mammals > Digestive system > Stomach > Rumen ... | reverse complement strand
AATCCCGTGGCTCAAGGAAAACTACAACAACTGCGAAGTGATCGCTGTTTCCGGTGACGTAGGACAGGGCACAGAGCTTGACGGACTTGAGGAGAAGGCTATAAAGACAGGCGCTTCAAAGCTCATCATCGCCGATCTCAAGGAGGAGTTCATTCAGGACTACGTTTATCCTACAGTACAGGCAGGCGCTATCTATGAGAACAGATATATGCTCGGTACATCTTTCGCACGTCCGATCATCGCAAAGCGTATCGCTGAGATCGCTCTTGAGGAGGGCGCTGACGCTATCTGCCACGGCTGCACCGGAAAGGGCAACGATCAGGTAAGATTCGAGCTTGCTATCAAGGCTTTCGCTCCTGAAATGGCTATCATCGCTCCCTGGAGAGAATGGACCATCAAGAGCCGTGACGAGGAGATCGACTACGCAGAGGCTCATAACATTCCTCTGAAGATAAACAGAGAGACAAACTACTCAAAGGATAAGAATATATGGCACCTCTCTCACGAGGGTCTCGACCTTGAGGATCCCGCAAACGAGCCTCAGTACGAGAAGAAGGGCTTCCTTGAAATGGGCGTTTCACCTATCGACGCTCCCGACAAGCCCACATACATCACACTCCACTTCGAGAAGGGCGTTCCCACAATGCTGGACGGAAAGAAGATGAACGGCGTTGAAATGGTATCAGCTCTCAACAAGCTTGGCGGCGAGAACGGTATAGGTCTTGCAGACCTGGTTGAGAACCGTCTCGTTGGTATGAAGTCAAGAGGCGTATATGAAACTCCCGGCGGCGCTATCCTTTACCACGCTCACGAAGTTCTCGAAACTATCACTCTCGACAAGGAAACTGCACGTATCAAGCAGTACCTCAGCATAAAGTTCGCTGATATCGTATACAATGGTCAGTGGTACACTCCTCTCCGCGAGGCTCTCAGCGCTTTCGTAAGCAAGACTCAGGAGAGAGTTACAGGCGACGTAAAGCTCAAGCTCTACAAGGGCAATATCATCAATGCAGGCGTAACTTCACCCTATACTCTCTACGATGAGGAAGTTGCTACATTCGACGAGGACGAGGTTTACAACCAGGCTGACGCAGCAGGCTTCATCAACCTCTTCGGTCTCCCGATAAAGGTTAGAGCTCAGCTGGACAAGAAGCGCAATAACAAGTGATCATCTATGAAATTCGTAAGTATTATATTCATAATATGTGCACTGTTCGTTGTTTTTCTGATCGGAAGAGACGTGATATCCAATATCAGTCTTTTGGAAAGTGACAGGGAAACAGCTGTAAAGGGGCTGAAATATGATGCTGCTTATTTCATCGGTGCAGTGATTTTCGGAACATTCCTGTTTCTGAAGCTGAACGACAGCATATTCACATTCGGCTGATATCCGTCAGGGTCAAGGACCCAGTTTGCGGATAAACTTCCCTGACAGCATAGAAAACGGCTCAGAGAATAATGTATTAGTTTCAGGCAGGGGAGCCGTCTCCTGCCTGTTATGGTTTTTTGCTGCAAGGAGGATATATGGCGGATATTAGGCCCTTTACCATTGATGACTACGATAAGGTTTACGCACTGTGGCTTTCATGTGCAGGAATGGGACTGAACAATCTTGACGATTCAAGAGAGGGGATAGAGAAGTACCTCGCAAGGAATCTGGAGACCTGCTTCGTTGCAGAGGAAGACGGAAACATAGCCGGAGTTATCATTGCCGGCAACGACGGAAGAAGAGGATACATCTACCATACGGCTGTAAGCCCCGACTACAGACGCCGGGGGATAGGCTCGAAGCTCGTCAATGAGGCATTGAGAGCGCTGAAGGAGCTTGGTATAAACAAGGTAGCTCTGGTCGTATTTTCAAGAAATGAGAACGGCAATGCCTTTTGGGAGAAGGTAGGATTCAACGTAAGAGATGACCTGACATACAGGAACCGTTCCCTCGCAGATATCGTAAGAATAGACACGTAAAGGAGTAAAAGCTATGGCAGATATGATGTGGGCAGGCAGATTTTCAAAGCAGGTTGACGCAGGAGTCAACGCTTTCAATTCTTCAATTGCCTTTGACGGACGTATGTACCGTCACGATATACAGGGCAGTATCGCCCACGCCACAATGCTGGGAGACTGCGGCATAATCACAAAGGAGGACAGTCTTGAAATAATCGAGGGACTGAAAGGCATACTTGCCGATATCGACAGCGGAAAGCTGGAGCTCGACCCGAATGCGGAGGATATCCATATGTTCGTTGAGGCTGAGCTCACAAAGCGTCTCGGCGACGTTGGAAAGAGGCTTCATACCTCACGTTCAAGAAACGATCAGGTGGCAGTTGACCTCAGACTTTATCTCAGGGACGAGATAGACGAGATATACTCAATGGTGAAGGAACTTGCAGTTACTCTCGTCAATATGGCTAAGGAGCACACCGGGACCATAATGCCGGGATATACCCATTTACAGCGTGCTCAGCCCATAACTCTCGCACACCACCTTATGGCTTATGTGTGGATGCTCCTCCGTGATATGGAAAGATTACAGGATACCGCAAGGAGAATGAACTACTGCCCTCTCGGCAGCGGCGCTCTTGCGGGTACAACATATAAGACAAACAGGAAGCAGACCTCGGAGCTTCTCGGCTTTACGGCTCCCATGCCAAACAGCCTTGACGGAGTTGCCGACAGGGATTACTGCGTTGAACTTAACTGCGCTCTGTCCCTGCTCATGACCCACCTTTCAAGATTTTCCGAGGAGATAATCCTCTGGTGCTCGTGGGAGTTCAAGTTCGTGGAGCTTGACGACGCCTTCGCTACAGGCTCGTCCATAATGCCTCAGAAGAAGAACCCCGATGTTACGGAGCTTATCCGCGGAAAGACGGGAAGAGTCAACGGCGACCTCATGACCCTGCTCACTATGATGAAAGGACTTCCCCTTGCATATAATAAGGATATGCAGGAGGACAAGGAGGCTATATTCGACGCAGTTGACAACGTAAAGCTCTGCGTTAAGACCTTCACTCCCATGCTCGCCACTATGCGCGTGTTAAAGGACAATATGAGGAACGCTGCCGCAAGAGGCTTCATAAACGCCACTGACTGCGCGGACTACCTTGTAAAAAAGGGTATGCCCTTCCGCGACGCCTACAAGATAACCGGAACTCTCGTTGCTCAGTGCATAGAGAAAGGACTTACGCTTGAAACTCTTCCGCTTGCCGATTATAAGGCAATGACGGAGCTCTTTACCGAGGACGTATACGAGGCTATAAGCCTTGACACCTGCGTCCGTGAGAGAAAGTCAGAGGGCGGTCCGTCTCCTGACGCTGTAAAGGAACAGATAGCGCTTGCGGAAAAGGCACTGGGTATCTGATATGAAGAAAAAGGATATAAGCTTTATTTTAGGGCTTTCGATACTCATGGGTCTTATATGGGCGGTCGGAGAGGTTATAATGGGGCTCTGGCTCGCGGTAAGACCGGGTACTCATATAGTATGGTGCGCCGCTGTCGTTGTGATAACTCTTGCGATAAGCGTCTGGCACTCGATGATAGAGGACACCTCGGGACTTGAAGACCCGAAACAGCTGAAATACGAGCGAAAGGTCAGCAAACGCAGAAAATAGCCGTCAGCCATTGAAAGGGATTCCAAAGGGGTCACTACCCCTTTGGTCAGGTCAAGGGCTGACAGCCCTTGCGGGGTTCGGGGCAGAGCCCCGGATACGACAGGCGCTTCGCAAGGGGTGAATCCCCGAACAGTCCGGTGGACTGTTCGGGAAGAGGGGACGCCTTGCAAGTGAAGGCGTCCCCTATGAAAGACACGAAAAACGGAGGAATAAAAATGTCAGTAAAAATCTATATAGACGGTCAGGAAGGAACGACCGGTCTTAAAATACAGGAGCGCTTCAAGGACAGGAAGGATCTTGAGATCATGAAGATCAGCGAGGAGCTGAGAAAGGATCCTGCCGAGCGTGCAAGACTTATCAACAGCGCGGACTATGTATTCCTCTGCCTGCCGGACGCCGCTTCCATAGAGGCTGTATCCTTCATCGACAAGGATAACGACCATGTGCGTATAATAGACGCTTCCACAGCCCACCGCACAAATCCCGACTGGGCTTACGGCTTCCCGGAGCTCTCACCGGCTCACAGGAAAAAGATAGAGACCTCGAACAGAGTTGCTGTTCCGGGCTGCTACGCAAGCGGATTTGCTTCCATAGTATATCCGCTGGTGAATAACGGTATAATACCTGCGGACTATCCTGTGTTCGCCTATGCCACATCAGGCTACAGCGGAGCAGGCAAGAAGGCGATAGCGGTATACGAGGGCGAGGACAAGCCCTTCGAGTTCAACAGTCCGCGTCAGTACGCACTCTCTCAGCAGCACAAGCATCTGCCGGAGATGAAGGCGGTATCGGGACTTACCTACACGCCTATGTTCAATCCTATGGTATGCGACTACTTCAGCGGTATGGTCGTGAGCGTACCCATACAGACAAGAACTCTTGACAGGGAGATCACAGCGCAGCAGGTGCATGAGATGTACGCAAAGCACTATGCAGGCGCAAACATGATAGAGGTAATGCCTCTTATGTCCGCTGAGGAGCAGAAGAGCTTCTTCCTTGCTTCAAATACACTGAGCGGACAGAACAAATTACAGGTATTTGTTTTCGGCAATGACGAGCAGATACTCCTTTGCTCACGCCTTGATAATTTAGGCAAGGGCGCAAGCGGAGCTGCTGTACAGTGCCTTAACATAATGATGGGAATAGACGAAACAACAGGACTTGTTTAAGTAACGTATAAAACGGGGGGAAGAAAAATGAGCAAGACACTTCGCGAAATATATGAATATGACCTTATCGAGGACGACGGTGCGGAATATACCGTTGACGAATGGTTCAATACGATAATGGAAAAGACAAAGGATCAGCTGAATGTTTCTGATGTGAGCCGTATGCTCCGTCAGAAGATATGCTCCCGCGTTGCCATAAAGAGAGCTATAGAAATGCTCAGCGACGATCCGTTCATAGGAGAGATGTTCGAGGGACAGCTCATGTTCAATCTGTACTCGGGCAAGGAAAAGTACCTGAAACTCTTTTATCCTCAGATGGGTCCCGTCCTCGAAAAGGCAGGACTTATGGCAAAGGCTCATAACTGGGCTTCCGAGGACGAAAAGAACGAATATATGGATATAATTGCGAAATTCGCACAGAAGATCAAGGAGGACACAGAGAATGAAGCTTGTTGAACTTAAAGGAGTAACATTCATAGAGGGCGGCATCTGCGCCGCAAAGGGTTTCAGAGCTAACGGCGTGCAGTGCGGACTGGCTCACAAGCCCCTTGGCGATGCGGCTGAGGAGAATGTTATCCCCGCAGCAAAGAAGAAAAACGACCTTGCTCTCATCGTCGCTGACAAGGAGTGCAGCGCGGCTGCCGTATATACCACAAACAAGGTAAAGGGAGCTCCCATACTCGTTACAAAGGAGCACCTGAGAAACGGTAAGGCAAGAGCTGTTATCGTGAACTCCGTGAACGCCAATACCTGCAATCCCGACGGCGTTGAGAAGGCAACGAAAATGTGTCAGCTCGCCGCAAATAGCCTCGGTATCGACGAAAATGACGTTATAGTAGCTTCTACGGGCGTTATCGGACAGGTCCTTCCCATAGAGCCTATCGAAAAGGCTATGGACGGTCTTGCAGGGGGACTTACCTACGACGGCAACAAGCGTGCCCTTGAAGCTATAATGACTACTGATACACAGGAAAAGGAAATAGCCGCACAGTTCGAGCTCGGCGGAAAGACCTGCACTATGGGCGGTATGCTCAAGGGCAGCGGCATGATACACCCGAATATGGCTACTACACTTACCTTCCTCACAACTGACGCTGATATAACTCCGGAGATGATGCAGCACGCCCTTGACGATATAATCAAGGTTACTCTCAACAGGGTAAGCGTTGACGGTGATACCTCCACAAACGATATGGTCTGCATACTCGCTTCCGGTGAGGCAGGCAACAAGCCGGTCACTGAGGAGGACGGAGAGTACGAAAAGTTCAGACACGCTCTGTACGGCATACTCATGAACCTTGCGCGTAAGATGGCAAGGGACGGCGAGGGCGCTACAAAGCTGGTGGAGTGCGCTGTAAAGGGCGCTGAGAGCGACGAGATCGCGGAAAAGGTAGCAAAATCCGTTATAGGCTCAAGCCTTATCAAGGCTATGATCTTCGGTGAGGACGCCAACGCGGGAAGAATATACTGCGCTGTGGGATATACAGACGCTTCATTTGACATTTCAAATGTCGATGTGGATATGGCTTCCGCAGGCGGCACTATCCCTCTCGGACGCAAGGGAAATGTTATCGAATTCTCCGAGGAGCTTGCAAAGAAGGTCCTCAGTGAGGAAGAGATACAGATACTCGTTTCCATGGGCGAGGGCAAGGGAAGAGCTATCGCATGGGGCTGCGATCTTACCTATGACTACGTAAAGATAAACGGCGACTACAGAAGCTGAGTACATATTAAGCAATAAAGCTTTCACAGGAAGCAGTTCCTGCGAACGGCAAGATATATAGGGGGGGATATTATGTTCGGAAGAAAAAAATATGACAGCTACGATGAGTATAACGAGAAAAACGCGGCAAAGTATGACGATGACTATATAGCTCCGTCTGATGAATACCGCAGGGAGTGTACCCACAGTCATGAGCAGACCTATGAGGATATGGACGATCTCTGGGAGTGCAGGCACAGTCATGAGCAGTCCTATCAGAACATAAACGAGGTCCGGGAATGTGACCACAGTCACGAACAGACCTACGCCGACGCTGATACAGAGCAGCGCCCTTACGATAACTATAACTCTATCGAGAGTATGTTTGAAACCTATCTGGAGCCCAACGAGCATTTGCTGTGGGCAGGCGGTTCCGGTGATCCGGCAAAGCAGAATCAGGAAAGCATGAAAAAGGACAGCACTCCGGGACTTGTTTTTGTAATTCTGGGCTTTATTCTGATTTTTTCATGTATAGGAACAGTTATAGGCGTCGTCATGTTCATAATAGGCATCGTTTTAATGGCTAAAAAATTTGATACGGGATTATATGCCGTGACCGACAGAAGGATAATGCTGTATTCTTACGGTCAGTTCAAACATATCGGTCTTCAGCAGGTAATAAGCACAAGAGCTTCCGTCAGCAGCAATAATATGGGAAAAGTAACCGTCAGCCTGAACGGTATAGTTGAATTTGCAAACAGAAGCAGTGATAATTATATCAACGGAGAACAAAGAAGCGCTGTTGTGATGTCTAATATACAGGACCCGGTGCGTGTAAAGCAGATAATCGACGACGCCTGCGCAGGTGTACGATACATAAATTATCAAAACCAAGGAAAGGGCTACTAAAGGTGGGACTATGTTCGGAAGGAAAAAGATGAAGGAACTGACTGTTTCGGCAATAATGTCCAATACCCTCCAGGAAAGTCTGTATATGATATTAAACTAATGGAAGGTGAGCAGATACTGTGTGTCAAGGACACCGGTATACACGACACCACTTTCCCTGGCAGAGATGAAAAGCACGAAAAAATAGGAAAAACACTTCTAAAAATTGAAAAAAGAACTAAAATCATGTTTATTATAGGTGTTATTTTGTCGTTGTTTGGCACTAATATGATATTTATACTTGGGGGAATGTTGATGACCTGGCCCCATATACTGTTTCGTAATATTTCTTTCATCCTTGTAATGACAATTATTATAAAAGGACATATCAAAGCCTGTCGTATGGGGCTGAACTATTGCCTGACAGACAGAAGATTAATATCTTTTGGAGTTAATTACTGGCAGGAGATACCACTTGAAGATGTTGTAAGTGTAAATGCCGTTGCAGAAAATAATACAGGAAAACTTATCGTCAAAGCAATAATTGATGGAAACACAAAAAAGTGTGCAGATTATGTTTTCCCTGATGTGGAAGATCCTTGTCGGGTAAAGGAAAAACTCGATCAGGCTATAGAAAAATGCAAGGCTTATAATTATCAAGTTTAAATAAAAGGAAGTAAGGAAAAATGAAAAAGATATCAAACAATGAAAAGTCGCAGGTGCTTATTGACGCCCTGCCATACATACAGAAGTACAATAACAAGATACTTGTTATCAAGTACGGCGGAAACGCCATGACCAACAAGGAGCTCAAGGACGCTGTAATGACGGATATCGTGCTCCTTTCACTGGTAGGCGTAAAGGTAGTCCTTGTACACGGCGGCGGTCCCGAGATAAGCGATATGCTCAAAAAGCTCAATATCGAAAGCCGTTTCGTGAACGGTCTGAGATATACAGACGACGCTACGGTAGACGTGGTAAAGATGGTACTCTCCGGCAAGGTAAACAAGGAACTTGTACAGCTCCTTGCGCAGCATAAGGGCAGCGCCGTAGGTCTCTGCGGTATTGACGGCGAAATGCTTGTAGCCGAAAAGAAAAAGACCGACGACGGTCAGGATCTCGGCTGGGTAGGCGAGATAACCAAGGTCAACACAAAGCCGATAACAGACGCTCTTGCAAACGGAAATATCCCGGTCATCGCAACAGTTGCTACAGACGCTGAGGGCAATACCTACAATATCAACGCCGATACAGCAGCTGCAAGGATAGCTGCCGAGCTGGGCGCCGAGAACCTTATCCTCATGACGGATATAGCAGGCCTTCTCCGTGACAAGGACGACCCGTCAACACTTATCCCCGAGGTCAACGTCAGCGAAGTTCCCTTCCTGAAGAGACAGGGCATAATCTCAGGCGGCATGATACCAAAGATAGACTGCTGCGTCGAGGCTGTCAGACGCGGCGTCAGAAAGACAGTTATCATCGACGGAAGAGTGCCTCATTCCATACTTATCGAGATACTTTCCAACGAAGGAATCGGTACGCAGTTTGTATGATAGAGTTACCGCTCGTAAAATAATTTACTTGTATACAAAAAATTTACTTATAAAAAATCTTAATTGATTGATTTTGACTGCCATTCAGCGCTATAATAATAGTGTGTCTGATAAGTCCGCGGCAGTCTGCCCCAAGGAGGACTTTTATATGAATACAATAGATAAATTCAATTCGCACGTTATGCAGTCCTACGGACGCTATCCCCTCGTTATGGAGCAGGGAAGCGGCAGACGCTGTAAGGACGAAAACGGCAAGGGATACATCGACTTTGGAAGCGGAATAGGTACTAATTCTCTCGGCTACTGTGACGAAAAATGGGCAGACGCTGTTTGCGCTCAGGTAAGGACCCTGCAGCACAGCTCGAATTACTACTACACTAAGGTACAGGCAGATTTTGCGGAAAAGCTCTGCGATATCTCCGGATATAAGTCCGTATTCTTCTGTAACAGCGGCGCAGAAGCAAATGAGTGCGCCATAAAGGTGGCAAGGAAGTACAGCTTCGATAAATACGGCAAGGGCAGGCATACCATAATAACCCTTGTGAATTCCTTCCACGGCAGGACTATCGCTACGCTTTCCGCTACGGGTCAGGATGTGTTCCACAATTACTTCTTTCCGTTCGTGGAAGGTTTCGTGAATGTGACAGCAAACGATATCGCAGACCTCGAAGCAAAGCTTCAGGACGATACAGTTTGCGCGGTAATGCTCGAATATGTGCAGGGAGAGGGCGGCGTCAATGTTCTCGGTCAGGAATTTGTGGACGCTGTTTACGAACTGTGCGCAAAGAAGGATATACTTGTTATCGCTGACGAGGTACAGTCCGGTGTCGGCAGGACGGGTAAATTCCTCGCAGGAGATCACTTTGGCAAAAAAGCTGATATCACCACGCTTGCAAAGGGTATCGCAGGCGGACTCCCTATGGGTGCCTGCCTTGTGAACGAGAAGTGCAGCGGAGTCCTCACGGCAGGTACTCACGGCTCTACATTCGGCGGCAATCCCATTGCCTGTGCAGGCGGACTTGCGGTCCTCGACAGGATCGGCAGCGACGGCTTCCTTGAAGAGGTGAATGAGAAGAGCAGATTCATAAGGAGCGAGCTTGAAAAATGCAGCGAGGTCGATTCCGTAACAGGTATCGGTCTTATGGTGGGAATAAAGCTGAAAAGCAAGGACGCCCACGATGTCGCGCAGAAGGCTCTCGACAGGGGACTCCTCATTCTTACTGCCAAAGAGAAGGTAAGACTTCTTCCTCCGCTTACGATTTCTTATGACGAGCTGAAGGACGGATTAAAGATTCTGATAGAGATACTGGAGGAATGATTATGGAGTTTCAGGTGATCGGAAAGGGCGGCAAGTATACTGTCCAGGACAAAACCGGCCGTCTTATCTACAGTATAAAGAAAAAAGGCTTCGGA
>Ga0265298_10011537_pt1 | contig 10339 bp, 8 predicted proteins | sample AusTroGonzalo_MG_3_FD_193486 | JGI IMG/M metagenome (GOLD analysis project Ga0265298, IMG submission 193486) | Bovine rumen microbial communities from tropical cattle in Woodstock, Queensland, Australia - Gonzalo_01 | ecosystem: Host-associated > Mammals > Digestive system > Stomach > Rumen ... | reverse complement strand
TTCCTCTATTATCTCGGGATCAAATTCCTCGATGGGTATGCAAACGCCGAATGAAGCTCCCACAAGTCTTCCGTATACACATTCGTCAGACATCCATGACTGTATCCAGTCCGCAATGCATTGAAGCGCATGATCGCCGAATTCATTGCTGAATATATCGTTTATCATCTTGAAATTGCGCACGTCTATGTATACGATATAATAATCAGTATTGCGGCGTGTCATTATGACCTCGTGTATGCGCTCGTAAAGGTATTCTCTTGTGTAAAGTCCGGTAAGGCTGTCATGGGTAGCATTGAACATCTTGCGCCTGAGCTTCTGCTGCTCTTCGGTATTGTCACGGATACTCACGAAGGAGCCTGCAAGGCGTTTTTTCTCGTCAAGGAGAGAATGCTTCTCAAGTACGTAATACTTTGTTTCCTCACTTGTACCGATAATATACCTCGCTATGAACTCGTCCTGCTGCTGATACTTGTCCCCGAATCTCTCATAAAGATGATCCGGAACGCTCTCAAACTCCCCTTCCTCTATGCCGGCAAGGGCAGCTCCCTCGGCATTTGCCCATATACAGTGTCCGGCAGCCTCAAAGAAGAACAGCGCCTCCGGCATTTCCGACGCTATATTCGCAAGCATACGGTCAAGAAGCTTCAGCGGACGGTAATACAGCGAGAAATAGAATATCAGAAGTCCGACGGCTCCAAGACCGATTATGGATCTGTCTATCGGGGTGCGCGAGAATATGTAAAAGGTCTGCCAGAGCGCAGCGGCCACTATCGTTATCATGATGACATAGTAGCGCTCAGAATAGAACCTCGACGTTCTGACTGTCTTTACAACGAATATGACTATTATAGCAAGCAGTATACTGTAATCCAGCAATCTGTGCAGAGTCTGTCCGAAATAGGGCACCAGCCGGTAGTACGGAAAGCCCTCCACGATTATAGCTTCATTGTCAAACGCCTGCCCGAATATGGGATTTACAAGCAGCTGAACTAGATCGGCTCCTATGAGCAGATAGACCAGCACCTGCAAAGCACGGTTCTTCCATCTGATCTCACAGTATTCAAACGTAAAACTCAGCAATGCGAACAGAACTATATCCATGCCAATGAAGTATATATAATCACCGACGAGCGAAAGCAGCTTATCAGCCGAGCGGATAATGATAAGATTGCCTGTAACAGGAGGTATGAGCGCTCCTAAAAGAAGCGCTACCGAAAGGCTGTTTGACTTGCGCGAACGAAATGCGATAACGCAGCAGCTTCCGAGCGAAAGTATAAGTATCACAAAGATAACAGAAAAAGTGTCCCTCATATATAGTTCACCACACTTTATATGACATATTCAGGAAAATATCTTTCACCATATTATAGCATATTTCACATATATTTTCAATAAATGGCGAAACTATTTACAATATTTTTACTTTTTCAGCTCTATTTTGCGATTATCCATATAAAAAAACCGCCCCGTGCGCAATTACACGGGACAGCTATCTGAAAGGTATTACCAATTTCTCTTATATATTCTGAAGTCTTGCACAATCAGCAGAAAAGTCATTTGTGCATTTTCCACATCATTTCGCCTTATTATATTAACACATTTTGCAGATTTCTTACAAGACATTTTTTGCTATAGGCTGACCAAATATTGCGATTAACAAAATGTGAACTCTGACAAAAAACTTAAAAGCGATCTACCTTTATTGTTGTCAGCAGCACTTAAAACTACGTATCTGCGTTAAATAATGAAAAAAGAAAAGCTCCTTCGCAGGAGCCTTTCATAATGCTGATAAGTGTCACTATCCTTTGACAGTGTAAAGACAGTATTCCTTCTTTTTGTCAAATTTAAGCCAGATGTGATCTTTTTCTCCGGTTTCCGGCATATAGAGCTGAGTTTTCGCAGTATAGGCAGTACCAGAAGTCTCGTCCACGGCTTGCAGCCAATAGTTGTCAAAGGGCATATACATCGTAAGATCGGGCTTATAATCAACTGAACGGTCATAGGTATAAGTCCTCTGACTGAAGGTTATCTCGCTGAAATGCTCCTTTATCGCCTCTTCGTCCGATACAGCGATAACGGTCGAGCCTTCCTCCGGTACGGTGGTCACGATGATCTCGGAAGCGCCGGTATTTGATGTGGTCACAGGTCCGTCCTCCGGGCTTATTTCGGCTATAGTAGTTGTCTGAGATGTGATCTCGCTCACAGTCGGGACAGTGCCCGTCAAATTGCAGGGCTCCGTCGTAGCAGGCGCTATCTCCTCACCGCCGTGAGGATCAGTGGCAGAGGTATTGCCCGGTCTTTCTGTCAGCGTGGTAGTCTGGGCATTTACATTCGATGTCCCGGTAATAACCGCAGCAGTCGTAGTACGGACAGGAATTGCCGTTGTAACCGGCTGATATGTCACTGCATTTTTAGTTGAAGTCTGCACGTCGTTTATTGCGGTCTGTGTCGTCACTGATGTACGTGTCGTTGCAGTTTTTGCTGATGTGATCCTTGCCTCGGTCACAACTGTGGAAGCTGTGGTAACTGCAGCCGCCTCAGTAGTAACGGCAGCGGTCTCTGTCGTGATCTCTGACGGTATTTTAACTGAATCAGGACCGGTAACATTTCTGAGTGCGCTGTTATGCCATACCGCAGCACCTATTATGACTGCCGCGCAAAGTCCCGAAACAGCGCATGATATCCTTTTTATACGCCGAGCACGTATCTTTCTTCTCCCCAGTATAGCGTCGCCCTGTTCCCTGACGATATCGGCTATCTCCTTATAGCTCCTCATAAACGAATCCCTCCTTTTCCAGCTCTTTTTTCAGTGCGCCCTTGGCGCGGTAAAGCAGATCCCTGACCTGTTTACCTGACTTTTTCATTATATCCCCCGCTTCGGAATTGTCAAAGCCTTCGATATATACAAGATAAAGTATCTGGCTGTATTCCGGTTTCAGCTTACGTATAGCCCTCCGCAGAACGAGCTTGTCTTCGTCTTTTATATATTCTTTTTCAAGGGAGGCGGCTTCGGAAATGTCATGGGCGTCATCAAGAGGTACCTCCGTGAACTTTGGTCTCCTGCGCATACTGTCGTATGCGATGTTCCTGCCGATTGTGTAGAGCCACGTCTTGAAGGCGCTTTCGCCGCGGAATGAAGGTCTGTCAGTGTAGAGCTTTATAAAGGTGTCTATCGCAAAGTCTTCAGCTTTCTGGATATCTCCGACTATGCTGTAAAGGTAGAAGATAAGTCCGTCCTTGTAGTCGCGTATCAGTTCGTCCAGTGCATACTTATCTCCGGAAAGGAAACGGCTGTAGCTGCTTTCACCGTTTTTCATCGCATACTCCTTTCTTTATTAATTAGACGTAAAAAAATCATAGAACGTCGCAGTTTTTTTCATTATACAATAAAAAAATATTTTTTTCAACCGGCTGCGACGTCTGCGTCCTTTTCTGCGTCTAAGTAAGTGAAAGGGCTTGAAAGGTGTCGGCTCCTTCACTTATAGCTGCAAAAATATTATGAGGAGGTATCATTATGAATAGTATAAAAAAGAAACTTTTGTCGCTGGTCTTAGCGGCTGGAATGACTTTTTCCGCTCTGCCTGTGAGCGCTTACGCGGACAATGAAAAAATACAGGGCAGACAGACATCCCTTTCGGAGCTGTACTCCAATCTCAACAACGACCCGTCGGCTTATGACGAGTACTACGGCAGCGCTACCCTTGAAGAGGTGCTTGCGGAGCTTTGCGGTGACTATGTTCCACTCTCAAGCAGCAACGGTATCAGTTTCCCTTACAAGTCAAATAACGGCAGCTTCTGCATAGACGAAACAGGAAAAGCCAGAAATTTCTACATCTATTACCCCGTGACCGTTATTGAGGTCACAGAAGGCACTGAACTGCCGGTGGAAGAGATACAGCATGAATCGGCTGAAATGGGCTTCAAGCCGCCGCAGCTGACAAAAGTCGGAAATACCTACAGACTAAAGGAAGTGGAATCACAGGACGCTTTATTCTGCGTGCTGAATCAGCTGGCAGACTGTGAAAACGTAGTTTCCATAACCGAGAATATAGCTCTCTATGAGGACACAGCAAATTACGTAAGTATGTACGGTATCTATATCGGAAAGACGAAGCTCAGTGAGTCCGAAATGGCAGAGCTCCTCGACAAGATGTCCGCTCTCGACCCTCAGGAAAGCACCAGTGATGCTTCGCTGGCAGAGACAAGGAAAAAGGGCTACAGATACTTCTTTAGCTTCGGCGAGAACCGTTCAAGGGAGCAGAAGGATATCTACGAGGCTTACAAGTATCTTGCGGACACAGGTCTGAGCTACGAAACGATGTGGTACAAGACCCTTCTGGCAATGCCGGAGACACCGGTTTATTTCTGCCACAGGGACTACACTGTCGGTCAGAAATATGACTACGAAAAGCCGCCTGTTATCTCTGAAACAGAACGTCCTGCTGTTACTGAATCTGAGGAAAGCGAACAGAAACGCGAAAACCTTTCAGATGTATGGAACAAGGTCAAAAAACCAACTCCCGAGCTTGACGCTCAATACAAGGCGATGCTCCTTGACGAAGCCTTTGACGATTTCTGCGATAACTATATTGACCTTTCAAGCTATTATGAAGATTATCTCTATCCCTCTAACATGGAAAAAAGGCTGTTCAAGGTCGATGATAACGGCAGGACACATATCGCTGCTGTACGCGGTATCGAGACCGTTGTAAAGGTCAGGGAGGGCACTGAGCTGCCTATAGAGCAGCTGTTTGAGGATATCAAGACCGACGGTAGAAACACACTGACAATTAGCAAAAACAATGACACATACCGCATAAGGAACGCTCCTTCAAAGGACGTTATGAACGTTCTGCTGGAAAAGATAAAGAAATGCAACAATGTGGTTTCCATTGAAGAGCATTATGTAGTATATGAGGATTGGGCGAACTACCCGTTTTATTCGGTGCTCTATATCGACAGCCGTCTGCCTGAGGGAAGCAGCTTAACTAAGGAGGATATCCTTGAAAATCTTGCAGCTCTCGATCTTAAGGAAATGACCGATGATACCTATATAGAGTTTCTGTTCAGAAGGGACTACGACTGGGTGTTCCTTATAGGCGATGACCGTTCACGGGACGGCAAGGAGCTCTACAACGCAATGAAGTACCTTGCGGACAACGGTATAAGCTACGACCTCCCCTGCGGCTCTACAGAGGTCGGCATAATCTCCGCTGAGGTCTACTATTGCAGCAGACCGGTCCTTATAAACGGTTTATCAGGCGACGCCAACGCCGACGGCGAGTTGGATATGTCTGACGCAGTAATGATAATGCAGTCCCTTGCAAATCCCAACAAGTACGGCATAAAGGCTGCAAAGGGCATTACCGCTCAGGGTCTGAAAAACGCCGACGCAAACGGCGACGGTCTTACGACCAATGACGCTCTTGCAATACAGGAGCAGCTCCTCGGTCTCAGCGAAAAAGAGGTATTACCTCCGGACTGCGCAGAGCCGTCTGAGCGAACACCTGAGCTTTGATCATCACAGCCCCGAAGCTTTGCTTCGGGGCTTGTTCGTTCTATATATTCTGCTCGCATAAATTCAATTCGGAATTCGTAATTCAGAATGCGGAATTGAATGTGTCGGCTTACGCCGACATAATAAAAAATTATTTTGATCCTGTTCGCCGAATGGCGAACACCTTTAATTCCGAATCCCTAATTCTAAATTCCGCATTGTAAATCATAATTTTGCTCCGCAAAATTTTCATTTATGTTAGGAGATGATAAACAATGCCTTATACCGAAGGGTACATTACGTCCGGTAATTACAAATATCCGACAAGGTGAAATGGCAGCACGGTCGTCAAGATTCTGGAGCGCATGGAATATCTCGGACACACTGTCAACTTCAAAACGCATCGAAAATCTTATAAGATCAAAAAGAAGGTGCAGACGCTTCGGCAGAATCGTCGAAGGATGCAGAAATGTGAGGAACTCAATCCGTTCTCAGGCATGGTGTACTGTGCAGACTACGGAGCGAAGATGTATCTGAATCGCTGGCATGATATATCAAAAAGTCAGGAGCATTTGAAATGTGGAACATATTCTAAGGATTCATCAGAATGCAGTGCTTATTTCATACGAACAGCTGTGTTGCAGGAATTGGTTCTTAAAGAGCTGAACAAACTGCTGAAAACCGTAAAAGAACGTGAAGACGAGTTTATTCAGCTGGCAATGGAGAAGTCGGAATCTGACCATGCAGATAATCTGAAAAAAGCCAAACAGACACTTCGCAAGGACAAGAAGCGTATCGAAGAACTCAACAAGCTGTTCACACGGCTATACGAGGACAATGTCACTGGAAGGATCACAGATAAGCGTTTTACGATCATGTCCAAAACTTATGAGGATGAACAGCATAAACTGAAAGAGGAAACGAAGACTCTGTCGGCATTTATCGAGGCAAAGAAGCAGAAAAACGAGAATATTGCACAGTTTATCGGCATTGTTCGCAAGTATGAGTATATCAAGGAGCTTACTCCTGAACTCATGCACGAGCTTATTGACCATATCGAGGTTCATGCTCCCGACAAAAGCAGTGGTCACCGTCAGCAGAAGGTCGATATATACTTCCGATTCAAGATAACCGCAGCTTCAGCGGTTATTTCCCGAAAAGACTATGTCAAATGAAAACAGGCTGCGTAATTTAATTACGCAGCCTGCGATTAAAAAACTATAAATACTTCTTTTATGAGTCCCTTTTTCAGAAAGGTTTCCCCCCGATAATTCCATATAAAGTTTCTATAAAAGTATCACACTTAAGATACGGTTCTTTTTTAGTTTAATTGATAAGTGATTCAAGCAGCTTCGGGAGGTCGCTGAACTTTTTCAGTTCCGGCACGGTATGATCTATTTTTCCGAAGCCGTAAGCGGCGTGTATAAAATCAAATCCGGCTTGCATAGTAGCGTCATAGTCGCCCTGTATGTCGCCGATATAATATGCTTTGTCAAGTTTGTTCCTGCGGGCGAGGAGAGCGATATTGTCGCCTTTACCTTTCAGGTTGTTTCCGTAGCACTCAATATCGTCGAAGTATTTCCCGAAGCCGTAATGCTCAAGAAAAGCCTCTATGTATCCGCTCTGACAGTTGCTTACGATGTAGAGGGAGTATTTTTTCCGAAGCTGTCTGAAAGTCCTTTCAAGGTCTGGGTACAGCACTCCGCCGTGGATACGGAGATATTCGTTTTCATGATCGCAGCACTGATCAAGGAGGGCATAGCGTTCTTTTTCCGGCAGGTCGCCGAAGAGGATATCGGCTATCCTGTCCATTGTGAGCCCCATGATACTCATAACGTCCTGCTTTGTGATATCCGGACGTTTCAGACCGAGGGAGCGTATTTTTTCGGTCCATGAAGCGGCAACATTTTCCGAGGAATCCCATAAAGTGCCGTCCATATCGAATATAAGACCCGTTTTCATTTTCCTTCCACCATTCTGCTGTATATTTCGCCGAGCTGCACCCTGTCGTGCTTTATATCGTCGAGGACTGTTATCCTGCCTGGTCTGACTGTCCTTGCCTTCAGCCATATATCCGCGAACATATCCTCCGTAATGCCGTAGGATTGCGGATTTATGTCAAGTTCGTATGTCCTGAAAAAGCCGAGGAGACCGCTTATGTCCTGTCCCTGAAAGATACAGGCAGGGATAGTTCCGAGAGCCACGCCGAGACCGTGGGATATTTTTATCTGCGGATAGTATTCCTCAATGGCGTGTGCAAAGAGGTGCTCACTGCCGCTGCACGGTCTTGAGGAGCCTGCTACCTCCATGGCAAGTCCGCCCATGACGAGGGCACGTGAAAGTATCCTTATGAACACCCGGCTCTTCATGTTCTTTTCGTCGCAGTGATAGACCGAGTCGTAGCTCATTCTGCTCAGAGCGTAGGCGAAGTCGTCTACCTGTGAGGAAGTCCTTGCAGCCGAAAGCTTCCAGTCGTAGAGGGCTGTATGCTTTGCGATGGTATCTCCGATACCTGACAGTGTCTGACCCTCGGGAGCGTTTATTATCATATTGGTATCAACGATTATCGCCGTAGGTATCTTGCAGTCGAGAGTTTTGCGGGCGCTGCCGTAGGTCTCCAGAACCGCAAAAGGAGAGGCGAGGGAGTCGTTGCTGAGGGAGGTGGGCATACAGATATATACCGCCTTGCTGATGTGAGCGGCATACTTGGCAGTATCGAGAACTCTTCCGCCGCCGATGCCGATAATGACCTTTATGTCCTCAACGCAGACTTTTTTTGCGATAGTGACAGCCTCGTCGAAGCTTGCCTCTTTCATTGCGACTATCTCAGCACCTCCGAAGTCATGGCTGATATCGTTTATTTTGTCCCTGTAAATGCCGATAAGGAACTCCTCCGAGATAACGATCGCTTTCTGACCGATAATTTCGGGGATATACCTTTGGATTATCTCGTCCGAGTGAAAAAAAGCGTCCTCCTCTACTGCAAGGCAGATAGGGAGATTGAATCTTGTATGCTGGTTCATGCTGCCGCCTCCGTTTCAGTTATTATCGTAGGGTTATATAAGTATTATACCACATATAACGAAAAAATCAACAGCCGGCTGATAAGATAAATCATAATTTTGTAGGATTACAATAGATGTGAGACAGTTTACAAAAAAAGGTAGCGGAGCAGCATAGACCTGTGTTACATTTAAGTTGCGAAAGATAAAAACAACAGGAGGTCAAGCTGATCCGCCATGAATACTATAACACAGATTACTACTCGCCGTCAAGCTATAATCAAATATTCTGAGAAAAAAGGTGTAACAGCCGCTGCAAGGCGTTATAACATAGGAAGAGCGTCAATATATCGTTGGATGAAGCGATATGACGGCACGTTAGAATCGCTTAAAGACCACTCACATCGTCCGCATAATCACCCCAACCAGCACACTGAGGAAGAAATAAAGCTGATAAAGGATATGCGCAAGCGCAATAAGCATACAGGACTTGTAGTGTTCTGGGTAAAGCTCAGGCAGAGAGGATATACCCGTTATATCCCAAGCTTGTGGAGAATGCTCAATAAGCTTGAATTGCAGGCTGTTAAGCTGACAAATCCCAAGTATATCCCTAAGCCCTATGAAAAAATGCAGTATCCCGGACAGCGAGTACAGATAGACGTCAAGTTCGTTCCTGATGCCTGTATAATCGGTGATGCTAAAGCTGAAGGGCGCAAGTTTTATCAATATACCGCAATAGATGAATACTCACGCTTCCGCTATCTTGAAGCCTTCGAGGAACATAGTTCATACAGCTCGGCTGTGTTCCTTGAGCATACGGAGCGTGTTGTATTCCGTGTGTCCCTGCACGGTTATTTTCGCTCACTCCTGTGAGAGAATGGGAGCATCAGCGACTATATTTCTCTTTATCGCTTTTGCTCAGTAGGCTCTCCGCCGATCCCTGAAAACATCATACTGGAAAAATCGAAAATAGTCAAGACAGCCGTTTTTCTGCCTTCGTCAAAATGACCACATTCGTTTTTCTGCGATATAGCGTAATTTCGATTTTTGAAAATTCAACATTCCTCGGCCTTTTATTAACAAACTATGAACAAAAGATTGTGCGCAATGCGGATTGTTTTTTCATAGAAGTGCGCGCTATAATAGGATCATAGCAGTATGGAGTTCAAAAACTGCTCAGAACAAAACAGAAAGGTCGTGATTTTTGAATGGGCTTTTATACAGAAAAGAGAGATCAGCTCATTGATAAGATCAAGTTTTTGGAAAAGCGTATCGCCAGTGATACGGCAAAGAAAAAGTCTCTGGAGGAGAAGCTGAAAGATGTTACCCGTCTTGCGATGGCAGAGGAATACAACTGCAAGCCCAGGGAGCTTGATGAGATCATCAGCTCGGAACATCTGCTTTTGCAGAAGCTGAGGGCAAGCGGTATGTCCGATGCGGAACTGCTTGATCTCTGCGGAGTGAAATCTTCCGACAGTACGAACAGCAATACTGACGATGACAGCAACACGGACAATGACGAGATCATGTTCTATGATAATCCTGATCGTGACGATGACTGATTCTGCTTACAGCGATGTAAGCAATTCCCAATAACAAGGGAGAACAAAACAATGCAATCGTAAAATACTCATTCGGCTCAAAATACTGAGCCGATCTTACGGCTGTTATGAGGGTAAGAGATAGAAAGCGATGCCCTCACCAATGCATAGAGAGATAAAAGCAAAGGAAAGATCGCTATGAATGACAACAATAACAATGCCGCTGTAAATGCGACAATCGAAAATGTGTCCGAATATAAAATCGGACATACCACCTACATCGTTAAATTGCACTT
>Ga0265298_10011534_pt1 | contig 10340 bp, 7 predicted proteins | sample AusTroGonzalo_MG_3_FD_193486 | JGI IMG/M metagenome (GOLD analysis project Ga0265298, IMG submission 193486) | Bovine rumen microbial communities from tropical cattle in Woodstock, Queensland, Australia - Gonzalo_01 | ecosystem: Host-associated > Mammals > Digestive system > Stomach > Rumen ... | reverse complement strand
TCTAAGTTTTTATTCTTTTCTTGATGAAAGATTCTCCATTTCCCGGCGATCTTTTGCGCATTGTCCATGCTATAAGGGAGATCCAAAACCGCGGGGCCTAATTTCTTAACCACGGGTTTTTCTTCTTTCTTATCTTCTTTAACTTCTTCTGCTTTAACCGCCGGTAAAACGTTGTTAAATTCCTTATTAAAAGGAATCATCTTTTTCTGCATAAAGTTGGTCGTATTCATTTCGGCCGTATGGAGATAGGCCTGACCAATGATTCCGGCCGTGATTAAAGCTAAGACTAAATAGATGATTTTTGATTTCATAACCGCCTCTCTTGCTTTCATACGTTGCAAGAGTGATGCCAGCGAAGATTGGCGATCAAAAATTAAGCACTTAGCAGGATCAAAACGGCCAAAATTTAGACGGCCATTAAGGAATCACCGCGACGCTAAGTATGGAGAATTAAAGTAGTTTTAGGTCAGCTAAGGCCATCTCTCATCAAAGATAAGTCTAGTTTTGCTTCCACCTTTGCCCCTCAAGGCCTTCGGCCATGCTATTGTCTACTAGAATTTAAACACTTGTTAAAAATTTAGACGGCCACCTTCACCCTACCTTGTCGAGGAATTGGGCGACCGCCTAATTATTTGGCCAAAATATCGACAAAAAACCCCCAACAACGCTCGAGCAATTTCATCAAAAAATAACTTGTCACCAACTAAATCTTATTCCGAGGGAGACGTCGCTCGTGCCACATAGGCCTTCAAAAGGCCCTGTTGTTTAAGCGCGACTAATTGCTGGGTGAGCTCCCCGGCCGCCCACTTATCTAGCGCATAGAGATCTTCCATTTTAGGGGTTGTTTTTAAGGCCGCTAAAATTTCTTGGGCCAGAGGAGGCAAAGAACTATGTTTTTGATCTGGGATGGCCACTGTCCTTAAAAAGTATTCTGGCCGCGGGGCCTTCAAGGCCAAGGCCTGGGCCTTTTGTTTCTGTTGCGCCCAGGCCGCGCAAAAATCTGCCCAATTCCACGCCCAGCAGGCCACGCCCAGGAATAACTCTGGTTCTGCTACCCACGCAAGGGCCAAGGAAGGATGAAGCTTTTCATCGGGGGGTTCTAAAGCGGCCGCAAAATCATAGATAAAATTAAAGAAGGCCGTTTTTCCTTCTTGTTGATGATAGTTCATATTAACCATTTGGCCTTGTTTAAACCAAAAGGCGGCCTTCCATTGATGGGTTGGGCCGATCAGCAAATTTAATTTTCCGGAGAAGGAAGAAGAAAATTGCTTATACAAATCTGGCATCCATGGCCGCGCGGGGCCTTTGAGCTGATTCATGATGATCCTTTGGCCTCTTCAAGAAAATTATCCCGCAAAAATTATTATATTCAAAAGTATCTTAAGGCCGAAAGAAACCGAGCATTTTACTTTAGTAGTATGAGCGGCAAGAAGATCGCCCTCCGCCGCCATGGCCGGTTATAAAAAAACTGTTTATGATATTTTTATATCCTTCAGAGGAGAAAACTATGGTCATCCAGAAAAGAAAGAAAATATTGATTAACCCCAAGTTTCAGATAAGGATTGGGCTCTATCTGCTGGGGGCCATTGTGGCGTCCACTTTTGCTTTTCCGATTACAATTGAGTTTGTTTTTCGCAAAATTGTTAGCGAAGTTGCCCCATGGGTACCCCATACCGCGGAACACTACGAAAATATTAAAATACCTTTGCAATGTGCCCTGATGGCATTTTGGGCCATTTTTACATCCGCCGGCTTTATCATTTGTATTTTCCTCACCCATCGTGTGGCCGGCCCTATTTATAAGCTGACCAAGTATCTAAAGGATTTCACGACGATCGGCGAGGCCCAACCCCTCTATTTTCGAAAGCACGATTATTTCTTAGAAGTGCCGGCCGCCTTTAATACGATGCTTGAAGGTCTCCAAACCAAGACCAGAAATCATCAGGCCGTCCTCGACGAAATTAATCACACTTTGAGCGAACTTTCGACGCAAATGGATGATAGCAAGAAAGCGGTCGTTCAAGATGTTTGCCGGAAACTAAGCTCACTCGAAAATTTATAAATTAAACTTGTTCTAACGAAAGGACTGTCATGATAGGAAGTCGTGCGTTCGTCCTGCTTTGTGCTTGGCTCATCGGGCAGGCCCTGGCCGCACCTCGTCCGGCGAGTGCCCTGCGACCTAACTTTCTACTTACCTATCCCCCCATCCTGCGCGAACAAGGCCAAAAATTAAATCAATTTCTCTTAAAGCTTGAAAAGAAAAGACCGATCCCTCCCGCGGAAAGTGCCGCCCTCGCCAAACTTTTGGCCCAACGCCCGGAATTTGCTAATTTTGCTTGGGGGCCTAAACTTTGGTATGAATTAACCAAAGCGAAGTTAAGTTTTGCGGATGTCGGCCCCTTATGCCAAGAAGATTTTTTGGCCGCACAAACCGAATTCTTTCATCCGATTAATAGTTTTATCTATCAACAAATTGAAAAGCGCTGTCAGGATTTATTTCTCACCTATCTAAAAACATTTCCCTCAACTTTAGCTAAATATGAACAACAATATTTAGTTCACTTACTTCCTATCCTCTTAAATCAGCATAGTGAATTTTTGGCCTCCTTCCTAAATCAAAGTAAGAATGCCTCCTTTTATCCAGGCCTTCTGGAAAATATCAAAGAAGAAATTATCTCGCGCAAAATCCCCTTCCCGCCGGCCCTACAAGAAGTTTTAGATATCCCTTACGTTATGGCCTACGATCAGGACAACCCGGAAACCTATTCGGCCTACACCAAAGAGGCCTATCTTCACCTCCAAAAACTTTATCAAAATTTACGTGAACAACTACAAAACCAAGCGACCATGGTTCCCTCTTCATCCCTCACTGCCGTGGTGGAAGAACTCTTGACCTTTTGTAACCAGGCCCAATCCCAATTACCGCCCAACTTTCGATGGGTGACCTTAATTAGTACGGGTAAACGCCTCCTGGCCCATCATCAAGATGCCAAGGCCATTGAGGCCTTTAAATTGGCCACCCATGCGGCCAAAGAAGAACAACGGCTCGAGGCCAACTTTTATTTAATTTTGGCCTATCTCCACCAAGAAAATGCGGCCGCCGCCTTAAAAGTTATCGAACAAAACAACTTTCTAACAGATTATGTTCAGTTAAATTCTAAATACCAATTTTGGGTGGCCTTGACGCTCGAACGTAACGGCCAAAAGGAAAAGGCCTTGGCCCTGTATGAGAAGCTGGTAGCTAATGGCCCTATTAGCTATTATGCCATTGTCACTTTGGCCCATCTCTATCAAAAGTATCCTGCCTTAGCGCAAACTTACGGCCAAAAGTTAAAACAACAAGAACAAATCACCCCACTGAAGATTTCGGCCTACACGCCCATCTTTCAGCAGGCCTTACGAAGATTACAGGTCTTTTTAGATATGGGTCTAAATCTAAGGGCCTTTACCGAAATGGAATATTTAATGGGGATGGAACAAGACCAGGCCCTCAATCCCCGCCAGGCCAACATTGATGGCCAAGTTTATTTAAAATCACTTATTAGCAATATGAGTGATCTTCTAAATTATAAAAAGAATTATGTTTTAGCGTTTCGTTTGCTAACAAACTCTTTAGAAAATAGAATTTTAAATCCTGATGTAAATATTATTAAAGATCTTTTTCCCACTCATTACCTTGCCCAGATTAAACGCCTCGAAAAAGAAATTGACCCTATCATCATTCTCGCTTTAATTCGCCAAGAATCTGCTTTTAATCCTAAGGCCAGATCCGCCGCAGGGGCACGCGGTCTAATGCAACTTATGCCGCAAACCGCCCGCAATGTCCGCGCGAAAACCAAACATCACCAGTTATCTGATCCTGAAATCAATTTAATGATTGGCACGAAATACTTTAAGCAAATCTTAGAGAAACAAAACGGCAATCTTATCTACGCATTGGCCGCGTATAATGCGGGAGAACATCGCCTCAAAGAGTGGGCCGAAGAAATCTTTTTATTTAACGATCCCGTCTTTACCATTGAAATGATTCCCTTTGAAGAAACCAGGGTTTATGTAAAACTCATTCTGCGTAATATCTTTTTCTATTCTTTACTGTTCAACAATATGCAACTAGAAAATCCCCTCGAAAAACATCTCCGGCCGATGACCGGGGAACTCGTGCGCACCATGTTGTAGGATTTCCTTAAAAGCGAAACTAAATCTAATGGGCCTTAAAACCATCATGTTAACTTTAATTCTGCTACTATTTATCTTTAGACATTAAAGCGAAAGACCATCACATCGCCATCTTGCACGACATAGTCTTTCCCTTCGATGCGCAGTTTACCTTGTTCTTTAACTTTGGCCTCACTGCCCGCCGCGAAAAGATCTTCACAATGAAAAACTTGGGCCTTGATAAAGCCGCGTTCAAAATCGCTATGAATGACGCCGGCCGCTTCGGGGGCCTTCATCCCGCGGCGAATAGTCCAGGCCTTAACTTCCTTCGGCCCTGCCGTAAAATAGGTCGCTAGGCCCAGCATTTGATACGCTTGTCCAATTAGCTGATCGATCCCCGACACCTTAATCCCTGCTTCCTTTCTAAACTCTTCGCGTTCTTCATCACTTTCCAAGGTAGCGATTTCGAGTTCGAGTTTTCCGCAGATCATAATGGCGTGGGTCTTTTCTTCTGCCGCCAAAGCTTCCACTTGGCGGACATATTCATTACCTCCGGCCGCTAAATCTTTTTCGGCCACATTACAGACATAAAGCACCGGTTTAGCGGTTAAAAGTTGCAAATCACGCACCGCCTGCCAATCTTCCGGAGAAAAATCGAGTGAACGCGCGGCCTTGCCTGCCGCTAACGTCTTTTGCAATTGCTGGAGGAGGGGCAAGGTAATCTTAGCGTGTTTAACCACTTCTTTATCTTGAGATTTTAATAAACGTTCGACGTTACTTAGGCGTTTTTCCACGGTTTCTAGATCGGCGAGGGCCAACTCGGTATTAATCACGGAAATATCATCTAAAGGATCGATCTTCCCACTCACATGCACCACATCTTCGCCGCCAAAACAACGCACGACATGCGCTAAAGCGTGCACGTTACGAATATGGCCTAAAAATTGATTGCCTAAACCTTCCCCTTGGGAGGCCCCTTTCACCAGGCCGGCAATATCGACAAACTCCACAATCGCCGGAACAATTTTCTGCGGATGAACAATATCTGCGAGCTTTTGCAAACGAGGATCCCGGACTTCCACCGTCCCCACATTCGGGGCAATCGTACAAAAAGGATAATTGGCCACTTCCGCCGGGGCCGCGGATAAAGCAGAGAAGATGGTAGATTTTCCAACATTAGGTAAACCAACAATACCGCAATTTAAGGACATGCATACCTCGAAAATATATAAATCCGTACATCTATATCTTTACGGGAGATTTCTCTTCTTAACATCATTAAGGCCGTGCGGCCATTAGGCCTGGGCCGGAGGTTTCCGGCGAGCATATTTATTGGACGCGACCGCCATCCCCTCTTGCACTAAACATTGTAAAGCTTCCCGAGCATATTCTAGCAGAGGAGGTAAATCTTCTTCCGGCGCAAAGCGTGATAACACCCAGCGCGCAATAGCATCTTCACCTAAACTCCGCGGGCCTTCCGGACGGCCAATCCCTAGCCGCAACCGTTCAAAATCAGATGAACCAAGGTGTTCGATAATGGATTTAAGGCCGTTATGGCCGGCCGGGGAACCGCCTCGTTTAAAGGCCACGGCCCCAAAGGGAAAATCTAAATCATCATGCACCACAATAAGGTCTTGCACGGCCAGATGAAAGAATTGGAGGGCGGGCGCTACCGCTTGGCCGCTAAGGTTCATAAAAGTTTGCGGGAGTAAGAGATGGACCTTCGTATCTTGCCACATCGTACTAGCATAAAGGCCATTAAACTTATCCTTCCAGGCCAAAGAAAAACCTTCCAAGGCCATCATCCCGATATTATGCCTTTGGCCGCGATAACTCGGGCCAGGATTGCCAAGACCTACTATAAGTTTACTTTGCATACACCATCTTACAGAAATAAAGCGTTAATCGAATCGTGGTTGTAAGTTAATTCAATGGCCTTGGCAAAGATCTTATGGGTGGGTAGCACCTTAATCTTGTCAATCTCGGCGACTTCAGGGCCTAAGGCCACGGTGTCCGTGACAATAATGCTACTAAGTTCTGCACAATTCTTAATCCGTTCCAAGGCCGGCGGGGAAAACACCGGATGGGTCGCACAAACATGAATTTCTTGCGCCCCTTCATTCGCCAAAACTTTAATCGCTTCCATTAAAGTTCCCGCCGTATCAACAATATCATCAATTAAAATACAATTTTTTCCTTCTACATCCCCGACAATATTAATGGCCTGCGCTTGATTCTTGCCCGTACGTCTCTTGTTAATCATGGCAATTTCACAACGAAGTTTATTCGCGCAACGCCGCACCCGTTCGACCCCGCCCGCATCGGGCGATACACAAATCGTATTTGGCCGCAATAATTCCTTTTCTAAATAAGGTAAAAAGACGATGGAGGAATAAAGATTATCAAACGGGATATTAAAAAAGCCTTGAATTTGGCCGGTATGAAGTTCCATCGTGATCACCCGGGTCGCCCCGGCAGTCGTTAAAAGATCGGCCACTAATTTTGCGGTAATCGGCGAACGAGGATTGGCCTTGCGGTCTTGCCGGGAATATCCATAATGCGGCATCACGACTGTAATCGAATCCGCCGATGCTCTTTTTAAAGCATCAATTAAAATTAAAAGTTCCATCAAATTATCGTTCACCGGCCGCGTGAGTGATTGAATAACAAATACGTCGGCCCCGCGCACCGAAGAAGAGATTTCACAATAGATTTCTCCGTTGGCAAAGCGTTCAAGGCCGGCATCGACCAGATCCACCCCCATCGTGCGGGCAATGCGGGAAGCTAAATCCGGACAAGAGGAACCACTGACTAAAACCAACCTTTTCATTGCCTAATCTCCCCCGGAAAAATCATAAATAAAACTTTATTTTCCTTACGCTAAATAGGAAGCTTAGGCCAGTCCAGAAGTGGGAAATAGGTCAGAGGATACCTCTAGAGAAATGCAGAGAAAATGGCTGGGGCGGTAGGACTCGAACCTACGAAATGGCAGAATCAAAATCTGCTGACTTAGCCACTTGTCTACGCCCCAATCTATGATGCTACCCAGCGGGCGCAATATACTATTCATCCTGATCTTTTGCAAGGGCCGCGGACGAGGTCAAAAAGTGACAATTTAATTCCTGCACCGGCTTGCCGCGATCTAAAATAAAATGCTGATACACCTGAAAGGCCGTAGTACTGCCATATAAATTTAAAGGGCGATCACTATTACGAATTTCAATACCCGCCCAAATCACCCCCAGAAATTGCCCATCAAAAAACACAAACCAATTATCCCGCCCGTGATTGGAAGTACCTGTTTTTCCAAAAAAATGAGCATCCGTTAAATGGGGGTCCAAAACTTTGCGCACGGTCGTGGCCGAAGGATCGGCCAACACGGGTAGCAGCGAGGCCTCCTCCCCTGCCACGTTGAGCCAGCGACATTCATCTAAAATAAAATTGCGATAAACCTCAAAGATGCGCCCCACCGAGAATTCGACCGCCCCGAGAAGCTGCGCGGGGTAGGCCTTCAGGGGCAATTTAAATTCTTCTAGATGATTAATCCCTTGTTCAATTTGATCTAGGCCAATCTCAACGGCCGTTCTAATTAGCGGCCGATTAAGTGATAACCGTAAAGCTTCCGCTAAACTTACTTCCTCTTCTTCTACCTGATGCGCTTCCTGCGGCCGCCAAGTCCCAGAAGGTAAATCCAAAGTAATTTCCGTCGTGGCAACCAGATCATCTAAATGACGGCCGTGGCGTAAAAAGATCTGATAGATTAAAGGTTTAAAAATACTACCGATCTGATGACGTTCATCATTAATCGCGGCGGCCTTGGGCCGCTGCTCTTTGGAGTAATATAAAAATGGCCGCGCATCCTTAATCGCCCCAATCATGGCCTTAATGGCAAAATCTTCTTCCGGCAAATTTTGTTTCATCTGGCGTAAAACCGCGGCGGCCTTATTGCGCCAGACAAATTGTTCATAGGAATTTAAATCACTAAATTCTTCTTCGGCGAGCGCTGCCACTTTTAACGGCCGGGCATTTTGGGCCACCAAACGTTTTTGCCAACGTTGCCACTGAACGGGGGTCCAGGCGACATCACGTTGAGCATCGAGATAATTTAAATCTCGCATCTGACTAAAAACATAATTGGTGCGTTCTTGTAAGCGATCGAGGTGGCGAAGCGGATCATAATGGCCAGGGCCTTTGAGCATCGCCACTAAAATGGCCGCTTCGAAGGCATTTAATTCACTTGGGGCCTTTTGAAAGTAAAAAACTGTGGCCGCATAGATCCCTTTTAATTGGATTTGTTCGGCAACCCCCCAAAATACTTCATTTAAATAGGCCGTTAGGATTTCATCTTTGGAGAGCTTTGTTTCAAAGTAGATGGCATAGATAACTTCCTTGATCTTGCGCCAAAAATTTTTTTCCTGAGTGAAAAAAATATTTTTAACTAACTGCTGGGTTAAGGTCGAGGCGCCTTGTTTAAGTTTTAAGGCCTTTAAATCCATCACCGCGGCCCGAATAATTGATTTCCAGTCCACCCCCCGATGTTCTAAAAAACGATCATCTTCCACCGCCATCAGGCCTTTCCAGAGGATGGGAGCGATTTCATCAAAGGCCACGCGATGTTGATAGCAGTTACGTTCCTTGCACTGATTCGGCCAAGGCGGGGGTAAAGAAAAGTCCTTTTTGATTGCCCAAAATCGCCCTTGCGGCGTCTCTTGCCCCGCATCATCAACGGCCACTAACACTTCTCGATCAATTTGTTCCTGCTTCCAGGTAGGCCATCCGCGACCTAAGGCCATCAAATAATAGGCCGCCAATTCATCTTGGCGCACACGAGCGGTGGCCAAGAGTTGTGGCCAAGGATTGCTGACAGATGGAGGCCGCGGCACCACAGGATTAGCGGGGACTAAGGAAGCTAAATCAAAATGGTGTAAACTCCAAACAATGCCACCAACTAAAAGACCGCCCAGCAAACAGAAGGCCAAGGCAATCCATTTCCAGTGAAAATACTTTTTAAATATCGCCCAGCACTGCTTTGGCCATGCGGTCTTATTCATGCGTGACAACCCAGTTCGCGCGTCCATCAAAAATCAAAATTTCGCGATTACTATCTATGCTATTAAGGATCCTGCCATTCGGCCAAATATTTTCCGGGAATATCCCCCCGCAAGGTATTTTTCTCACCTGGCCAGGATTCATTCCCGCCACTTCTTAAATAGACAGTTTGCTTAGTCCGCCCTATAGTAAAAAGGCCATGCCGCTTCAGGAGGGATTTGTGTTAAAATTTACCACTCACATTAAATTAGGCCTTAGCACCATGATCCTTGCTTCCACTACCGCCTTTGCGGCCACCGTGGAAGTAAACGGCTTTATCGGTCTTGATAGCAATATCATCGCTAAATTTGATCGCGGTAATGCCACAGAGGGAAATCCCTCAGACCAATCTCAGACCATCAAAAACATAGGTAAAAATACGGCCAGCTTTCAGTCGTATTTATTTCATTTAGACCCCACCATCATTATTAATGATGCGGCCACGATTAAGGGAGAAATCTCGACGAACTACGGCCGGGGTGGTCTCCTCGGGGAAAGCACCAAAAGTGCCAAAAATGACTCTCTCTTTGGCCCAACCTTTTTGTTAAGCACTCCTGTTAAAGATAACAATAACAATAACAATAACAATAACAACACCCTTACCATCAACCAACTTTATGCTGAACTTTATACTGATTTAGGGACAGTGCAACTAGGCCGCTTCGCTCAACATTGGGGGTTAGGAGCAGTTAATCATGCCGGGGCCAATCCCTGGAATCGCTATGTTTCCGCCAAAGATGGTATCGCTGTAAAGGCCAAAATAGGCCATTTTAAAATTACGCCTTGGTGGGCCAAATTAGGATCGGTAGGCAGTTTAACTAGTTCCGGCAGCAAAAAAGAATATGGCCTTTCCTTACTCTACGATAATCCTGAACGCGATTTAATGGTCGGGGTGGCCTACACCAACCGCCAAGCGAAGAATTCGGGGGTCGATGTTGTAAACGAACCTAGTCTAGTGGCCCATGCTGTTAAGGATTCTAAGGCCTCTATCTTTAGTTTATATGGTAAAAAGACGTACAAAAAATTTACCTTTGCCACGGAAATCCCCATCGTCAGTGGACAATTTTATAACCTTTATGATGGTGCCGGCAAAACTT
>Ga0265298_10011533_pt1 | contig 10341 bp, 8 predicted proteins | sample AusTroGonzalo_MG_3_FD_193486 | JGI IMG/M metagenome (GOLD analysis project Ga0265298, IMG submission 193486) | Bovine rumen microbial communities from tropical cattle in Woodstock, Queensland, Australia - Gonzalo_01 | ecosystem: Host-associated > Mammals > Digestive system > Stomach > Rumen ... | reverse complement strand
AATGAACGATGAACTCAAGTTCTATCCGCCCAAGTACAAGAACACATACCGCAACTGGCTGGAGAACATCAAGGACTGGTGCATAAGCCGTCAGCTCTGGTGGGGTCACAGAATCCCTGCATACTTCATGCCCAAGGGCGGCTTTGTAGTTGCCGAGACCATTGAGAAGGCCGTTGAGCTGGCACGCGCCAAGAGTGGTGACAACTCACTTACCGCAGCCGATCTGCGTCAGGATGATGACGTGCTGGATACATGGTTCAGCTCATGGCTCTGGCCTATCAGCCTGTTTGACGGCATCAACAATCCCGATAACAAGGAGATCAACTACTACTATCCCACAAATGATCTGGTAACCGGTCCGGATATTATATTCTTCTGGGTAGCACGTATGATTATGTCAGGTTACGAGTACCGCAAGGATATGCCTTTCAAGAACGTCTATTTTACCGGTATAGTACGTGACAAACTGGGCCGTAAGATGAGTAAGTCACTGGGTAACTCACCTGATCCTATAGGCCTTATTGAGAAGTACGGCGCCGACGGCGTACGTATGGGACTTATGCTCTCTGCCCCTGCCGGTAACGACATTCCGTTTGATGAGGCTATCTGCGAGCAGGGTCGTAACTTCAATAACAAGATCTGGAATGCGTTCCGTCTGACTCAGACCTGGACCGTAGCCGATATAGAGCAGCCTGAGAGTTCACGTATTGCAGTGGAGTGGTTCCGCAGCAAGCTGAACAGTACCGCTGCCGAGATGGATGACCTGATGTCAAAGTACCGCATCAGTGAGGCTCTGATGCTGGTTTACAAGCTCTTCTGGGATGAGTTTGCAAGCTGGTATCTGGAGATAATCAAACCTGTCTATGGACAGCCCATTGATTCCAAGACATACAATGCAACACTGGAGCTCTTTGAGGAGCTGCTCATGCTCTTGCATCCCTTTATGCCGTTCATCACAGAGGAGTTGTGGCAGGCAGTACGTGAGCGTGGCGCAGGCGCAAGCATCATGAACCAGAGCATCGTTAACCTTGTAAAGGGACAATCCGATGCTGCACTGCTGGCTCAGTTTGAGGATGCCAAGCAGGTGGTTACCGAGGTCCGTTCAGTACGCAAGGCCAAGAACATCGGCCCGCGTGAGCCGCTTACCGTTGAGGCTGTGGGCGCCAATCCGCTCTCTGCACTGGAAAGCGTCATCCTTAAGATGGCAGGACTGGAGGAGATAACCATAGTAAACGCCAAGAGCGAGGGTACGGCAGCCTTCATGGTAGGTACCCAGGAGTATGCCGTTCGTCTGGGCGGACTGATTGACGTTGAGGCTGAACTTAAAAAGATGGAGGCCGAGTTGGAGCACCTGGAGGGATTCCTCAAGGGTGTGAACGCCAAGCTCCAGAATGAGAACTTTGTGGCACACGCACCTGCTGCCGTCGTTGAGAACGAGCGCAAGAAACAGGCCGATGCCACTCAGAAGATTGCAACACTAAAGGAGAGCATTGCCGCTCTTAAGAAGTAAATGGAGGAGAATAAGAAATCGGGTAAGGCCGGTATTGTGATATCAATCGTGGCAGTTATCCTGCTGGCAGGAGCTGCGGTTTATCTGTTTATTGACAACCAGAGCAAGAACCGTGAGATTGATGAGATGACCCAACTCTTTGAGATTGAGAAGGAGGAGATGGAGAATGAGTACTCCGGATTTGCCGTCCAGTACGATGAGATGAAGGTGCATCTGTCAAATGACTCGCTCATACGCCAGTTGGACAGGGAGAAACAGCGTACGCAGGATCTGTTGGAGGAACTCCGCCAGACCAAGGCTACCAATGCGGCCGAGATAACCCGACTCAAGAAAGAGCTTACAACCGTTCGCGCCGTGATGCGTACGTACGTTATGCAGATAGACTCTCTTGACCAGATAAACAAGAAACTGGAAAAGGAGAATACACGCGTAAGGCAGCAGTATCAGGAGCAGACAAAGGTTGTTGACAAGCTTACCGTTGAAAAGAAACAGGCCGAGGAGAAGGTGGCACTGGCATCACAGCTGGATGCTGTGGCCATTACTGTGACTCCGCGTAACAAGCGTGACAAGGAGGAGCATAAGGTCAAGAATGTGACAAAGTTCGTGGTGAACTTTACCATTGCAAAGAATATAACCGTCAAGACAGGCGAGAAGATTGTCTATCTGCGCATTGTCAAGCCTGACGGTGAGCCTCTGGTCAAGGATGCCGGCAACACGTTCCAGTATGAGAACGTGGCCCTGGAGTTTTCGGCCAAGAAGTACATTGAATACACCGGCGAGCAGCAGGAGGTTACAATGTACTGGGATGTGGAGGAGTATCTGAGCGCCGGTACATACAACGCTTATCTCTTTGTGGATGGCGTGATGATAGGCGAGCAGAGCGTTACACTTAACTGATAAACCCTTTTAAATGAGTTCATTCCGCCAGCTTGGTGTATCCGACAGGATACTCAAGGCTATTGAGGAGCTTGGATTTGAGCAGCCCATGCCGGTCCAGGAGGCCGTTATTCCCTATCTCTTGGAGCAGGGAAGCGGTGATGTTGTGGCTTTGGCCCAGACCGGAACAGGCAAGACTGCCGCTTACGGCATTCCGGTTATACAGCAGACAGATGTTGAGAGCCGTGATGCCCAGTTCCTTATACTGAGCCCTACACGTGAGCTTTGTGTGCAGATAGCCAGTGACCTGGCCGATTTCTCTCATTATATTGAGGGCCTGCATGTGATTCCCATGTACGGCGGCTCATCGATTGAGAACCAGATACGCAATTTCAAGCGCGGCGCACACGTGATTGTGGCCACTCCGGGCCGTCTCATAGATCTGATGGAGCGCGGCGTTGTAAGTCTTGACACCATACGCACCGTAATCCTTGATGAGGCCGATGAGATGCTCAACATGGGATTCAGTGAGGATCTGGAAAAAATTCTCTCATCTGTGCCCGTGGAGCGTAAGATGCTCATGTTCTCGGCCACCATGAGCAAGGAGATTCAGACCATCTCAAAGAAGTATCTCAACAATGCCCGTGAGATTGTAATAGGCACCCGTAACGAGGGCTCGGAGAACGTGGAGCATGTCTATTACATGGTGCATGCCAAGGACAAGTACCTGGCTCTGAAACGAATAGTTGACTATTACCCATCAATATACGCAATCATATTCTGCCGTACCCGCCTGGAGACGCAGGAGATTGCCGACAAGCTGATGCAGGACGGCTATAATGCCGACTCACTGCACGGTGACCTGTCACAGGCGCAACGTGACCTTACCATGAACAAGTTCCGCAAGCGTCAGCTGCAGCTGCTGGTTGCTACCGATGTGGCGGCACGCGGACTGGATGTGGACAACCTGACTCATGTTATCAATTTTGGCTTGCCCGATGATATTGAGAACTACACCCACCGCAGCGGCCGTACGGGCCGTGCAGGCAAGAAAGGTATATCAATATCAATCGTGAATCTGCGTGAAAAGGGTAAGATACGTTTTATTGAGAAGGCCATAGGCAAGACCTTTGTACAGGGTGTCATGCCTTCCGGTACCCAGATATGCGAGAAGCAGCTCTACAAGGTTATTGATGACCTGGAGCGCATAGAGGTGAATGAGGAGCAGATTGAGGGCTTTCTGCCCGAGATTTTCCGCCGTCTGGACTGGATGGACAAGAACGATATCATCAAGCGCATAGTGACCCGTGAGTTTGGCCGTTTTGTGCGTTACTATCAGGATGCTCCTGAGCTGGAGGAGGTAACCCGTAAGGATACCGATGATGAGAAACGCAAAAAGAAGGACCGCCGCCGTGCGCAGAAGGGCTACACCCGCTTCTTTATAAATATAGGTAAGAAAGACCATGTCCAGCCGGTGCACATCATTGAGATGCTCAACCGCAATGTTGCCGGCCGTGTGGATGTGGGCCGCATAGACCTGATGCAGAACTTCTCATTCTTTGAGTGCCCCCAGGAATATACTGAGGAGATACTTGCGGGAATGGACGGCATAAACTACAAGGGCCGTGAGGTTCATGTTGAGGTGGCCGAGGTCCGCGAGGAGAAGCCCCGACACCAAGATAAGCCGCGTCGTGAAGAGAAACCCAAGCGTGAAGAACCCCGCCATGAGGAGAAGAGATCCGGAAAGATAGAGCGTCACACTGCCCAGCGTGCTCCAAAGGTTCAGGTGGCGCAGGATGATGATTTCTGGAATAATATTGAAAATGAGGATTGGCATCAGTTCTTTCGCAGTGACAACGGCAAACCGCGCCGTGGCGCAGGCCGCACTGAGGGTAAGGCCCCTAAACGCCGTGAAAAGGCATCGGGCCGCAAGAAGGAAAACGGCCGTAAAGCCTCCCGTACCGCAGCTAAGTCCAGGAGATCCAGGAGGTGATCCGGTGTGATGCAAACAAGCAATGTGCGGTGGCAAATCTGTATGCTTCCGCACATTTTTTTTGTGGGCCGATGGGCCAAAATGCCCTCCGATTATACACAGCGGGGGCTGTTGAAAACTTATCCCGCATAAGTGCTTTGAAGTTATCAACAGACTGTATCAAGTAGATGTTTTTATCATATCTTTGTCTGCATCGTTCGCCAAAGAACTTAGATATTTTATTCTTTTATGGAAACATATATAGTTAAACGTGATGGTAAACACGAGGTGTTTACTATTGACAAGATTAAGGCCGCTATTGCCAAATCATTCCTGGCATCGGGTGCTTTTGCAACCGAGGAGGTGATGACCGGCATACTGAGCCATCTGAACATTCAGAGTGGCATCAGTGTGGAGGAAATCCAGAACCAGGTTGAGGTAGCTCTTATGGCCGAGGGCTATTATCAGGTTGCCAAGACGTACATGTTGTACCGCAACCGTCACGCTGAGGACCGCGAGACAAAATCCAAGCTGGAGTTCCTGATGGGTTATTGTCAGGCTGCGAACGCTGCTGAGGGAAGCAAGTTCGACGCCAATGCTAATGTGGAAAACAAGAACATTGCAACTCTTATCGGTGAGTTGCCTAAAAAGGGCTTTATCCGTTTGAACCGTCGTCTTCTTTGCGACAGGATCCGTAACATGTTCGGCAAGGAGGTTGCCGATAAGTATATCAGCCTTTTGCACCAGCACTTCATCTATAAGAATGATGAGACCAACCTGGCCAACTACTGCGCCAGCATAACCATGTATCCGTGGCTGCTGGGCGGTACCAAGTCAATTGGCGGTAATGCCACACAGCCTACCAACCTCAAGGCTTTCTGTGGCGGTTTCATCAACATGGTGTTCATGGTATCATCAATGCTGTCAGGCGCATGCGCAACACCTGAGTTCCTCATGTACATGAACTACTTCATTGAGAAGGAGTACGGTGAGGATTACTACAAGCGTGCCGATGAGATCGTTGACCTGAGCATCAAGAAGCGCTCAATCGACAAGGTCATCACGGACTATTTCCAGCAGGTGGTATATAGTATCAACCAGCCTACCGGTGCACGTAACTTCCAGTCAGTGTTCTGGAACATCAGCTACTATGACCGTTACTACTTTGAGTCACTGTTTGGTGAGTTCCGTTTCCCGGATGGCGAGAAACCCCATTGGGAGTCACTCTCATGGTTGCAGAAGCGTTTCATGAAGTGGTTCAACCAGGAGCGTCTGCGCTGCGTGCTCACATTCCCTGTAGAGACCATGGCTCTGCTCACTGAGAACGGAGATGTCAAGGATAAGGAGTACGGTGATTTTACAGCCGAGATGTATGCCGAGGGTCACTCATTCTTTACCTATATCAGTGACAATGCTGACTCTCTGTCAAGCTGCTGCCGTCTGCGTAACCAGATTACCGATAACGGATTCTCATACACACTGGGTGCCGGTGGCGTGAGCACAGGCTCCAAGAGCGTGCTTACCATCAACCTTAACCGTTGCGTACAGTATGCTTCACGTATGGGTATTCCTTATCAGAAGTATATTGAGGAGGTTGTTGACCTGATGCACAAGGTTCAGCTGGCCTACAATGAGAACCTCAAGGAACTTCAGAGCAAGGGTATGCTCCCGCTGTTTGATTCAGGTTACATCAACATTGGCCGTCAGTACCTGACAATAGGTGTAAACGGTCTGGTTGAGAGTGCCGAGTTCCTGGGCATTGAAATCAGTGACAACCCGCGTTACACCGAGTATGTACAGACAGTTCTGGGCATTGTTGAAAAGCTCAACAAGCAGTACCGCTCCAAGGGCGTGATGTTCAACTGTGAGATGATCCCGGCCGAGAACGTAGGTGTAAAGAATGCCAAGTGGGATAAGGAGGACGGCTATGTTGTACCGCGTGACTGCTATAACAGCTACTTCTACAAGGTTGAGGATAACACTCTGAATGTGATTGACCGTTTCCGTCTGCATGGTGCCAAGTATATAGAGCACCTGACCGGCGGCTCGGCTCTGCACTGCAACCTTGAGGAGCACCTGTCTAAGGCTCAGTACCGTCAGTTGCTCAAGGTGGCTGCTCAGGAGGGTTGCAACTACTTTACGTTCAACATTCCCAACACCATCTGCAACGAGTGCGGCACCATTGACAAACGCTATCTTAAGGAGTGCCCGCACTGCCACTCAACAAACATTGATTACCTGACACGTATCATCGGCTATATGAAGCGCGTAAGCAACTTCTCAGCTGCCCGTCAGGTAGAGGCTTCAAAGCGTTACTACGCTAAGATCTGAGTAGCAGAGTGTTGAAAATAGCATCATACGATGTAGTTTTTCAGGATGTACCGGGAGAGGTTACGCTATCGCTTAACCTCTCCCAGTGTCCTAATTGCTGTCCTGGCTGCCATAGCCCTCAGCTGCAGGAAGATATCGGCTTTCCGCTGGATGACGACATGATGAACGGACTGCTTGAACGTTACGGCAGGGATGTTACATGTGTCTGCTTTATGGGTGGTGACCGTGAGCCTCAGGAGATAATGCGACTGGCCGGTCTGGTGCGTAAGACAGGTCTTAAGACAGCCTGGTACTCGGGCCGTCAGGAACTTCCGGAATGCTTTGACCGCGGAGTGCTTGATTATGTAAAGGTGGGGCCTTATATAGAGAGCAAGGGGCCGCTTACCAACCCGGACACCAACCAACGGATGTACAGGATAGAGGAGGGCCGGATGACAGACATTACTGATAAATTCAAAAAGAAAGGAGTGGGCTGAGGCTCACTCCTTACTTGATTATTGTTGTCTTGGTCTGGTATTGCCGATAGGATTGAACTGCGGCTGTTGGTTCTGCATGAACTGATGTCCGCGGCTCTGCTGGATATCTTTAAGGATCTGGCTGTTGAACTGCTCCTCGGCGTTCTGGACCTTAAGGATCTTTGAAGCCGGCAGGACCTCCTTGAACTTTTGCAGATACTCCTTTTCCAGATTGGCTATCTTGATGTTCGCGTCGGCCTTGGCATCGATTGCCTTTAGGCTCTGCTCCTCGGATGTCTGGGCATTTGCCTCCTGACGCATGATCATCCTGATTTCGCGGTTTATTTCACGTTTCTTTTGCTGCAGCTCATTGTAGAGCGGGAAGAATGCCTCGGCCTCCTTTTCGGTAAGGCATGCTTTCTCAGTAAAGAACTCTTTCTGCTGCTTCCAGTACTCGGCAGGTGAGAACTGTCCGCTGCGGTTGGGCATCTGGTTCTGCTGCTGTTGCTGCTGGCGGTTCATCTGGCCCTGGTTCCAGAACTGTCTGAACTGCATGTTGGGGCGCTGAGCCTGCATGGGAGTGAATGGCTGCCTGTCTTGAGCCGATGCGGATAGAGCCAGTACCAGACATATTGTTGTAAGAATATGTTTCATACGCAGGTCAATTAGCTGATTCAACCAATGAATAGTAGAAGGTATAATCATCAATCATGGATGTCTCCAGGAATGAATCAATATACTCGTCAGTGTAGATGGTGGTTTCCTGCGCCATCTGTGGCTCATCCTTGGATGAGATGCCAACGGCAACCCTTATTGTAAAGAATATGCCGACAAATGCTGCGGCGGCATACAGATAAGGTCTGATGCGCATCCAAGGCGTAACAACGATGGACACCTGGCGGGCCGAGGTGTCTGGGAGTGATGCCATGATGTTCTCCGTCAGGTTATCAAAATAACCATCAGGGACCGTAAACGGACGGCGTCCCTCACATTTGTCAAATATGTTATCTTTCTTGTGCATCTGATGTTTTGACAATGAACAGGTTAAATGGTTTAATCTATATTGTTGAAATACTCTTCTATTTTCTTTACAGCTATATGGAAAGAGGCCTTGAGGGCACCTACGCTGGTACCTAACACCTCTGAAATTTCTTCATATTTCATCTCATTGAAATACTTCATGTTAAAAACCATGCGCTGCTTGTCGGGCAGTGTGGCTATGGCTTCCTGAAGCTGGCGCTCGGTAAGGTCACCGTCAAAATAGGGATCGCTCTCCAGGCGGTCGGCTATGCCCAGCTCGCCTTCATCGTCGGTTTCAAGCGGCACCGTTGCCCTTTGCCTGTTAAGGAAGGTGAGTGTCTCGTTCACTGCTATGCGGTAGAGCCATGTTGATATGCGCGAATAGCCCATAAAGGACTCTATGTTGGTCCAGGCCTTGATGAATGTGTTCTGCAGTATGTCATTGGCGTCATCGTGTGAGAGTACCATATGACGGATCTGCCAGTATAGCTGCTCGCTGAAATTGCGTACTATGGCTTCAAATGCACGGCGGCGGGAGAGCTCGTCCTCGCGGAGCATCTCCAGAATCCGTTTCTCATCATACGCCATCATTGCCATACGCTTATTCAGATGCTAACGGTAAGGTTCTCTTTGGCCAGTACCGTGTTGGGGAATATGGCTGCGGCCTCATTCAACAGAATGGACTCGTCGCTGTAGCGGGCAGAGAAATGTCCCAGTATGAGACATTGTGCGCCAGCCTCCATGGCACTGCGTGCAGCATCTACGCTTGTGCTGTGGAAATGTTTCTTGGCACGGTCTGCATCATCGGCTGCATAGGTGCAGTCGTGGTACATCATGTTTACACCTTTTATAATAGGAATCATGGCCGGGTTGTAGGCAGTGTCACAGCAGTATGCGTAGCTGCGTCCCGGATCGGCCGGCGTGGTGAGCCTGGAGTGGGGGATTACGGTGCCATCCTTTGTGGTAAAGTCACCGCCCTCCTTTATGCGGATGTAATCCCACTGGGGTACACCGTAGAAATCTGCCGCCTCACGGTCCAGATGGTCTGATGTGGCTTTCTCCTGGAACAGGAAACCTGCACAGGGTATGCGGTGCTTGAGCGGGAATGCGGTCACGGTGAGTGAACGGTCATCATAGACAACTGTCGTCTTGGCGGGATCAAAGCCCAGGAACTCCACCTTATATTCAAGGTCCGGGTAGTAGAATGCAAGCTCTTTCTCAAGTATGCTCCACAGTTGCTCGGGCGCGTGTATAAAAAGAGGTGCTGTCCTACCCAGCAGTCCGAAAGTGGATACCATGCCCAACAGTCCGAAACAGTGGTCTCCGTGCAGGTGTGATATGAAGATATGGTTTATCCGGGCAAAAGCGACACGTGAGCGACGCAACTGGATCTGCGTACCCTCACCACAGTCAACCATAAACAGTTTGCCGCGTATATCGACCACCTGTGATGATGTGTAATGCTTGGGACTAGGGGTTGCAGAGCCGCAACCAAGTATGGTTACCTCGAACTTTTCCATATCGACGGGCTAAAGGTACAAAAAAGGACCGCACACAAGCGCGGTCCTTTTCTTAAATATTGTAATTCGTGGGAATTACTTGCCGTTCTCAAGCTGCTCCTTGAGAGCTGCCAGAGCGTCGATATCACCAAGAGTGGTTGAAGCAGCCTGGTTCTGGATAGCGGGCTCCTCCTTCTCCTTCTTGGCACCAGCCTTACGTGCAGCCTTCTTCTCGGCCTTGGCCTCAGCCTTGGCGATATCCTCAAAGATACGGCTGTGTGACAGGATGATTCTCTTTGAATCCTTGTTGAACTCAATTACCTTGAACTGGAGTGTCTCACCCTGCTGAGCCTGTGAGCCGTCCTCCTTTACAAGATGCTTGGGAGTAGCAAAGCCCTCAACACCCTCGGCCAGCTGGATAACTGCACCCTTGTCCATCATCTCGATGATCTTACCCTCGTGGATGGAATCAACGGTGTAGATGCCCTCGTATGCATCCCAAGGATTGTCCTCGAGCTGCTTGTGACCAAGGCTGAGACGACGGTTCTCCTTGTCTATCTCAAGAACTACAACATCAATTGAAGCACCGATTGAGGTGAACTCTGAAGGATGCTTAACCTTCTTGGTCCAGCTCAGGTCGCTGATATGGATAAGGCCGTCAACACCCTCCTCTATCTC
>Ga0265298_10011532_pt1 | contig 10341 bp, 10 predicted proteins | sample AusTroGonzalo_MG_3_FD_193486 | JGI IMG/M metagenome (GOLD analysis project Ga0265298, IMG submission 193486) | Bovine rumen microbial communities from tropical cattle in Woodstock, Queensland, Australia - Gonzalo_01 | ecosystem: Host-associated > Mammals > Digestive system > Stomach > Rumen ... | reverse complement strand
CCAGTACGGAAGGGACGCGGGATTGCCTCGTGGTGTAATGGTAGCACCGCAGATTCTGATTCTGCTTGTTGGGGTTCGAGTCCCTGCGAGGCAACCATTATTCGAAGGACCCTCGGCTGACAGCCGAGGATTTTTTTGTATATACACGCCACACGTCTGCAGAATTTGGTATAATACATAAAAATGATTTCCACTCCAAAGGCGGAAAGGGGAAAGGGTTACACATGAAGAAAGTAATGATAACTGGAATCGGCATGCTGTGCGGGTGCGGCAACGGCAAGGACGCGGTTTGGAGCGCCATAAAGTCCGGCAAGTCCGGTATAACGCGCATAACCAAGTTCGATCCTTCGCGTTGCACATGCCAGGTCGCCGGAGAGGTAAAGAATTTCCAGGAGTACGCGATTGACGGTGGCCTTATTGACAAGCGTGAGGCCCGCCACATGGCGCTTTTCTCCCAGTATGTCGTCGCTGCGGCTGTCGAGGCTTGGCGTGATGCCGGCTATACGGAGGAGAACAAGCCTGATATGGACCGCGTCGCCACGCTGATAGGTAACGGTATCGGCGGCCTTGATGTGACCGGCGATAACTACACGATTCTCTTCGAGCGCGGCCCGGAGCGTCTTTCTCCGCTCGCAATCCCGGAGCTTATTCCGAACGAGGCTGCCGGAAACGTCTCGATCGCGCTTGGCGCCAAGGGCCCCGCCCAGGTGGTGGTTACGGCCTGTGCGAGCTCGACCGATGCGATCGGGTTCGCTCTTGACATGATCCGCGCCGGTCGCGCCGATGTTGTAATAGCCGGCGGTACCGAGGCTTCCATAATGGAATTCACCGTCGGCGGCTTCATGAAGATGAAGGCGCTTTCGACCCACTTCAACGATACTCCCGAGAAGTCGTCCCGTCCTTTCAACGTAGATCGTGATGGCTTTGTCATGGGCGAGGGCGCCGCGGTTCTCATTCTCGAGAGCGAGGAGCACGCCAAGGCACGCGGTGCGCAGGTCTACTGCGAGCTTGCCGGCTATGGCGCCACCGCCGACGCCTACCACATCACCGCCCCGGATCCGTCCGGCGACGGCGCCGTGAAGGCGATCGAGGTCGCGCTCAAGGACGCGGGCGTCGAGGATCTCTCGACCGTCGACTACATTAACGCCCACGGCACCTCCACCCATCTCAACGACCAGATGGAGACCAAGGCTTTCAAGCGCGTCTTCGGCGAGGAGGGCGCGAAGAAGATAAACATTTCGTCGACCAAGTCGATGCATGGGCATCTCCTTGGCGGAACGGGTGCTCTCGAGGCCGCCATCACGGCGCTTTCCGTGAAGGAAGGTTTCGTGCCCCCGACGATCAACTATGAGAAGCCCGACCTTGAGGTGGATGTCGAGAAGGGCGAGACGCCCCTCGACCTCAACTACACCCCGAACGTAGGCGTTCAGCGCGACATAAGGGTGGCGATGTCCAGCTCGCTCGGTTTCGGCGGACATAACGGGATACTTGTGTTTAAAAAGGTATAAAGATGGACATTCCGAGCTTCAAGAACGTATATAACAAGCCTGGTATCGAGCTGCTGCCCCACAGGCCGCCGTTCCTTTTCGTGGATACGCTCATTGCGGCCGACGAGACCGGTGCCGTCGGCGAGTATACGTACACCGAGGAGAAGAACGATTTCTTCAAGGGGCACTTCCCCGGCAACCCCATAGTGCCTGGTGTGGTTCTCGTCGAGTCGATGGCCCAGGTCGCCGGAGCCGGAATCGTCGCGCGCGGCGCACTTGCCGCGGATCCCGGCAAGGAGGCAGTCTTCGTGCTTGCGGCTGTCGAGGAGGCCCGATTCAGGAACCCTGTTCGCCCGGGCGACAAGATGACGACGATCGTAGAGAACGTAAAGGTCCGTTCAAAGCTTGGCGTGTTCGCGCTCAAGGGCTATGTCAACGGCCAGCTTGCCTGCGACTGCACCGTCAAGTGCATGCTTGGCGAGAAATAGTCAAGATGATAAGGATAGTAAAGGCAGGCAGCCGGATCGTCGAGCGCTTCTCGGCCCGCCCGGCTTTCCCCGAAGAGGCGGAAAGGGCGGCGGCGGAGGTTCTTGCAGACATACGGAAGGACGGCGATTCAGCCGTCGTCAGGTATGTGGAGCGCTTTGAGGGCGCGAAACTGTCACCGAAGCGTTTTCGCGTAAGCGAAGCGGAGCTTTCGGCGGCGTCGGCAAAGGTGCCCGCGGACATCAGGCGCGCGGTGGAGGATGCGCACAGGCGCGTAACGAAGTTTTCGAGGGCTTCTCTCAGAAAGCCCTGGACGATGAAGACCCCGCGCGGCGGATCCGCCGGCGAGTTCTTCTCCCCCATGGACCGTGTCGGCGTGTATGTCCCGGGCGGCACTGCGCCTCTCGCGTCGACTGCTATAATGACGGTCACTCTTGCGAAAGCCGCCGGAGTGAGGGAGATCGTTGCCTGCACGCCTGCCGGAAAGACAGGCGCGGTAAATCCCGTCCTTCTTTACGCACTTAAGCTTGCCGGCGCGACCGAGGTCTACCGTGTCGGCGGAATACAGGCCATCGGCATGATGGCCTTCGGCACCAAGTCGTGCCGCAAGGTCCAGAAGATCGCTGGTCCCGGCAATGCGTTCGTTACTGCGGCGAAGCGCCAGGTATACGGATATGTCGCGATAGACCAGGTCGCGGGCCCGAGCGAGATCGCCGTCCTTACCGACGGTTCCGTCGATGTCCGCTGGATCGCCGCCGACCTCCTTTCACAGGCGGAGCACGGCAGCGGCTGGGAGAAGTCGCTGTGCGTATGCACCTCCGAGCCTCTCGCCCGCCTCATCAAGGCTGAGGTCCTCCGCCAGACCGAGTCGCTTTCCCGCAAGGCGCTAGTCAGGCGCGTCATAGACCGTGACGGAATCCTCATAGCCGTCGCGGGCGATCTGCGCGAAGGGCTTGAGGTCGTGAACCGTTTTGCGCCGGAGCATCTCGAGCTCATGGTGAAGGACGCGTCCGCGCTGATGAAGGGCGTGCGCGCCGCCGGCGCCGTTTTCGTCGGTGCGTGGACGCCCGAGTCCGCAGGCGACTTTGTCGCCGGCCCCAGCCACGTCCTGCCTACGGGCGGCGCGGCGAACATGTTCAGCGGCCTTACGCCGGACGACTTCCGCCGTCGCCACAGTTTCGTAGAGTTTACCGAGAGAGATCTCCGCGAGACCAGATCCTCCATCGAGGCGTTTGCCGCGGTCGAGGGCCTTGACGGTCACGGTCGGGCGGCCAGCATAAGATTTTCATGAACTTCATAAGCCGACATGCCTACGACATCGGGGCGGGTTTTGCCGCTCTCGTGTGGTTGTTCATGCCGAAGCGCCGCAGAATCGCGGTCGAGAACGTCGTGAAGTGCGGCATAGCGGAGGATCCAGCCGAGGCGAAGCGTATCGCGAAGAGATCGTTCTGCCATCTTGCGGGGCATGTCTGTGAAGCTCTTTTCGTGCCGGCGGTCGTGAACGCCTCTAACTGGCGAGACCATCTTGACGTCGAAAGCGAAGCGGCGCCCGAGGCCGTGAAGCTTCTTCTTGAGGATCTCGATACCCCCATAATAATTGCGAGTTCGCACCATGGCGTCTGGGAGGCCGCGACCAACATACTCTCCATAACCAGGCCGATGATAGCGATCGCCCGCGTGATGAACAACAAGCTCGTCGCCGGCTGGATGAAAAAGCACCACTTCAGGGGACCCGTGACAATAATCGACAAGAAGCACGGCTTCACCCAGGCGATCATGCGCCAGTGGAAGGATGAATGCGCCGCCATGACGATTCTCATGGACCAGCATACGAGCGGCGGCGTCCTGCTGGAGTTCCTTGGCCGGCCCGCAAGGACGTTTACGTCAGTTGCGCGCATAGCGATGCGGACAGGCTATCCCATTGTCGTCGGCTCGTTCGTTCGCGTCGCGCCGTTCCGCTACAGGCTCGTAGGCGGTGTGCCCCTGAGGTTCGCAAAGGACGATGATCTCAAGAAGTGCACGCAGATCCTGAACGACCGCCTTGCGGACGCGATCAGAAGGTATCCAGAGCAGTATCTCTGGGCCCACAGGAGATGGAGATGCTAGATATTGTCTGCTGCCTTCTCAGCGTCGTATTCTTCTGGTCCACTTTGATACTGCTCCTTGGGCTCCTCAAGAGTCCGCGCCGCCATCCCCATGCGTCCGGGAAGCTCCGGTTTGCCGTTTTGATATGCGCCCGCAACGAGGAGTCGGTCATAAGGCTTCCCGTGAAGAGCCTGGAGCTAAGCAAGTATCCTTCCGACCGCCGCGATGTGATAGTCCTTGCGGACAACTGCACAGACCGCACGGCCGAGGTCGCGTGGGCCGCCGGGGCGACCGTCTGGGAGAAGACGACGCCAAGTTCCGGCAAGGGGGACGTCCTGGCGTGGGGTGTGGAGCGCGTGATTGCCCATGGCGGATTCGATGCCATCGCCGTCTTCGATTCGGACAACATCGTGGCCGACAACTGGCTCGACGCCGTCAATGACGCCCTCCAGGATGGCGAAAGCGTCGTCACCGGCTGCCGTCATTCGTCAAACGCGAGGGCAAACTCCATTTCCGGCTGGTACACGGTGTACTGGGACATAATGAACGAACTCTCCAACAGGGTCCGCACGAACCTAGGCCTTTCTGGCAAGCTTACGGGCACTGGTTTTGCGTTCCTCCTCTCGGCGCTTGGCCCTGGCGGATGGCAGACGAGGACGATGGTGGAGGACGTCGAGTTTACCGTGCAGATGAACATCGCCGGGCGCCGCGTTGCGTATGTCCCCGAGGCGGATTACGCCGACGAGCAGCCGATGACGGCTTCGTCGATGTGGCGTCAGCTGAGGCGCTGGGCCACAGGCGGCTGGCAGGTGGCAAGGTTCTACATGCTGCCATGGCTCTTTGCGCTATTAAGGCGGCCGTCACTCAGGCTTTTCGACAGCTACTTCGCGATCCTTACGGGCATGTCAGTCGCCTTTGTCCTGTTCTTTGACGTAGCGGCATTCATCGCAAAGCTCTGCCGCGGCGATGACGGTGTCGCGGCATATTCGTTCTTCTTTGGCGTGATCGGGTTCGTTTTTGCGATGGGGTGGTTCACGGCGTTAGCCGCAATAGGTCTTTCGAAGAAGAAGCGTCGCCCTGAATGGAAGGCCATACTGACGTTCCCGATCTTCTCATTGGTCATTTCGGCGTCGATCCTGTGCACCCTTGTCGCGCCGACGCGCCGGTGGAAGCCGATACCCCATAGCGGCCTCGCATCCGACTGATGATTTTTGATACAATATGACAAAAACCACTAAGAAGGAGAACTTAAGATGGAGCTCTCGATTCTCATAAACAAGTTTAACGTAAAAGGGCGCCTTGTGGCCCTGCAGCCGTTCGGCAACGGAAACATCAACGATACCTTCCTTGCCATCTACCGCAACACCTTTACCGAGACGCAGGTGATCCTGCAGCGCATCAATCGCAATGTGTTCCCCAAGCCGGAGCTCATAATGGAGAACATGCACGAGGTTACGCGCCATTGCCACGAAAAGCTCGAGGCCGACGCCAAGGCAGGCCGCGACGACCGTGTCTGGCAGATGCCCCGTATCGTCAAGACGAAGGATGGCGCCGTGGACTACGTCACCGACGAAAAGGGAGATGTGTGGCGCGTCATAACGCGCATAATGAGCGCACATGCCTTTGACCTTGCGCAGGGGCCGGAGCATGCGCTCGAGTGCGGTGCGGCCTTGGGCCACTTCCACTATCTCATAAGCGACATGGATCCTTCGAGCATAAAGGATCCTCTCCCCGGGTTCCACATCACGAGCGGATATCTCGCCGCGTACGACAGGATCCTTCAGAAGCCAGAGGCCCGCGAACTTCTCGGCGCGTCGGTCGAGGCCAGCCGTCTTGCCAAGTTCATCGAGGAGCGTCGCGACCTTGCCCTCTGCCTCGAGAAGGCCGAGGCGGCGGGAGAGCTCAAGAAGCGCATGTTCCACGGCGACCCGAAGGTCAACAACATAATGATCGACGACGTGACCGGCAAGGGCACGGCGATGATCGACCTCGATACGGTAAGCCCCGGTCTCATCCACCTGGACTTCGGCGACGCGCTCCGCTCCATATGCAACCCTGCGGGCGAGGAGGAGACAAACCTTACGAAGGTGGTGTTCGACGAGGATCTCGCGACCGCCTTCTGCAAGGGCTACATGCGCGAGGCCGGCGCATTCATGACCGACGCCGACCGTGCCTACCTTTACGACTCCATAAGGCTCCTCCCGTTCGAGCTCGGACTCAGGTTCTTCCAGGACTACCTTAACGGAAACGTCTACTTCAAGACGAGCCAGCCCGAGCAGAACCTCAATCGTGCGCGCGTCCAATTCCGCCTGTGCGAATCCATAGAGGCGCGCGAGAGGTCCATCAGGGGCGTGCTCGACAAGCTATGATCGCCAAGCTGATCCTTGACAAGAAGCGCGAGGGGCACGCCCTCGGCTCCGCTGAGATTCGCGAATTCGTCGAGGGCTTCACAAGAGGCGACATACCGGACTACCAGATGAGCGCGTTCGCGATGGCGGTCTGCTGCCGCGGGATGACGCCTCGCGAAACCGCGGATCTGACCGACGCGATGATGAGGTCGGGCAAGTGCCTCTCGTGGAGCGTTCCGACGGCCGACAAGCACTCGACGGGCGGCGTAGGCGACAAGCTCTCGCTGATCGTGCAGCCGCTTGCCGCCGCGTGCGGAGTCGCGGTGCCTTCCCTTACGGGGCGTGGCCTTGGCCTCACGGGCGGCACGGCGGACAAGATGGAGACGATCCCGGGCTACAGCTGCTCGCAGACGCTTGAGCGATTCCAGGAGATAGCTACTTCAACCGGCGTTTCGATGGCGGTGCAGACCGACGAGATATGCCCTGCCGACAAGAAGCTTTACGCCCTCAGGGATGTGACGGGAACCGTCGCCTCTATCCCGCTCATCACCGCGTCCATCCTCTCCAAGAAGCTTGCCGAAGGCGCCCATACGCTCGTCTTTGACGTGAAATGCGGCAAAGGCGCGTTCATGAAGACGCGTGAGGAGGCGAAGGCTCTGGCGACGTCTCTTGTGGAGGGCGCGCGCGCCGCCGGCAGGAACGCCGCGGCGCTCGTGACCGACATGGATGCTCCTCTCGGCTTCGCGGTCGGCAACGCAAACGAGGTCGCCGAGGCGCTGGCAATTCTGGGCGGCTCCGTCGATGGGCTTGAAGATGTCGCTTCTCTCTGCGTCGAGCTTGCCGCGCGCATGGTGTCGCTCGAGAAGGGGATTCCGCTTGACGAGGCGCGCGCGATGTGCCGCGGGAAGCTTGCCGACGGATCGGCGCTTGCCAGGTTCGAGGCTATGGTCGCGGCGCATGGAGGAGACCTGGATCGCTTCAGGGCGCTCCTTGCGAAACCGACGTTCAAGTTCCGCGTGCAGGCGATGAAATCGGGCTACATAGCCGCAATAGACGCGGAGCGCGTCGCCAAGGTGGCATTTGCCCTGGGAGCCGGACGCGCAAAGGCGGGCGATGCGATCGATCCGCTTGCGGGCGTTACGCTTGCGGTGAAGCGCGGCGACAGGGTGCAGGTCGGCGCTCCGCTCGCGACGCTCGAGACCGTGAAGGGGCCGGATTCGCTCGAGCGGCTTGCCGCCGATCTTCTGAACGCTTTTTCCGTAGAGCCGTCAAGGCCGGAGCTTTCGCCGCTTGTTCTCGAGGAGGTCGGCTGATGGTTGACTATATCGAGATGCAGAAGAAGTTCCGTCCCAAGAACTCAGGCAAGCTCGAGTCGCGCGCCAGGACGAAGGCCGCGATCAAGAACATCGCGCGCGAATACGAGAAAAAGCGCATGGCCCTCGGCCTCAACAAGGAGCCGCTCAAGCGCGGGCCTCTGTACTACGCGATAATCATATGCGTCATGACATTCATCGCGGCGCTTTTCATCGGCGTCCAGACGGGTGTCGTGCCCGTCGGCAAGAAGCGCATATCGAAGGCTGACATCCAGGTGAGAAAGTCGATCGACGCGTTGGCGCAGGCCTGCGGAAGGTACAAGTTCCATGTGGGCCGCTACCCGACCACGGCCGAGGGACTGGAGGAGCTTGCGGCCCTGAGGCCGCAGCTCAAGGGATGGTTCGGGCCTTACATCAAGAAGGTCGTTCCCGATCCTTGGGGGCGCGCGTACGTCTACGAGGAGCGCGAGGGCGGCGGCCATCCGGTTCTGTACTCCAAGGGGCCTGACGGGCGCGCCGGGACCACCGACGACGTGCTTCCCGAGCAGGATCTGTTCGACAAGCCTTTCCGCGACACCACATGGACCAACCATTGGGTTCCCTACCAGTATCGCGGCGTTCTCGTCGCCCCGGACGAGAAGACGAAGAAGGCCTGGGAAGAGGAAGTGAAGAAGTACTGACGATGCTCCACGTAGTCGCGACTCCGATCGGAAACCTGGCGGATCTCTCGCCGCGCGCCCTTGACGCCTTCAAGGGCGCCTCTTTGATCGCATGCGAGGACACTCGCCGCACATGGCAGCTCCTGACCCATTTCGGGATCCCGCGCCCGGAGATGGTTTCGTACCGCCAGGGCAACGAGGACCGTACGACCGAGTTCGTGCTTTCGGCCGTGAGGGCGGGCCGCGAGACTGTGCTTTGCTCGGACGGCGGATATCCAGGGATATCGGATCCCGGCTACAGGCTCATACGCGCATGCGCGAAGGAGGGCGTCCCCTACGAGGTGATTCCCGGGGCGAGCGCGGTGAACGTGGCGCTTCTCATGAGCGGGCTTTCCACGAGCTCCTTCACGTTCAGGGGCTTCCCGCCGCGCGGTCCCGGCGCGCTCAGGAACTGGTTCGCGGAGGATGCCGACAAGGAGCATACGTTGATATGCTACGAGTCGCCGTTCAGGATCGCGGCCACGCTCGAGGCCGCGCTGGACGCCCTGGGCGACAGGGAGGCTGCGGTCTGCATCGAGCTTACCAAGATGCACGAGCGCGTCAGCCGCGGATACCTCTCCGATCTCGTCAAGGAGTTCGGCGGCGCGAAGGTGAAGGGTGAAGTCGCGCTCGTCATCGCAGGGAGCAACCCCAAGTTCCGACGATGAATCCTTGCGAGCTATGTCCGAGGCGCTGCAGGGCCGACCGCTTCCGCGAGGGAGGGTCGGTCGGGTTCTGCGGAGCCGGGAACTCGGCGCGCGTATTCAGGTGGGGGCCGCACTTCGGCGAAGAGCCGCCGATAACAGGCGAGCGCGGCAGCGGATGCATATTCTTCTCGCGCTGCACAATGAAGTGCCTCTACTGCCAGAATTCTCCGTGGAGCTGGCGAGGCGAGGGCGTGGACAAGTCGGTCCCGGAACTCGCCGCGATAATGCGCGATCTTGCCGTGAAGGATCGCGTGGAGAACTGGAACCTCGTTTCGCCGACGCCGTACCTGCCGTTCATACGCGAGGCCGCGATGGTGCTTCGCAAGGAGGGAGTCGCGCTGCCGTTCGTCTGGAACTCGTCCGGGTTTGAGCGAGTCGAGACCCTTGAGGAGTATTCGGATCTTTGCGACTGGGCTCTCTTCGACCTGAGGTATTCCAGGAACGAAACCGCCCGCGCAGTCAGCGCGACTGACGGTTACGTCGAGGCTGCGCGCGAGGCTGTGAGGTGGGCGTGGGCCCGGAATCCGAAGAGGCTTGTCGTGAGGATACTCGTCCTGCCCGGCCACTCGGACGAGGCGATAGAGAGCCTTGCGTGGCTTGCGACAGAGCTTTCGAGCGACGTGATGGTATCGGTGATGAGCCAGTTCACCCCTGCGTACAAGGCGAAGGATACGCCTCCCTTCGACCGCTCAGTGACGCCAGAGGAATACGAAGAGGTCGCCGAGGCCGCGGCGGATTTTGGCTTCGGCAACGGATGGGTCCAGGACCTCTCTGCGTCTGATCCCGCCCTGGCTCTCCTTGGCGAGAACATGCCCTCCGGCCATGGCTCCGTATCATAGCGGTATTTCCCGGTAGGGATCGCTCGTCAATGGCACCAATTACTCACTCCTCCCTCGTACCTTCTCCCTCTTTCCGTTCCCCGTTCCCAGTTCCCCCTGTTTTGCTTTCCGAGGTGCGGCTTGTTTCGACGCAACCGTGCTCCCTGTGCCCCTTTGCCGATTTGAGCGTCCATGCGACCGCTCGACATACACGAGTATGTCGTCGGGTCGCAGTCCTGCTCAACTCGGCTAAAGGGGCTTCGGTCCGCTCGGCTGCGGCGTCGAAACAAGCCGCGCTTGGCAACTCTGGTCGAATTCGGGCCGGTCGCGCGGGATACCGCGCGAGACCGGGCTTCCTCGTCGTCGCTCCCGTTCGCCGTCGTCCTGCTCCCGCGCCAT
>Ga0265298_10011531_pt1 | contig 10341 bp, 9 predicted proteins | sample AusTroGonzalo_MG_3_FD_193486 | JGI IMG/M metagenome (GOLD analysis project Ga0265298, IMG submission 193486) | Bovine rumen microbial communities from tropical cattle in Woodstock, Queensland, Australia - Gonzalo_01 | ecosystem: Host-associated > Mammals > Digestive system > Stomach > Rumen ... | reverse complement strand
CATCAGCCGTGTCTGCATGCGCCACAACTCGCTGGGACTCCCCTGCAAGGGTTGCTCGCGGGACAACACGTTCCATCTGGAGCAGAACGGGAAGCACTACAAGGCGTGGTGCGTCGACTGCATCACGGTGGTCACGAAGCAGTGACGGAAAATTGTAGCCTACAGACAAATCCCACTGTATACTAAATATTACGCACACTCACCGGAGGCATATATGGAACACTCGAAGAGGGTCAGGCAGAACCTGTTGATGTACCCACTCGGAACTATGGGAAGGGACATGGTCTACTGCCTGTTCGCCAACTTCCTTCTGACTTTCGTACTGATAACAAAGAACCTCACACCTGCACAGCTGACGGCGATCACCGGTATCATGGTGGCCGCCAGGGTCTTCGATGCGGTCAACGACCCGATCATGGGAAACATCATCGAGAAGACAAGGACCAGGTGGGGCAAGTTCAAACCGTGGCTGCTGATCGGAGGAATCACCTCCAGCGCAGTCGTCATCGCCGCTTTCAACAACACCGGCATCAACGGCTGGAGCTTCGTCATCTACTTCGGAGTCATCTACTTCCTCTACAGCATCACGTTCACGATGAACGACATAGCCTACTGGGGCATGGTCCCCGCCCTGTCGTCGGACGCCGACACCAGGAACCAGTTCACTTCCCGCGCCACCCTTTTCGCCGGAATCGGAGGAACGTTGGCATCGGTCCTCATTCCGATGCTCACGACCGGTGGTATGGCCATCGGCGGCAACGCGGTCACGGCTTACGGTGCGGTTTCCATCCTGATCTGCATCCTGTCGCCGCTGTTCATGCTGTTCACGCTGCTTGGCGTCAGGGAGAACCGCTCCGACATGCAGAAGCCGGCTCCGAGGATCAGCCTGAAGATGATCGTGAAGACCATCACGGGCAACGACCAGCTCATGTGGATCGCCCTGATCTTCCTGCTCCAGCAGATCGGCAACGGTCTGGTGGTCGGCGGTCTGGGATCGTTCTACATCTACTTCGAGTTCGGTTACGCCGGCGGCCTGTATTCGCTGTTCACCATGCTGGGAATGTCCGTCACGGCGTTCCTGATGGTGTTCTACCCGATGATCTCCAGGAAGCTGCAGCGCAAGCGCCTGATGGGCATCCTCCAGAACGTGGCCATCGTCGGTTATCTCACCATGCTTCTCGCAGGCCTGTTCCTGCCGTCGACGATGCTCAAGTTCTACGTGATCACGGTCGGCTACATGATGGCGAACTTCGGCCAGTACGGTTTCTACCTGGTCATGATGATCTCCATCATCAACACGGTCGAGTACAACGAGCACAAGCACGGCGAGCGTGCCGAGGCCATCATCTCGTCCCTCAGGCCGTTCCTCACAAAGCTCGGAAGCGCCATCTGCGTCGCCCTGACCAGTGCCACATACCTGATCTTCAGGGTCACCGAGATCACAAACGGCATCTCGGCTGCGGAGAACGCATCGGCTGTCGATGCCGCCTACGACAAGACGACGGTCATCGAGAACCTGCTGTCCAACGTGCAGAGGAGCCAGTCGCTGGGCCTGCTGCTCGCCATGACGGTTGTCCCGCTCGGATTCATGCTGGTCGCGTTCTTCCTCTACAGGTCCAAGTACAAGCTCGACGAAGACGAGTACGAGAGGATCTGCCAGGAGCTAGAGGCCCGCAGGGACCTTATGAAGCAGTGATCTTCCCGGGATGGAACCGTAATGCTTAGATTCATACTCAAAAAGGCCGTTCCCCTGCCCAGGCCGGACTCTTTCTCCAGATACCTGTTCATCGGTCCACATCCGGACGACCTAGAGATCGGATGCGGGGCCACGGTATCAAGGCTTGCCGCCATGGGCAAGGAAATCCATTTCCTCATCTGCCTTGACGGCCGCTACGGACTGGGCAACGCGCCCAAGGGGACCACACCGGAACAGCTGATCGACATCCGCAAGGCCGAGGCCACGGCGAGCGCGAAGCTGCTGGGTGTCAAGGACATCCGTTTCCTGGATTTCTGCGACGGTGGCTTCTACGATGTCGCCGAACTGAGGACGGCGATCCTGAAGCAGGTCGGGGAGATCAAGCCCGACATAATCTTCGCCGTCGACCCCGATGTTCCCAACGAATGCCACATTGACCACATCCAGGTCGGCCAGCAGTGCAAGATCGCCGCCAAGCTTGCTCCGTTCAAGGAGATCATGGAGCGCTACGGGGCAGAGAGTGCACCGGTCAAGGCCATCGCCCTCTATATGACGGCACGGCCCAACAGGTATGTCATCACTTCCTCAAAGGATCTTGAAAAGCAGATACAGGCCATGAAGACCAATGTGAGCCAGTTCCCGGAAGGCTGCAACGACCTTGCCGCCGTCTCCCGCTACCTCAAGCTCCGCTCCTTCTTCTACGGCAAACGCCGCCTCCGCGGCCACGCCGAGGGCTTCCGCGTCATCGACGCCCTCCACATGCACTGCTTCCCGGAAGAGGAATGAAAAAAGGGACTGTCGCATGGTTGCGATGGTCCCTTCTCTGTCTCTTGCAGGCCAGAATGGAAAAAACGGCCTTCCGGCCTGCAGAAAAACGGAAAATTGCAGTCCGGAATGCAAAAAAACGGATTCCGGCCTGCAAACCGACTGATCACTGTTTCTTCATCTGGCGCAGGAACACGAATACCGCGATGCACATGAGCACGATGCCGTAGGCAAGGACCCAGATGAGATGCGGAACCGCCGCACTGAAATCACCGATGACCACCGCACGCTCAAGCTCGACCGCATGGATGAAAGGCAGGACGTTGGCGATTGCCTTGAAGACCTTGCCGAGCATGCTGATGTCGAACCAGATTCCAGAAAGCCAAGCCGAGAAGTTCGTAAGCAGTGCTCCGCAGATACCTCCGACCTGTTTCTCCGTCATCGCGCTTCCGCAGAGGAGACCCAGTGCGATGTAGAAGAACGACGGGACAAGGATCATCAGAACAGCCCAGATGATATTCACGCTGATCGGCAGGCCGAGGATAAGTGCGATGACATAGCAGATGACCGCCTGTGCAAGGCAGAGCGGGATTATCGGCAGGAGGTAGCCGAAGATGAAGTCGGTTGCCTTCAGCGGTGTCGTGTACAGTCTGGTAAGCAGCGAGCTCGTCCTGTCCTTGGAGATCAACTGTGCCGAGAACAGCGTCATGAATGAAAGACCGAACACCGTTATGCCGGGGGTCAGATGGTGCAGTTCGAACATGTCCACGGGGATGTTCGACTGGATGATTGACAGAAGAAGGAGCAGGATCACGGGGAATCCCAGCCCGAAAGCCAATGTGAGGGGATCGCGGAGGATCTCCTTCATCGTCCTGTTTGCGAAAGCCAGCATCTTCCTCATACCGCACCTCCCTTGACCAGCTTGATGAAGGCGTTCTCGAACTTCTCCTCGCCGGTCTTCTCCTTCAGCTCCGCCGCCGTTCCCACGGCAAGCAGGTGACCGTCACGCATGACACCTATGCGGTCGGAAAGCTCCTCGGCTTCCTCCATGTAATGGGTGGTGAGGATGATCGTCATCTTGCTCTTGAGCTCCCTGATCGTGTCCCAGAGTTCGCTCCTGGCGATGACATCGAGGCCCAGTGTGGGCTCGTCCAGGAACAGTATCTGCGGCTCGCTGATGAGGGCCATGGCGATGCTCAGGCGTCTCTGCCATCCGCCGGAAAGCTTGGATGCCTTCTTGCTTCTGATCCTGTCCAGCTTGAATTCCTCCACCATCTCCTTTGTCTTCTGCTGTGCCTTATGCTTGTCCAGACCATGGACACCGCACATGAGCATGAGGTTCTCCTCTACGGAGAGGTTCGGTGCAACGGCGGTCTCCTGCGGGGATACTGCGATGATTTTCTTCACTTCATCCGCATCCGAGGCTATGCTTTTGCCGTTAAGCAGTGCATCACCGGATGTCGGCTGCGTGATGCAGCAGAGCATCTTGATGGTGGTTGTCTTACCGGCTCCGTTGACACCCAGAAGGGCGAACAGCTCACCCTCCCGGATATCCAGATCAAGGCCGTCCACGGCCCTGATGTCCTTGTAGTCCTTGGTCAGTTTCCTGATCTCAATGGCGTTCTTCATCTTCCGCCTCCATCTTCATTTGTCCGTATCTGAGTCTCAGACCCTGATAGATATCCGTAAGTGCCTTCGAGGCCTGCTCCATGTCCCACTTGCAGTACGACGTCGCCGCCATCGCGGCAATGCCGTGGACGAAGGTCCACATCTCCAGATGGAACATCAAGGCCTGCTCCTCGGTGAGGTCCAGGCTCTTCATCAGAAGCGGTATCACTTCATAGAAAGTCCCGGCCTCGGCTGAGGAGTCCTCGTTGCGTCTGTCACGCATGAAAAGCAGTTTGAAGAGGTTGCTTTCCTCCATGGCGAAACGTATGTATCCCATGCCGTATGTCTTGTAGGGAGGATAGCCCCGGTTCAGCCCGAACTCCTTCCTTATGAAATCGTTGTAGAGCTCCAGACTCCGTTCCACAACGCTTTCCATCAGGTCCTGCATGTTCCTGAAATTGGAGAACACAGGCTGGGTGGAGCATCCCAGGGCCTTCGCCACAGCCCTTGCATTCAATGCTTCCGGACCGCTTGTCCTTACGATTCCCACTGAGGCCCTGATGATGTCTTCCTTCAATATGACAGTTTTTCTCGGCATAAAATAACAGCTGTTATATTATTCCCGTATCCGATGCGTGTCAATGGCCTGCAGCATCCTTCCGGACATGAAGAAGCCCGCCTCTTCCGAAGCGGGCTTCTGTGCTGTCTGTTGTTGTGTAGCCGGATCAGCCTTTCCTTGACTCGAAGACGGCGGCACCGCCGAGGAAGTACTTGGACAGGGTGAAGAACAGGATGAACATCGGGATCGATGCCAGGAATGCGCATGCCATGAGCGCTCCTTCATCCGTCTGCTTCTCCTGTGCGAAACCGGAGATGTACAGCGGCAGTGTCTTCAGCTTCTCGGCCTGGGCACAGAGCATGGGCCAGAGCAGGTTGTCCCACTGGTTCCTGAACGACAGGATACCGAGTGTGGCGATGACCGGCGTCGAGTTCGGCAGGACTATCCTGAGGAAGATGTTGAACTCTCCGAGTCCGTCGACACGCGAGGCATCGAGGAACTCCGAGGGGAACGTCAGCAGGTACTGTCTCATCTGGAAGACGCCGAATGCGCTGATTGCGAACGGGATGATCAGACCGGGCAGCGTGTTCATGATTCCGAGCATCTTGGAAACCATGTACAACGGGATCATGATCGCCTCGAACGGGATCATCATGGTGCTCATGATGGCCATGAAGACGAATGTCCTTCCTTTGAAGCGGAACTTCGCGAGTCCGTATCCGCAGAGAGCCGAGAAGAAGACCGTGGTCGCCGCACATGTGATTGAGACGATCAGGGAGTTGATCAGGGCCCTGAAGAAGATATTGTTGTCGTTGTTTCCGCGGATGGCCTTGACGAAGTTCGTCAGGAACGTCCTGGATGACGACGAGAAGTACGACTTGCTGGGGATCCAGTTGAACGGCATGGCCATTATCTGCCTGGAGTCCATGAAGGACGCGACGAGCATGAACAGGATCGGCAGGATCACGAATGCTACTATCAGGACCAGCAGGATGTGGACGATGACCTCACCTGCCCTTACTTTTCCGACATATGCGTTATTCATACCGTACCTCCATCAATACTCGACGTCCTCGCCGCCCTTCTGGGCTGCGAACTGAAGATAGGTGAATACCAGCATGATCACGAACAGGACGATTGACATTGCACTTGCCCTGCCGAGGTAACCGTTGGTGATACCTGTGTAGAAGATGTTCATCGTGATGACGTCGATCGGCTTACGTGCCGTTCCGCCTATGACGAACATGTACTGCGTACTGAAGGTCTTGAGACACTGCAGCATGGCCATGATGGAAACGAGCATGACCGTCGGCTTCAGCAGGGGAAGAGTGATCTTCCAGAACGTGTGCCATCTGCTCGATCCGTCGACGATCGCGGCCTCGTAGATCGTCGGGGGTATGGATGCCAGACCGGTGATGAACAGGATGGTGAAGTAACCGATGTACTTCCAGAAGTACACTATGATGGTCGATGCCACCAGCATTCCGTTGTCGGTCAGCCATTTGTAGTCCCTTCCGCTTGTGAACATGACCCAGTTGGAGAGCTGGTTGATCAGTCCTGTGGGCTGGAACATGATTCTCCAGATGGTCGCCGCGACGACTGAGGAGAGGACTGCGGGGATATAGTAGGAAAGCTCGAAGAATTTCTTCTGCCAGGGCTTTCTGAGTTGCATGATCAGAACAGAGAGTAAAAGGGCGATCACAACCATGGGGATGAAGCATCCCAGTGTGAACAGTCCTGTCGCCTTCAGGGAGTTCAGGAGCGAGAAACCGCCGTTCGACTGTGTGAACAGGTAGGCGTAGTTGTCGAAACCGACGAAATTCCAGGTCTTTCCGACAGCCTTTCTGTTGGTAAGGCTGGTGATGAAGGCGTTGATTATCGGATAGAAGCTGAAAAAGCCAAAGAATAGAAGACAGGGCAGCGTGAAAGCGAATCCGTAACGCGCCTGCTTTCTTTCTATGCTGTAGGTCTTTACTTTAGATTTCATGATAAAACCCTAAAAGTGGAAATATAAGAATCGATGGGTCACCGGAGTGGCCCATCGATATCTGAGATTCAGTCTCGGACTCAGTCGTTGAGGATCTCGAGAACGTTCTTCTGGAGCTGCTTGTAAGCCTCTGCAGGAGACATGCCCTGAAGCATGACATTGTTGATTGCAGTGTCGATCTGCTTCTGGATTGCTGAAGAACCCTTTCCGTAGTATACGATGTGGGATCTTGCGAAGTCAGCGCTGAAGACTTCAGAGAACGGCATGCTCTGGTAGACCTCACCGTTCATGAGAGTCTTGAGCGGCTGGATCAGACCGACCTGTGTGAGGTAGAGCTCAGCATGGCCCGGTGTGAGCAGGAAGTACTTGATGAGCTCCCAGCCCCAGTACTGCTGGAGTGCTGTTGCCTCGGAGTTGACATGATAGTAATGTCCGTAGTAGCAGCCTGCAACGTTGTTGACAGCGTTCTCGAAAACAGGATACGGAACGACCATCCACTCGCCGCTGTTGTAGAAGTCCGGGTTCTCGGACAGGATTCTTGACTCCTGATAGAGACCTGTGTTGGCCATTGCGATGTCCAGGTTGTGCTTGTTGAAGAGCTTTCTCGGAGCTGTGAGGGTTGAGTTTCCAAGTCCCTCGTCTGCCCACTTCTTCATGAATGTGAGAGCCTCGATCCAGGCTGCCTCGTTGACACATCCGTCCTTCTCCGAGAGAGAACCGCCGAGCTGCTCGACCATCGGGACGAAGTATGTGAGCGAGTAGGAATATCTGAAGTCGAATCCTCTTCTCTTGATGATCTCACCGTCTCTGACTGTGATCTTCTTGGAAACCTCGAACATCTCCTCCCATGTCTTGGGGTAGTCTTTCTCGGGATCCAGACCTGCAAGGCGGAAGACTTCCTTATCGAGGAAGATACACCAGTTTGTCAGCTCAAGGGGAATTCCGTAGAAGTCACCGTCCTTGTAGACAGCGTCGATCATGCCGTCGGCATACTGGTTGCGCATGTCGTCAGCATCCTTGAATCCGACAACCTCATAGTCGACAGGAGCGACAAGTCCGGCATCGATGTACTCGTGTGAGCTCTCGATCGGCAGGTTCCAGACTGTGGGAGCTGTCTTGGGATCTGCAGCATATGCTGTCTGGACACCCTGGCGGAGTCCCTCGGCATCCTTTCTGGAAACCTCGATCTTTACATTCGGGTGGGCTTCCATGAACTCCTTGATCCACTGATCCTCGAGTTTCTGACGTGCAGCATCCTCATGGGTCCAGAAAATGATCGTGACAGGAGCTTCCTTGTCGAGTGTTGCCTTCTCTTCCTGAGCACCCTGTGCGAACATCGGAGCGATCAGAGCGAGAACCAGAAGCATTGTGATAAATACTTTCTTCATCTTTTTCTCCTTTTAAGTGTCATAGGGGGAACCCCCTCTATAGCCTTAGCATATCAATTATAAATGCCGAAAACGCGGAAAACAACTAAAAATTACGTCTCCGTTTAGCAAATTGATTACTCCAGTCTCTACGATTATTTATGCTCGGCCTCGAACTTTTCCAGGAACGAAACCAGGGCCTCGACACCCTCCTTCGGCATTGCGTTGTAGACCGATGCCCTCAGGCCTCCGACGCTCTTGTGGCCCTTGAGGTTGTCGTATCCTGCGGCCTTCGTGGCTGCAACGACCTCGGCATCGAGCTCGGCGCTCTCCGTGACGAACGGGATGTTCATCAGCGAGCGGTCCTGCGGTACGACGGTTCCCTTGAACATCTTCGACCGGTCCAGGAAATCGTAGAAGACCTTCGCCTTGTCCCTGTTGATCTTCTCCATCGCCGTCAGTCCGCCGAGGGACTTGAGGTACTTGAAGACCTTGCCGCAGCAGTAGATCGCCCAGCAGTTCGGTGTGTTGTACATGCTTCCGTTGTCGGCGTGTGTCTTGTACTGCAGGTAGATGGGCAGGTCGGTCAGGTCGTCGCGGATGAGGTCCTCGCGGATGATGACCACAACCATTCCGGCGGGTCCGACGTTCTTCTGTACTCCGGCGTAGATCAGACCGTAGTCGGAGACGTTGCACGGCTTGGAGAGGAACATCGAGCTCTGGTCGCTGACAAGGACGTGGCCCTTGGTGTTGGGGAGTTTGTTCCAGGTGACGCCATGGATGGTCTCGTTCTCGCAGATGTAGACGTAATCGGTATCGGCGGGGATGTCCAGGTCGGAACAATCGGGGATGTATGTGTAGTTCTTGTCCTTGGAGGATGCGGCGACGATGACCTCACCGACCTTCTTCGCCTCGGCGATGGCCTTCTTGGACCATGCTCCGGTCTCGATGTAGACGGCCTTGCCGTTCTTCATGAGGTTCATGGGGATCATGGAGAACTGGAGTGTCGCACCGCCCTGGATGAACAGCACCTTGTAGTTGTCGGGAATGCCCATGAGGTCCCTCAGGTCCTGCTCCGCCTCATCTATGATCTGCTGGTAGACCTTTGACCTGTGGCTCATCTCCATGACGCACATGCCGCTTCCGCGGTAGTTCATCATCTCGTCACGGATCTCCTCAAGCACCGGTTCCGGCATCATGGCAGGACCGGCAGAGAAATTGAAAACACGACCGTATTTCATATATAGCCTCCGAATGGAATTCTGTAATCAGATTACACCCTCACACGGTGCGGATGCAATAAGAATCAACATGACGCAGGATTATTGCCGCAAAGTCAAAAACACAGGACCGGTATTGAGGGATAGCTCAATTCAGGCTCCTCCGGCCTCCCCTGTCTGCTGAAATAACGGAATAATGTGAATTTACAGCGGTTCCATGTCTTTCTTCATTCCCAGTAAAACACTATAGTTGGATGGGAAACGTGAGCATTCACGCGGGCAATTTGGGGAAACGATGGCTGCACTGAGACTGGGAAAACGCACCGACATGGACATGACAAGCGGACCGATAGTCCGTCAGATCGTCACGTTCGCCCTGCCGCTCCTCCTGGGAAGCCTGTTCCAGCAGCTGTACAACACCGTGGACACCTGGGTCGTGGGCAACTTCGTCGGCAAGAACTCCTTCTCCGCCGTGGGCACCCTGTCGTCGGCCACCAACCTGATCATCAGCTTCTTCATGGGATTCTCCAACGGTGCCGGCGTCATCATCTCCCACTATTTCGGCGCCAGGGACGATGCCTCCGTGAACAGGGCCGCCCATACCTTCATGGCGGTCACCCTGCTCCTGTGCGTGGCCCTCACGATCCTCGGGATCTCCATCATCCCGCTGCTCCTCCTGATAATGAAATCACCGGCCGAGGTCGCCGCCGAGCAGCGCATCTACCTGATGATCTACTTCGCCGGGATCTCCGGACTGCTGATCTACAACATGGGTTCGGCGGTCCTGCGCGCCATCGGCGACTCCACCCACCCGTTCATCTTCCTGGTGGTCTCCGCCAGCCTGAACATCGCACTGGACCTCCTGTTCGTCATCGCATTCAGGATGGGGACCGCGGGCGTCGCCTACGCCACGATCATCTCGCAAGGGGTGTCGGCGGCACTCGTCATGCGGTTGCTGTTCAGGACAAACACCAGCGTGCGCATAAGTATAAAGAAGATAAGGATCGATACCGTCATCCTCGGCAAGATGTTCAAGGTGGGCCTCCCGTCCGCGCTGCAGATGGCGATCACCTGCTTCTCCAACATCTTCGTCCAGTCGTACATCAACTTCTTCGGAGCCGATGTCATGGGCGGCTGGA
>Ga0265298_10011530_pt1 | contig 10341 bp, 8 predicted proteins | sample AusTroGonzalo_MG_3_FD_193486 | JGI IMG/M metagenome (GOLD analysis project Ga0265298, IMG submission 193486) | Bovine rumen microbial communities from tropical cattle in Woodstock, Queensland, Australia - Gonzalo_01 | ecosystem: Host-associated > Mammals > Digestive system > Stomach > Rumen ... | reverse complement strand
GCTCGTCCGCCGGATTCGGCCGCCGCAAAAGCGTCTCATAAGCTTCCATCAAAGAATCAAAACTCTTAATCATCCGTTAACACACCTTTCACCGAATCATCGCCTTAATAATTGTGAACAGCTTCGCTGTCCCCGTCGTGCAACACGCTGTGCTCCTTGATATACTTCACCACCGAGTCCACCGTCGTAAACGCCAGCCCCACGTGCGTGTCCGCCGCGCCGTAATAAATCGCGATCCGTCCGGTTTCTCCGTCCTGCAGCGTCGCGCAGGGGAAGATCACGTTCGGTACAAACCCGGTCACTTCATAGTTCTCTTCCGGCGTCAGCAGGTGGTTCGCACACCGGTAAAGCACCTTGCTCGGCTCGTCGATGTCCAGGATCGCTCCGCCCATGGAGTACACAAACCCGTTGCAGGTCGTGGCCACCCCGTGATAGAACATCAGCCATCCTTCGCTGGTTTCAATCGGAGCCGCCCCGGCGCCGATCTTTACGCTCTCCCACCATTCACCGCCGCTGCCCATCACGTGCCGGTGCTTTCCCCAGAAGGTCATGTCCGGGCTTTCACTGATGAAGATGTCGCCGAAGGGCGTGTGTCCGCTGTCCGAGGGCCGGCTCAGCAGCCGGTAGGTCCCGCCGATCTTCCGCGGAAACAGCACCGCGTTCCGGTTGAAGGGAATGAAAGGATTCTCGATCCGCGTAAAGGTCCTGAAGTCCTTCGTCTTCGCCATGCCGATGGAAGCGCCGTAAAAATCCCCGCACCAGATGATGTAGTACGTATCCTCCACCTTCACCAGCCGGGGGTCGTAAGCATAGTGCGGCATCTTCGGCTGCCCGTTTTCGTCCGTAAAGGGCACCTTCTGCCGCTCCACATCCCAATGGATGCCGTCTTTGGAATGTCCGAGGTAAACGTAGGGAATCCCGTTGATCTGTTCGCCCCGCAGCACCGCGATGTACCCGTCCTCCCACGGCACCACCGCACTGTTGAAAATCCGCGCGATTTCCGGTGTGGGATTCCGCCCCATCACCGGATTTCCGCTGTAGCGCCAAACAGGCGATTCGGTCTTCATCTCCGCCGGCCTGTCCTGCCAGGGGATGTTGGGCAGCGCGTTCACATTGATCATCTTCACTTCAGCCATGGGTTTTCTTCCTCCCGTTTTTCTGCAAATTTGTTTATGTTTCCTCTCCGTAGGGGATTTCCGATTCGCGGTAAACCGGCTGCCCGCCCACGACCAGCCGCCCGAAGGGCTTCTGTTCTCCCGCGCATCTTTCCAGCAGCGTTTTCACCGCCAGTTCGATCATTCCGTTCGTGTCGATCCGGAAGGTGCTCAGCGAAATCTCGTTCTCCCCGCCCTGCGGATAGTCGTCAAATCCGGTCACCGAAACATCTTCCGGCACCCGGTATCCCTTCTCCTGCAGCAGTTCAATCATCATCCGTGCCGTCATGTCGCAGTTGCACACAAAAGCCGTCGGCAGCGTTCCCGGCAGTTCCGGTTTCCGCAGCCCGCCTGTCATCTCCCGGTCCGAAAGGATCCATTCCTCCCGAACCTGAAGGTCGTTCACCAGCATGGCCCGGTAATAGCCCAGAAACCGGTCCATAATACTGCTGGTCGCCCGGATGTTGCCCACGAAGCCGATCTCCCGGTGTCCACGGCGGATCAGGTGGCTGGTCAGCCGGTAAGTGCCGTAGCTGTTGTCTCCCGCCACGGCGTCCGCGTTGGCCTGCTCGTCGTAAAAGTCGAGAAAAACAATCGGCGGCCCCGCCTGGGCAATCTTCCGGTAGTAGGCCTTCGCCGGTTCGCCCAGCAGGATCAGACCGTCCACGTGCCCCGATGTCAGCAGCTTCGGCAGCACCAGATCCTTTTCGCTCTCCGGGCTCAGGATCTCCAGCAGCCCGAAATGCCCCAGATCCGACAGTCTTTTAATCAGCCGTTTATAGATTTCGGCATAGAAGGAATCCGCCTCAAAATATTTGTCCGGAATCAGAATCCCGATGTCCAGGTGTTCCCGCAGAATCAGCTGATTCCCCCGGGGATATTCATAGCCCATCTCCCCGGCCTTTTTCAGAATCTTCGACCGCAGTTTGTCGCTCATTCCCGGTTTTCCCGCCATGGCTTTGGAAACCGTCACCGCGCTGGTCCCCACCGCTTTGGCGATATCCCGCATCGTAGGCTTCTTTGCCGACATCTTCACCCGTCCTCCGCGTCACATGTTCTCCGGCAGATCCGCCTGCAGCAGCCGCAGGCACATTCTTCCGTTGTGATAGGGACATTTCCATTCCTCCACCACCGGTTTCCCGACGGAGGTTCCGTCTTCTCTGATTTCGTTGAACCATTCACCGCCGTCCCGCGGATCCACAATCACTTCCCGGATGTATTTCCATTGCACAAGCATCTGTTCCAGTCTTTTGGGATTCTTCGTCTCCTGCCACCCGAAGGCAAGCCCCAGCAACGCCTCCGCCTGGGGCCACCAGGCCCGGATGGTGTTCATCTTCCCGTCCACAATCTCATAGTGCAGCCCGTGGTCCGTCAGCGCCCTTTCTGTCGCGTTTTCCATCAGGTCCAGACACATCTTCCGGAAGGACTCTCTTTCACTCGGAGCGATCATCGTTTCCGCCGCGTCCCACAGCAGCCAGCTGCCCTCAATGTCGTGCCCGTAGCTCTGCATATCCAGCAGCGGCCTGAAATCTGCGTCAAAGAACACTTCCATCCGCCGCTTTTCGGGGTTGTAGATGGTCCCAAGGCACTGCCGCAACCCCGCTTCTCCGGCTGCCCGCACTTCCTCGTCCGCCCGGGCGCGGTAAAGCTCCGCATAGGCTTCGATCACGTGCAGCAGCGTGTTCATCGTCCGCGAGGCCATCACGCCGTTCTCACTCAGTTTTTCGTTGCTTTCCGGCGAAAAGTCCGCCTTCAGCGCCTCCAGGTAGCCGCCCTCGTCCCGGCATTTTGTTTCGATCACCCGAAACAGCGCCATCGCCTTCCCCAGCGCTTCCTCATCCCCGGTCAGCCGGTAATAGGCCGCCAGCCCGTAAACCGCGAAGGCCTGGCAGTAGGTGTGTTTCGTGGTATCCGCCGGTGTCCCGTCAAACGTCACCGACCAGAACACTCCGCCGTTTTCTTCGTCCTCAAAGCGGTGCAGGAAACGGTAGGCCTGCTGCGCATAGGGCAGGTACCGTTCCCGGTTCAGCGTCCGCGCCGCTTCGGAAAAGGTCCACAGAATCCGGCTGTTCAGGATGCAACCCTTGTCTGCTTTTCGCTCCAGTTGAAGATCCTCGTCCATATAACCGTAGAATCCGCCGAAGGCATCATCTTTCAGCTTTTCCCAGAAAGGCAGGATCTTCTCCTCCATCTGCGCCCGTATTTCCGCTTTGAACATAACGAACTCCTTTTGTAAACCATTTTGTAAACCTGTCTGTATTGTACCGCTTTTTCGTTTCCTGTCAATCAGATTCTCAGCCCTTCACCGATCCGCTGGCCAGTCCGGCGTAAACCTGTTTCTGGAAAACCAGGAAAACAATCAGGCTGGGAATCAGCGTCAGCAGCACCCCGGCGCAGATGATGTTGTAGGAACTCTTGAACGGGCCCGAGAAAGAATACAAGGCGGTTGATATCGTCCGCCAGGAATTGCTCTGCAGGTACAGGTTGGCGTTGTAGTATTCGTTGTAAACGCCCACGCCCTTCAGCACGGCCACCGTAATGATTGCCGGCTTCGTCAGCGGCAGCAGAATCTTGAAGAAAACTCCGAAATAGGTGCATCCTTCCAGCACGGCGGATTCGTCCAGCGCCCCGTCCAGGTTTTCAAAGTACTGCAGGAAGATGTAGATGGAAATCACATCCGTCCCGCTCATCAGGATCATGTAACCGATAATGGAGTTCAGCATCCCGAAGTCCCGCATGATCTGATAGGTCGTCACCTGCATGGCAATACCCGGAATCAGCGTTGCGATCATAAACAGGTTCCGGATCAGCCCGTTCCCGGGAAACCTGAAACGGTTCAGCACATAGGCCAGCATCGACCCCATCATCACCGAAACCGCCACCACCACAACCACAACAGAGGCGGAAGTCAGGAAGGCCCGCAGCATGTCCCCTTCCGTCCAAACCTGCTCGTAGTTCCCGAAGTTCAGCCAGTTCTGCGGCAGCGTCATGGCATTCGTGGTGGCATATTCCTCCGCCGTCTTGAACGAGGTGGTGAAAGAGGACCAGATCGGCAGCAGCGCAATGAAGCACGCAAGCAGCAGCGCCAGGTATTCAAGGGTTTTGATGATGCCCCGTTTGATCCGGGCGTTTGTATTTGTGTTCCGAACGGCCGTCGTCACGTTTGACATTTCTCTTCCTCCCTTCTCACCAAAGCGCCTTGGCCTTGTTGGCCTTCGCGTTGAAGGTGTTCTCCGAATCCTTCATCACATACCGGAAGAACAACCGCTGCAGCACCGTGAACAGCAGGATCAAAGCCATCAGCACCATCGCCATCGCGCAGGCCTGCCCGACTTTCTGGGAAACGTGCGCCATCTGGTGAATCTTGATGAAGAAGGTCGCCGTTCCGTTCGCCCCCATGCTGCCCACCACATAGGCCGGTTCAAACGCGCTCAGCGATCCGGTGATGGAAAGGATCAGGTTCAGCATGAACACCGTCTTGATCCCCGGCAGAATAATCGCCTTGAATTGCTGCCAGCGGTTGGCTCCGTCAATGGTCGCCGCTTCGTAAAGCGTCGGATCGATGGAAGCAATCGCCCCGATAAAGAGCACCATGTTCTGTCCGCAGTATTTCCAAAGGCTTGTAAACACCAGCGACCAGTTATTGACGCTCTGGTCACGCAGCCAGTACGGCAGCTTCTCCAGTGGAATACCGATGGCCTGCAGCACGCTGTCCAGCACGAACCCCCGCGTGTAGAAATACTTGAAGATGTAGCCGATGGCAATGCCGTTCACCAGGAACGGGAAAAACAGAATCGCTTTGTAGATTCCGGATCCGCGGATTCTTTCCAGGCTCAGTACCGACGCGAAGAACAGCGCCAGCGCCAGCTGAACCACCGCCCCCGCCATGTAGTACAGGCTCAGCAGCATGGCCCCGACGTACTCTTCCTTCGTGAAGATCTTCAGGTAGTTGTCCAGCCCCACATAGCCCTTGTTTTTCGTGTAGCTCATGTTGTAAAAGCTGAACTGGATCATCTTCACAAAAGGTACATAGGTAAAAAGAATCAGCAGAAACAGCGGAACAATCGCGAACAGAAGGATCACCAGCACCTTTTGCCAGTTGATTTTCTTCCTTCTCAGATCCGGCTGAACCGTACGCGCAACGCTCATGGAAAGCAGCACCTCCCGGGCGGGTTTTCTTCAATACAGAAGGCGGGGCCAGGAGCTGATCTCATGGCCCCGCCTGAGAATGGACGGTCGTTTGTCTGTGTCAGTCGGGTTGAATTTACTTCACTTCAACTTTCAGGGCAGCCTGCGCGTCGCTCCAGGCGCTGTTCCAGTCGGCCATGATGTCGTCGAAGTCCTTGTCGTGGTTGAAGCCGTGCTCAATGATTTCCTGAACCTTGGTGTTGCCGCCGTTGTTGATGTTCAGTTCGGATTCCGCGTTCAGTTCGCCCAGCAGGGTTTCTTCGCCCGGCAGCGCGTCCGCGTCGCTCAGCATGTCGATGCCGTCAAACGCCGCGTACAGTTCCGGATATTCGCCGCTCTTGTCGATCGGCACACCGCCTTCGCTGTAGGCGAATCCGCTTTCATGAGTCAGCCACTTCAGGTAGTACATGGAGGCCAGCTTTTCTTCATAGGAGGCCTGCACGTTGATGCCGAAGTTGTAGTCGCCGCCGGCTGGGGCATACTGTTTTCCGTCAATGGTGATCGGGAATGCCATGTAGCCCACGTCCTCCGGATGTTCGCCGCCCTCGGCGTCCCGCATCTGGGTGAAAGCCCAGCTGCCCAGCACCATCGTGGCAATCTGGCCGTTGTTGAACATCGGCTTGCAGCCTTCCCAGTCGGTGGTGGTATAGTCGTCTTCAATCAGGCCTTCCGCCGCCGCGTCATACAGGATTTTGTAAACGGCATAGGGTCCTGTGCTGTTGCCCTGGTTCGCGAAGGGATCCTTCGCGTGGGGCAGAATCTGGTTCTGATATTCTTCCTTGCCCGTGGCAGCCACGCCGATGTAGGCGTCCCATGCACCCATGGTCCAGCCGGCGGCGTAGTTGGTGTACAGCGGGATCGCGTCGGTCTTTTCCTTCACGGCCTTCAGCGCCGCGATGAATTCTTCGGGAGTCTTCGGCAGCTCGGTCACGCCGGCTTCCGCGAAGATCCGCTTGTTGTACAGAACGCCGTTGGCGTTGCCCGTGGAAGGAATGCCGTAGCAGACGCCGTCAAAAGACTGGGCGCTCATGAAGTTGTACAGTCCACTCAGCGTCTCCAGGGAGCCCAGCGGCACGAAGTACTTGCTCAGTTCGTCCTTCTGCACAGCGGGAATGCCCATGATGGTCCAGTCGGTATTCCCAACCCGCAACAGCGCGTTCTCCGCGTAGTCCGTAATCAGTTCATATTCGATTTCAACGTTGGGGTAGATCTTCCGGAATTCTTCGACATAGCCGTTCAGCTTGTCCGGAATGTCGGTCCGGTGATATGCGAAATGAATTTTCGCGGTCAGATCAGCGTTCTCGCCGAGAACAAGCTGATCAAAGCTCGGCAGTTCTTCGTCCGCGGCGGCAAAGGAAGCCATACCGAGAACCAGGCATACCGCCAGAATCAGGGAAAGCAGTTTCTTCATATGTTTCTCCTCCTCGTTTTGTTAGGTTAACATGTTAACCTTTTGTTAAGTGTATTTTAATCATTTTTGTTTTCTTTGTCAACCCGTATTTTATTTCTATAAAATTGTTCCACGGATTTGTTCGTACAGTATCGTACTTATCTGAAATATATATTTTACCCCGTTCGCAGCTGTTTTTAGTTTACAATTTAGTTAACATTTTTCCTTCGGGAGCCAAAAATTTTTTTTTCTGAAAAAAATCGTTTACAAATTTGTCATCTTTTCAGATTGACACTTTTGCCTCCTTTTTCTATGCTAAGTCCTGTACCTACTTAAGATCTTCATGTATTGATAGGAGGAATGGACATGGATAACAACAAGCGTCCCGATACCATGCAGCGAATCACAACGCCCGAACTGGCCGAAGCCTTCATCACCGAACAGGTGGCCGCCATCCGGCAGCAGGTCGGTGATAAAAAGGTTCTGCTCGCCCTTTCCGGCGGTGTCGACAGCTCCGTCGTGGCCGCGCTCCTGATCCGCGCCATCGGGCAGCAGCTGGTCGCCGTTCATGTGAATCACGGTCTTCTCCGCAAGGGTGAGCCCGAACAGGTCATCGAAGTCTTCCGCAATCAGATGAAGGCGAATCTGGTCTATGTCGACGCGGTGGACCGTTTCCTGGACAAGCTCGCCGGCGTCAGCGATCCGGAGCAGAAGCGCAAAATCATCGGTGCCGAGTTTATCCGTGTTTTTGAAGAAGAAGCCCGCAAGCAGGACGATATCGCCTTCCTGGCCCAGGGAACCATCTATCCCGATATTCTCGAAAGCGTCGGCGTCAAGGCTCATCACAATGTCGGCGGCCTGCCGGACGATCTGCAGTTCGAGCTCGTCGAGCCCGTCAAGCTCCTGTATAAGGACGAAGTTCGCGTCGTCGGCAAGGCCCTGGGCCTCCCCGACGGCATGGTCTACCGTCAGCCTTTCCCCGGCCCCGGCCTGGGCGTCCGCTGCGTCGGCGCCATCACCCGCGACCGGCTGGAAGCCCTCCGTGAGGCGGATGCCATCGTCCGTGAGGAAATTGGCGCCCTGCCCGAAGTTCCGTGGCAGTACTTCTGCGCCATCCCGCCCTTCCAGTCCACCGGCATCAAGTATGTCGACGGCCAGGGTCAGCGCTACATGGGCTGGGCCGTGGTCATCCGCGCCGTCAACACCGTTGACGCCGTCACCGCCACCGTTCCGGAAATCCCCTTCGCCGTCCTCTGCCGCATGCGCGACCGGATCATCGCCACCGTTCCCGGCGTCAACCGCGTTCTCTGGGACATCAGCGAAAAGCCCGTCTCCACCATCGAGTGGGAATGATGATTTCTTAACTTCCTCATCCTCGGATCGGTTGATTTTCAACCACTTCCGGGGATGTTTTCTTTTTCCTGGCTACAAATTGGCTACATTTATTTATCTCATAATCTTTTACCATAGTTACCTCCGTCAAATTCAAGTTGTTGGCCTAATAGCCGCGACAAGTATCGCATGGAACAGGTTTTATAAATCTGCATGAAAAACAGTTCCTGTCAATCCTTTCGGACAGATGCTGTTCTTCAGCATACCCGCAGACTGAGCCTCAGAGTTGGACATCTTCCTCCGTAAACAGCCTGATTTCTCCCTTTTCAATCCTGTGAATGATCCCAATGATTTCAACTTTACCGTTTTTGATGAAGATGGCGCTCTCATCCTCCATGGCGCAGACAGGTCTATCCATGGAAACTGCCTTCATGAGTCTCAGCCGTTCTGTGTCCTCATAGCTGAAGTGGCCGATCATCGTGATATCGGCAAATCCAAGTCCTTCATACGGAATGAGGGATTCCCAGATATCCACCGTCGTTCTTCCCATATTCATGGATCCGGCGCTGACACCCAGAACCATTGCCGGGCCGTCCCGGACGATATCATTGATACCTTTGCCGCGCATCAACTGCATCTGCTCCGCGCAGATCCCGCCGCCCATCAGGAAAAAGCAGTCTGCTTCCCGGGCCCGCTTCTGCGCGTCCGCAGCCGCTGTCCTGTTGTCAATGACGCAGAAGCGTTCAAAGCCGATGCCGTATTCCTCAAACATCCCATGCATCCCGGCAGAATCCTCGTCATTCTGCTGATAGTCTTCCGGGCAGGCAGAGATGAACACGATCCGTTTCCGTATAGTCAGTTCCTTTTTCAGCCGCATGGCAATTTCTTCTGTAAACCGGCGCTCCGGAAATCCGCTGAAAAATGCAATTGCTTTATTACTGTTCATCATTGTATCCTCCATTCAGTTTCGTCTGTAATATGTTTGTTTCCGTCCGATCCAGTTCCCTGTAGAGCGGCTTTCGCAGCCGGGTAAAGCTGATCAGCATCCCGGCAATCCCGATAACAAAGAACATCATCCCGATGCCGGCTCCTTTTCCTGTCCCGAAGAGCCCGGACAGCGCCTGCTGTGCCGGGGAATCCGTCATCATAAACGGTTCAAATACCGTATCCGCAAGCAGGCCGCCCAGCAGGAGTGCAGGCGGAATCGTACAATTCTGCAGCGTATTCTTTGCGGAGAATACCCGCCCCTGCATTTCCACCGGAACCTTTTCCCGCATCAGGGTATCCTCGTTCACGTTCATTACGGCCGCCGTCAGATAGCTTCCGAACGCCGCTGCGCACCACAGCCACGGGCGGGATGTAAGGCCCTGGATAATGTTTCCGGAAAAAACCAGGCCTGTAGCAATAAAGATTAACCGGGTCCGTTTCTTTGCCGGCTTCATCAGGGTTGCCAGCAGGCTTCCGGCCAGCACCCCCAGGGCCTTAAAGCTTTCCACCATACCCAGCACAGACTGGTTATTGCCTGTCCGGCCCAGGGCAAACGGAGAAAGCATTCCATCATTGCCCAGCTTCGCCAGGAAATTGATCACCGCCAGGAACAGGGTGAGCCGCAGGATAGCCGTATGATCCTTCAGATAGCGGATCCCTGCCAGGCAGGTTTCTGAAAATGGTTCTTCCTCCGATTTCTTCTGTTCCGTCTCCGGAATCCGGATCAGGAACAGCAGCACCAGGAAGGCGACGGCAAAAGTCGACAGATCAACAATCAATACCAGGTCCAGTCCGCCGCATGCCAGCAGCAGTGCGCCCAGCGCCGGAGCCAGAATGGATACGGCGGCCCCGCTGAACCCCTGCAGGCCGCCGGCCCGGGCATAGTACTCCTTCGGAACCAGCATGCTGACAGCGACAAAGGAGGCCGGTTCCTGGAAGGCGTTCATGAGGCTGAGCAGGAAATTGATCACATACAGGTGCCAGATCTCCAGCACTTCAGCGGTATGCAGCACAAACACCGCTAGCGTTCCGCAGGCTGCCAGCAGGTCCGCAATCAGCATAATGCGCTTTTTGTTCTGCCGGTCCACTACGCTTCCGGCCAGGAAGCGGAAGAAGATCGTCGGCAGAAAGGTACATACTGTCAGCAGGGTCACGCTGGACGCGGTTCCTCTCTGGCTATATACCCAGATAATAATCGCATAATCCGTCATGGCCGTCCCAAGCTGGGATACGGTCTGTGATCCCCATAGCAAAAGAAAACTGTGAAGTTGTTTCAATGAATGTTTTCTC
>Ga0265298_10011529_pt1 | contig 10342 bp, 10 predicted proteins | sample AusTroGonzalo_MG_3_FD_193486 | JGI IMG/M metagenome (GOLD analysis project Ga0265298, IMG submission 193486) | Bovine rumen microbial communities from tropical cattle in Woodstock, Queensland, Australia - Gonzalo_01 | ecosystem: Host-associated > Mammals > Digestive system > Stomach > Rumen ... | reverse complement strand
GTATATCGACAGGGAGAAACGTGTTGCGGAGAAGATCCTGCGGCTGGAGGACCTGGCGATTCCCGAGGATTTCGACTTTTTCAAGTTGACGGCCCTGTCGATGGAGTGCCGCATCAAGCTCGACCGATATCGGCCGAGGACCATTGCGCAGGCCTCGCGCATCTCCGGGGTCTCGCCGGCCGATATTTCGGTGCTGCTGGTATATTTCGGCCGGTAATGTTCCACGTGGAACATGTGTTACTGGGGCTCTGCCCCACCCGAGCCGAAGGCGAGAGCACGACCTCCGGGAGTAAACCCTGCCGCTCCGACCGGCTATTACACAAGGCTCTCCCGCTCGGTCTCCGCTAGCGGCTGATGCCGCGAGATAGAGAAAAGACGATAAATAATAGAGTTTTTTATTTAACTTTGTATATAAAATACACGCAATATGGAGATTCTTCGCACATTCGACCTGCTCGAAAACCTGAAAAGCTATCCGCCGAAAGACGATATCCTGGCCCGCAGGAGTCGCGGAAAATGGATTAAGTACAGCATTGACCAGTACATTGACATTTCCCACACCGTCGCATACGGACTTCTCGCCATGGGGTTCAAGCCCGGCACAAAGGTCATCACCATCACGACCAACCGCCCCGAATGGAACTTCATGGACATGGGTATCAATCTGGCCCATATGATTCACGTGCCGGTCTACAGCACCCTGAGTCCGGACGACTATCTCCATATCATTACCCATTCCGACGCGGAACTCATCGTGGTCGGATCGCCTGCGCTCTACAAACGCGTGGCGCCCATCGCTGCCAAGATCGACCGCGACATCAAATTCATCCTGATGGATGATGCCGACGACGTGATGACGATGACCAAACTCTATGACTTGGGCCGTGAAAACAAGGAGCGTTTCGCTTCCGTCGTCGAAGAAAACAAGAAGAATATCAGCCCGGACGAATGCGCCAGCATCGTGTATACCTCCGGTACTACCGGCGTGCCGAAAGGCGTGATGCTCTCGCACCGCAACATGATGTTCGACTCGCATGGCCACGCACTCCGCCAGACCAAGAACTATAGCCACAAGATGGTGAGCTTCCTGCCGCTCTGCCACATGTATGAGCGCACCATGAACTACGAATACCAGGAACTGGCCATCAGTACCTACTATGCCGAGAGCCTGGCGACCATCGCCTCCGACCTCAAAGACTGCCATTCCGACGGTTTCTGCGCCGTTCCGCGCGTGCTTGAAATGATGTATGGCAAACTCGAAGAGGCCGGCAAGAAGCTCACGGGCCTCAAGGCCAAGATCTATTGGGCGGCCTGGGACTATGCAAACCATTTCGACAACGAGAATACGGGCTGGTTCTATCTCCAGAAGCAGAAACTCTTCGACAAGCTGGTCTACAGCAAGTGGCGCGAGAACCTGGGTGGACACGAGATGCTGGTGGTCAGCGGCGGCTCGTCGATCCAGGCGAAAATCGTGCGTTGCTTCAACGCAGCGAAGCTATATATTTTCGAAGGATATGGCCTTACGGAAACCTCTCCGGTCATTGCCGTCAATTCACCTGCCGATAAATACAATGTGATCGGTACGGTCGGAAAAGCTATGGACGGCACGGAACTTTCCTTTGCCGAAGACGGTGAAATCCTGACGCGCGGCCCGCATGTCATGCTGGGATACTACAAGAATCCGGAGGCAACGAAAGAGATGATCGATGCCGACGGCTGGCTCCATACGGGCGATATCGGTTTCCTGAAAGACGGTAAATATCTCAAGATTACAGACCGCAAAAAAGAGATTTTCAAGCTGTCTTCGGGCAAATATATTGCTCCGCAGGTCATCGAGACCCTGCTCAAGGAGACAGATTATATCGAGAACGCCTTCGTGTTCGGCGCCGGCGAGAAGTTCGCTTCGGCCGTCATTATTCCTGCCTACGCCAAGGTGAAGGCATATGCCGACGGACAGGGCATCAAAGTGGAGACGAAAGAGCAGCTTCTCGAGCACCCTGAGATCCTGAAAATCCTGAATCACGCCGTTGCAACGGTCAATGAGCAGCTTGCGGCTCATGAAAACGTGAAGCGTCCGACCTTCCTTTTCGACGAGTGGAACACCGACAACGGCATGCTGTCGCAGACGCTCAAACTCAAGCGCCGCAACCTGCAGACCCGTTACGCACAGGTAATCGAAGACACTTACAAGACCGCCTGACCCGCGTTTTTCGCGCGAAGTAAGGCAAAGACATCGTCCGGCAGGAGGGCATTTCCCAGCTCTGCTGCCGGGCTTTCTTTTGTGAAAAGTTTGACGAGAACCTTTTTTCTGCCTTTAAACGGAAGGAATGAAGCCATGCTTTGTAGTTTTTCCGTCAAATTCCGGGCGTTCACGCGCTCCGTCCATTTGCAGATGCCGATCAGGAGGACTTTATGATCCAGGGATTCGGCCACAACATCGAGTTCTTCCCAGCTACGGGCCTCTCCGAAGCGGATTCCGTCGATCTCGTTTCCGCTTACGGCGTCACGGCAGAGGTGTTTCCACCAGTAGCCAACCAGGTCCGGGAATGCGCTGGCAAAGGCCTTCAGCACGGGTACGTCGCGTTTCAACGCAATGAAAGACCGGTTCGGAGCGACGACCTTATAGTAAAGAAAGATGAAAGGATCGGCCATCCGGTAGCGGCTTTTTTTGCAGTTTTTTTCTGGCTCTCCAAAGGGAATATCCCTTTCCAGATAGCCCAGATCGATTAATTTTGCCAGTGGACGGGACAGATTGGTAGCCGGTTCGCCCAGTCGGGCTGCGATTTCCGAAAGGCGGCTGGCACCGCTTCCGATGGCCGTCAGGATTGATTCGGCTTTGACGATATCTTTCATGTCGTCGCGCAGAAGGCGTGCGGGTTCTTCATACAGGACGCCCGTATCTGACAGGATGTGGTCCCAGACGGCATCTTTCAGCGCAACGGTTGTTTCGGCCAGGCGCCAGTATCGCGGCACGCCGCCCCAAACGGCATAATGCTCCATGCTGCTTTGGGCATCCACCCCCAGCGCTTCCTGCATAAGATACGCAGGAAATGCCGTGATATCAATGTCTACGGCCGTTTTTCCATAGAAAGGAGCGTCAGGCCCGTGTGTCAAGTTGTACATCATTTGCTGTGAAGATCCACACAAGATCAGATGAAACTTGAGCCGGTCGGTTTCAGTGTTGAGGAGCTCGCGAAGGACGGAAAGAAGCGAAGGAGAACATTCAACCAGGTAAGGAAATTCGTCCAAACACAGAGAAATTCGTTCCGAAACGCGTTGGTTGAAGGCCAAAAACAACGATTTCCAATCAGGAAATACAGTCTCTCCAAAGCCCGGAAATACGGTCGAAATGGCTCGGGCCAAAGCGGAAATCTGGAGGGACGGATCCGTCCGATCAGCTTCAAAATAGACATCTTTCTCGCTGAGGACCTTTCCAAGCAGCGCCGTTTTGCCCATTCTGCGTCTTCCGCGGACAATGATCAGTGAAGGATTTCCCGCTTCCAGCGCCTGCTTGATATCGGAGATTTCCTTTTCTCTTTCAATGAAATACATGGCCTTATCGAACATTTTCATCACAAAGATAATGCTTTTATAGCATAATTCCAAAAGGCAAATTCATGGGAAAATCATAGAAAATCAATCATGGCCTGATTTTGCATAAATTCTATTATGGGATATAAACATAATTTTTTTCGGAAACGAAAAAATCCCTATCTTTTTTTGTGTCCAACACGAACAAATACAAATAACCAAGGGGGCCTTGCGGGCCCCCTTGAACACATCACATTTTTGATTTTTACAAATCAGATTATTTCCTCATACTGCGCAGCAGAAAGGAGAGTATCAAATTCCGAAGGATCGGAGAATTTGACCTTGATCATCCACCCCTCACCGTAAGGATCGGAGTTTACCAGCTCAGGAGCGCCTTCGAGGGCCGGGTTTACTTCGGCGACCTCACCGGAAACCGGCATGAATGCATCGGCGACTGTCTTGACAGCCTCAATCGTTCCAAATACCTCTTCTTTCGAGAGCGTCTCGCCCTCGGTCTGGATGTCGACAAATACGATATCGCCCAATTCGCTCTGAGCAAAGTCGGTAATACCGACAATGGCCACGTCGCCTTCGACGCGGACCCATTCGTGATCTTTCGTGTATTTAAGTTCAGCAGGTGTTTTCATAGTTCTACTAACGTACTAATCAACGCACAAATATAAATAATATTTTTTCTTTTTCCAAAGCTTTCGGAGACAAATTCAAATTTTGCGCCAAAATCGCAAGAAAATAGCCACTTACATCATCTTCAGCGCCCGCTTGATGAGCTCTTCGAGGGTGTAATCGGGGTTCTCTTTGAGCAGTTTGTCGAGGGTTTTCTCCACGGCGGGCTTCGAGAATCCGAGCATGGTCAAAGCGCCGGTTGCCTCTTCGCGTACGGCTGATGAAGCGTTGCCCTGGTTTTCGAACGTGAATTCGTCGCCGCCCTTGCCGATCTTGTCTTTCAGGTCGAGGATGACCCGCTGTGCGGTCTTCAGGCCGATGCCCTTGACGGCCTTGAATTTGTTGACATCGTTGGAGAGCACAGCCTCGCGCACTTCGTCGGCCGTCATGGCCGACAGGATCATCCGGGCGGAACCGGGACCTACACCGCTGACGGAGATCAGCTGGACAAAGACCGCGCGCTCGCCTTTGTCGGCAAAGCCGTAGAGCGATTCGTCGTCTTCGCGCACCAGATGTGTGGTGTAGAGTTTTACGTTCTTGCCCTGGGCGTTCTGCAATTTGGAAAAGGTGCTGAGCGAAATGAGCAGGTCGTAGCCTACGCCGCAGGCTTCGACGATGGCGTCGGTGGGAGTGATTTCTTCCAGACGGCCGGTAATATATTCATACATAACAGGTCAAAATGATATTTTTTTGTAAAAATAGTTAATTTTGCGGGATTATGGAAGCACGGACGCTATTTCCGGCCCTCGACAGGGAGATCTACGGCAAACCGCTGATCTATTTCGACAACGCTGCGACGGCACAGCGCCCGTTCAGTGTGCTCGAACTGCAGCAGCGCCTGTGCGTGGAGGCCAATGGCAATATCCATCGGGCGATCCATAAACTGAGTGCCGACGCTACCGACGCTTATGAAGCAGGGCGCGAAGCAGTACGCCGCCATATCAACGCACCCGCCCGCGAAAACGTAATCTTCACCAGCGGCACCACGGCTTCCATCAATCTGGTTGCCAGCTGTTTCTGCGAGCGCTACCTGGCTGCCGGCGACCGCATCCTGATTTCCGAAGCCGAGCACCACAGCAACCTCGTGTCGTGGCAGATCGCCTGCCAGCAGCACGGCGCCGCACTCGACGTGCTACCGGTCGACGAAGCGGGCGAAATCTCGCCCGAAGAACTGGAGCGCCGCCTCAAAGCCGCGGAAGGCCGCATCAAGCTCGTGGCTCTGGCCCACATCTCCAACGTGCTGGGCATCGTCAATCCCGTCCGCGAAGTGGTGGAAACCGCGCATCGCTACGGCGTTCCCGTGCTGCTCGACGGCGCGCAGGGCATCGTCCACGAGCGGGTCGACGTACAGGCCCTCGACTGCGACTTTTACGCTTTCTCCGGCCACAAGGTCTATGCGCCCACCGGCATCGGTGTGCTCTATGGCAAGCGGGAATGGCTCGAGGCCCTGCCGCCCTACATGGGAGGCGGCGAGATGATCGAGACCGTGACCTTCGAAAAGACCACCTACGCCCCGCTGCCGCTGAAATACGAAGCCGGCACGCAGAACTACGTGGCGGCCGCCTGCATGGCGCCGGCCCTCGAAGTCGCCCGCCAGCTGGCGGAAGACCCTGCGCTGCAGGCCGCCCAGCGCGAGATGCGCGACTATCTGCTGGAAGAACTCACCCGGATCGAAGGGTTGCGGCTCTTCGGCACGCCGCGCGACCCGGAGCGGAAGATTCCGCTCTTTTCGTTCGTTGTGGAAGGTGCCTTCGCCTCCGACCTGGCCCAGATTCTCGACAAGATGGGCATCGCTGTGCGCTCGGGCCACATGTGCGCCGAGCCGCTGCTGCACCGCTACGGGCAGACCTCGCTGCTGCGCGCTTCGCTCGCTCCCTACAATACGCTTGCGGAATGCGAAACCTTCGTGTCGGCACTCCGCCGCGCCATCAAGATGTTGCGATAAATGAACACGATACAAGAAATACAGGCATCCATCGTCGAAGAATTCTCCGTGTTCTCCGACTGGATGGACAAATACGAATACCTCATCGAACTGGGCAAGAGCATGCCGCTGATCGACGAGAAAGACAAGACCGAGGAGCATCTGATCAAGGGCTGCCAGTCGCGCGTGTGGCTGGCCTGCAAGCCCGAGAACGGCCGGCTCCGCTTTTCGGCCGACAGCGACGCCATCATCACCAAGGGCATCATCTCGCTACTGCTGAAGGTCTACGACAACCAGACGCCGGCCGACATCCTGGCCGCCAACGAAGATTTCATCGAGGCCATCGGCCTGAAGGAAAACCTGTCGCCGACCCGCGCCAACGGCCTGGTATCGATGATCGCCACGATCAAGGCCTACGCCGCCGCCCACAAAGGTCTTTCTGTCCCCGACGGAACAGAAAGACAAAAGAAAGATATTGAGCCTGAGATAGTTGCGGCGCTGAGAAATGTCTATGACCCGGAAATTCCGGTGAATGTGTACGATCTGGGACTCATCTACGAGATCCAGGCCGATGCCGATGGGGTGGTATTCGTGAAGATGACCCTTACGGCGCCCAACTGCCCCATCGCCGACGAGGTGGTGGCGCAGGTGCACGAGGCGGTGGCCGACGTGCCGGGGGTGAAAGAGGTGCAGGTCGACCTGGTGTTTGAACCGGAATGGACCACCGACCGGATGAGCGAAGAGGCAAAACTGGAATTGGGCATGCTATGATCTATCTGGCACTTGGATCGAACCTGGGCGACCGGGAATGGAACCTGGAACAGGCGCTGGCGCTGCTGGCCGACGCGCTGAAGGTCGACATGCTCTGCTCGCGCGTGCTGGAGACCGAGGCGCTGGGCTTCGACGGGCTGGCCTTCCTCAACCAGGCGGTGTGTTTCGAGAGCGACATCGCACCCGAAGCGCTGCTCGACCTCTGCCAGGACATCGAAGTGCGGCTGGGACGCCCGCGGCACGAGGCGCAGTACGATGCGCAGGGCCGCCGGGTTTTCAGCAACCGCACCATCGACATCGATATTTTGAAATTCAACGATTTGGAAATACATACCGACCGGCTGGTCATCCCGCACCCGCAGCTTTGGGAGCGGCCTTACGTACAAGAATTATTAAACGACATCACAATATGACACAGGAAGAAGTATTCAAGACGCTCGTGGCACACGCCAAAGAGTATGGCTTCATTTTTCAGTCCAGCGAAATCTACGACGGCCTGAGCGCCGTGTACGACTACGGCCAGATGGGCGTCGAGATGAAGAACAATATCAAGAAGTATTGGTGGGAAGCGATGGTCCATCTCAACGACAACATCGTGGGCATCGACTCGGCCATCTTCATGCATCCCCGCATCTGGGAGGCCTCCGGCCATGTGGGCGCCTTCAACGACCCGCTCATCGACAACAAGGACTCCAAGAAACGCTATCGCGCCGACGTGCTGATCGAAGAGTATCTCGCGAAACTCGAGGAGAAGATGGACAAGGAAGTGGAGAAAGGACGCCGCAAATGGGGCGAAGCCTTCAACGAGGAGCAGTTCCGCGCCACCAACCCCAACGTGCAGCGCAGCAAGGTGAAATACGACGAAGTCCACGCACGCATGACCAAGGCCCTCAACGACAACGACTTGAAGGAGCTTCGCCAGATTATCGTCGACTGTGAGATCGCCTGCCCGATCTCCGGTACCAAGAACTGGACCGACGTGCGCCAGTTCAACCTGATGTTCAGCACGCAGCTGGGCAACGTGGACGGCGGTGTGGGCACCATCTACCTGCGCCCCGAGACCGCACAGGGCATCTTCGTGAATTTCCTCAACGTGCAGAAGACCGGCCGTATGAAGATCCCCTTCGGCATCGCGCAGATCGGCAAGGCCTTCCGCAACGAGATCGTGGCCCGGCAGTTCATCTTCCGCATGCGCGAGTTCGAGCAGATGGAGATGCAGTTCTTCGTGCGCCCGGGCGAAGAGATGAAATGGTTCAACCAGTGGAAACAGACGCGCCTGGCCTGGCACAAGGCGCTTGGCCTGGGCGACGAGAAATACCGCTTCCACGACCACGAGAAGCTGGCGCACTACGCCAACGCCGCCACCGACATCGAATTCGAGTTTCCGTTCGGATTCAAGGAACTGGAAGGCATCCACAGCCGCACCGACTTCGACCTCTCGCAGCACCAGAAGTTCAGCGGACGCAAGATCCAGTATTTCGATCCCGAGACCAACGAGAGCTACACGCCGTACGTCATCGAGACCTCCATCGGCCTCGACCGCACCTTCCTGGCCATCCTGTCCTCGTCCTACACGGAAGAAAAGCTGGAAAATGGTGAAGAGCGCGTGGTGCTGCGCCTGCCGGCCTGCATCGCTCCGGTGAAGCTGGCTGTGCTGCCGCTCGTCAAGAAGGACGGCCTGCCCGAGAAGGCCCGCGAGATCCTCGATGAGCTGCGCTTCGACTTCAACTGCCAGTACGATGAGAAAGACTCCATCGGCAAGCGCTACCGCCGCCAGGACGCCATCGGCACGCCGTATTGCATCACCATCGACCACGACACGCTGGAAGACGGCTGCGTGACGCTGCGCGACCGCGACACGATGCAGCAGGAACGCATCCCCATCGAGCGTCTCCGTGAAATCGTCACCGAAAAGGTGAGCATGAAGCCGCTCTTCAAGCAGATTCACAAGATCTAGCGGGTTGTCCGTCATGCCGGGCTTGACCCGGCATCTCAGACCCCGGGTCAAGCCCGGGGTGACGATTCCCGCCATTTGAACGCAAGATTTCGTGGCAGCAGGGATTTAGTAGGCAGAAGCAACAAATACTTATGAAGACAAGATGCATGTATCTGGCGCTGCTGCTGTCGATGATGCTGATGGCGGCTGGCTGCAACAACGAATGGAAGGAATTGGCTTCCTCTCATATGGACATTACCGTGGAGCTGCAGACGCCGGAAGGACCGCTGCCGCTCCAAGCCAGCTATCATCCGCAGCCCACAGACGTGCCGGGCTGCTTCCAGGTGATCGCGCATACGAACGGGAAGAATGTCTATAATAATCTCTGGTTGAGTTTCTGTGTGTACGACGACACCCCCATTGACGGGGAGCTTCAGCTGGAACGGCTGAACTTCGGCGCCGTACTCTCCAGCAACAGCCAGGAATATACGCAGACCTTTACGGGAAAAATGACGCTGGCCAGCCGTACGAATTACGGGGTGGCGATCAACATGGACAACGTCCATTTCAAGATTGCCCATGGCGAATACGTCTTGATCGGAACTCTCGTCGCGAAGGTTGCGCAATAGCGTATACGGGATTCCTACTGCTGCAGACGACGGATGTAGGTGCTGAGGGTGATGACGCGGTCGTTTTTCGATGCGTAGTAGCCGGTCTTTTGCGATTGCTCCAAGCTTTCAACGATGGTTGTCAGTGCAGGGCAGTCGAGCACGTCGGCATATTTGCGAATAGTTTCCACATCGTAGTGGTTGACGGCGTCCCAGAGGCCGCGCAACGCCGGAATCTTCTCCATCTCGTCGCGATTCCAGCGGTTGTGCTTCGTGAGGTAATCACGCCCTTCGGCCCGCTCTTTCTTCGTGCTTTCCGACACTTCGGGCACCGTGTCGAGAACCTGTTCGACGACCACCGTGTCGATGACGGGCAGAAAGCCCATGGCGATGCTGTCGACCAGAGCGGCCGTTTCGGCGGCATGTCGCGTGCTGCGGTTGCGGTCGCCCACCCAGAGACCCAGAACGAAGCCAATCAGAATGGCGACGCCTACACCCACTGCGCCGAGCAGGTGTTTGAAGACGCTGGGATTCTTGGGTCTCTCAACCATGTCGGGATGACACGACTCGAACGTGCGACTCCTTGGTCCCAAACCAAGTGCGCTACCAACTGCGCCACATCCCGATGGGACCGCAAAGGTATAAAAAAATTTTGCTTATTCCTGAAAACCCCCTATCTTTGCACTCCCTATCCGCGCCAGAGTCCCGGTCAATTAATCCCGCGGCATCAGCCGCTAGCGGAAGCCGAGCAGGGTCGGCCTTGTGTGATAGCAAGGCTGGAGCGAGGGGCCCGGGGCAGTGCCCCGGTCAAATAAGGTGAGGTGGGTGAGTGGCTTAAACCACCAGTTTGCTAAACTGACGTACGGGCAACCGTACCGGGGGTTCGAA
>Ga0265298_10011527_pt1 | contig 10345 bp, 3 predicted proteins | sample AusTroGonzalo_MG_3_FD_193486 | JGI IMG/M metagenome (GOLD analysis project Ga0265298, IMG submission 193486) | Bovine rumen microbial communities from tropical cattle in Woodstock, Queensland, Australia - Gonzalo_01 | ecosystem: Host-associated > Mammals > Digestive system > Stomach > Rumen ... | reverse complement strand
CAACGGCGCGCATACGAAAATTATCCTTTTGGATTTGTCCAAAGACGAAATTATCGAACTTGCCGAAGGCGAAGAACTTTGGCATCCGAGCATGTGGGTAAAATCGCTTGTAGAAAACAATGAAGTGAACAAGCTTGATTTAGACAGCGCTTGCGCCTACATCACGGTAACAAGTGGCGTGGCTCCACGAATTATGAAGGTCAAAATGGACTATTTCTGGAAGTATCGTGATACGACCGAATTAGTGGTTCTCGGTTCTTCAAGAACTTTTGATGGCGTCGATCCAGAAGCGATAAAGTCTATGTTTGCCATTAACATGTCTTATTCCGCACAAGATATGGGGAGTACGCTCTTTTATATCAAGAATTACATTTTGCCGTTGATGCCTAAATTGAAAGTGATTGTGATATCTCTTGATTATGACCGTTGGTATGTCAAGGATGAAAATTGGAAAGAGTGGTTTGCCAATATTCCAGGCTACGAATACGACAAGAATCATGATTATTGGCGTGATGGTTTCTTAGGCGATATGTATGAAGCTTCGCAAAATGCGATGGGCGTCAATGATTACGAATATGAGGCTTTTGGCTATCATCGAGGTTTGTTCACTTCGCCGTCGGAAGGCTGGGGTGAAGATGTGCCAGAAGTTGTTCATGATTCCAGTTGGTTTGATGTAGATAAGTCTGGTTATGAATTCAACTTAGAGCATTTGACCGAAATTCTTGGCTTGGCCCGCAATTATGGTGTTCACGTTGTTGGAATCGTTTTTCCGCAGTCTCCAAATTTCCTCAAAACGAATGCATGGGGACGCTACGGTCTTACGCGTGGGGCGGCAAAACAAATACAATCGACGGTTCTCGATTTAATCCATAGTTATCCGAATTTTACGGTGTTTGATGAGTACCATGATGGCCATCATGATTATTCGAGTGAACTTTTCTTTGATGAAGACCACTTGAGCATGGATGGAGCTTTGGTTATGGCGGCCCGTCTTGATTCTCTATTAAAAACTTTGAAGTGATGTTTTTGATGTCGGTGCCGAAAACGATAGCTATTGCAATAAGTGTCACGGTGGCTCTTTTTGCAGTTTTCCCGTTGACCGATACCGATATTTGGTGGCATTTGGCTTGTGCACGCGAATGGGTAACGACGTGGACTGCAGTCCGTGAACCTGTTGTGAATGTGCACGAATTCTTTCAGCAAATCGTTGCTTTTGTGTACAGCCTCGGTGGCGCGAAGTTGCTCGTTGCGTTCAAGGCGTTTTTGTGGGGAATCGTTTTTGCGTTGTTCCTGAGGCCTTCGGTGCGGCCAATGCCGCAGAAAATGCTTCGCTCTCGTCATCCTGAAAATGCGCCGGATGGGCTCGCTCCAAACATTCAAGAGAACGTCATTGCGAACTCGCAACAAATCGTCATTGCGAACTCCGTAGGAGTGAAGCAATCTATTAAGCCACTTGCATTTTTTGCCGTAATTCTCTTTATTTTCCGTTACCAGTTCGAAATTCGCCCGGTGGTGTTTTCTTTGTTGTTCCTTGGTGTTTACTGGAACGTTTTGCCGTGGCTTTTTATAGGTGGCTCTCGTCGCGACACTCGCCTTGATCGTTGTGGGGCAGAAGCAATCTATGAAAATCCGAAGGTGATGGCGGCGGTCGCGATTCTTATCATTCAATGGATTTGGTGCAAGTGCCAAGGGCTTTACATTCTTGGCCCGATTTTTGCGTTGACCGTATTCGCGTTCGAATGTTGGAACTCCCACAATTCTGGGCGACCGATTCCTCGCAAGTCTCTTTTGTGGCAATTTGCATTTGTGGCGCTCTTGTTTGCAATGCCTTTCTTGCATCACGATGGACTTCGCTTGTTCTTGTATCCGTTTGGTTTGCTTGACCGATTGCTCGGGCTTTCGCCATCGGCTGCTGTTTTTGCAAGCGAAATTGCCGAAAATCGCTCGCCGATTAAACTTTTGATGGCAGGGGAGAATGTATTGCAATCAGCATTGATGATTGTGCTTTGTGTCATTGGAATTGTTTGGGCTTTTCGAAATGTCATCCCAGAGCGCTCGCAGGGGGCGATAGAATTCAAAGCTTGTTCAGTCAAAGGTTCTTGTGCATTATGGCATCTTGTAACTGCAATCCTTGCGTTTGTTGCCGAACGTAATTTTGTGCTCTTCTTGCCTGTATTTTTTGCCGTTGCTGTTTCGCCCCCTTTAAGTTCTAAGCTCTACCAACTACCAACTTTTAACCGTCCACTTCCTACTGTCTACTTCCTACTTCCAACTCTGCTCATAGCGTTCATCTTCGGCCTTTGGCTTCGTGGCGTTTCCAATTACGATTCGATGGTCGCGTACCAGCGCGTTCCTGTTGCAGCCGCAGAATGGATGAAATTGCATCCGCATTCGGGCAGGCTTTTTAACGATGATCGCGCGGGTGGTTATTTGGCCTTTGTAAATCCGTCCGATTCGACGTATATCGATGGGCGTTTTATCCTTAAAACAGCGGAATTTTTTGAAACTTACTTGCGCTATGCTGAATATCCACAAGCGTTTATTCGCGATGCAGGAACGCAAAATATCGACCGCGTGTTGCTCCCGCTCCGCTATTATGCTAGATGGAATAAATTGCTTGGGGCTCTTGATTCTGCCGAAAATTGGCACGTTGCGTTCCGTGATTCGCTTTTTGTAGTGATGGACCGCACAGGGCGCTAAAACGTATGACATAAATAATTTATTTTTGGTCGTTAAAAATTTATTTTTAAACAGATTTAACGCCCCTTTGGGCATAGGAGTTGTGTATGAATCGTTTGGCGAAATTGGGTCTTGCAGGCCTCTTTGCTTTTGGTCTTGCTCAGGCTAAGGTGAACTTCCCGTTCCCGCAAATGTCCGATTACGGTGGAAATGCGACGCTTTTGAGCAACAAGGCTAAGGCTTCCGAAGAATTAAAGTCCCAGTTTGCTTATTGGCTCAAGACCATGTACAACGAAAGTGGCGATGTTGCCGGTGTGCGTTCCGATCCGGGTTCTGATCAGTATTTCTCGGAAGGTGTCGGCTATGGCATGCTTTTGATGGTCTATTTTAGCGACAACACCACAAGCTATCAGCCGCAATTCGACAAGATTTGGAACTTCTACAAGAAGATGATGAACGAAAACGGCTTGATGGTTTGGAAGGTTGGGAATCTTTCCCAAAAGTATGACCAGGGTGCAGCTCTCGATGGCGATATCGATGCTGCCGCCGCTCTAGTGATGGCTTATTATCAGTTTGGCGACGAAAAGTACAAGGAAGACGCCAAAAAGCTCATCCAGTCCATGAAAAAGTCCGAATTTGAATCGAACGGCTTGCATTTGCCGGGCGACAAGTGGGGCGATGCTGGCTACAACCGCAAGAACCCGGGCTATTTTGACCCGGCTTATATGCCGCTCTTTGCTTTGATCGATACGGAAAATGCCGATTTCTGGAGCAATACCGCTTACGATGCGAACATGAAGCTTTACGAAGCTAGCTCTGCTGATGCTCCGACAGGCCTTATCGATGACTGGACCGACAAGAACGGCAAGAGCGAAGACGACTACTATAGCTATGACGCATCCCGTGCTCCGTGGCGTAACGCCAAGGCCGTTTGCTGGCATGGTGACCAGCGCGCTCTCGCTCTCGACAAGAAAATGGCTGAATTTGTTTCTACCGTAAGTGCTTCTCGCATGGCGGGCCCTGTTCGCAGAGCTTCTGGCGACCTCGGCAATGACCACAACAGCACGTTCGTGACCTCTCTTATGACGTCCTTGATTTCGGATGCCAAGTACCAGTCCAAGCTCGACGAATACTGGGCTGAAGCCGTTAAGTTGGGTGACGAAAACTATTTCAACCAGTCCCTCAAGCTCTTGAACGGCCTCCTCGTTTCCGGTAACATGCCGAACCTTGCTGCCGCTCCTTCGACTCCGACGAGTTCTAGCTCGGTGGTTCCGCCATCCAGTTCCAGTAGTGAAACGATTGCCTTGGCTGCTGTTACGGCGAAAGCTCCGAAAATGTCGATCTCGGGTAGAACGCTTTTGCTGAACGCCGAAGGTAATGTTCACGTTGATTTGATTTCGATGACGGGTAGCGTCTTGAAGTCTTACGACAAGAATGCTACAGGTTCTGTTTCGTTCTCGTTGAAGGGCGTTCCGAGCGGACTCTATGTGGTTCGCGTGAAAAATTTAGGCGTAACAAGCCTCAAAAAGGTCAAACTTGACTAAAATTTACCTCTAAAAATTAAAACAAACGAGCTGAAATCCGAGAACATTTGTTCTCGGATTTTTTTTGTTAAAAAAATGATTTACTATGTCTTTTTTTGAAGAATGAATTATAGTTGTTTTATTTGTAAATATTTGTTTGAAATTTTGCAAATATGTTTTTGTTTTTAAATGAAATTGTTGCTTGTCAAGATGTAAAAATAAAATTGCAAATGTGGTAAAAATGGCGAAATTTCGCGAAAAAACGGACTTTATATCTATATAATATATTTATTGTATGATTTTTGTTATTATGTATAAATGATTTACTAAATTTATTTCACCTTGAAACAAACTAAAAAAAGGCAAATAAATGAAAAAAGTAAAGAGTACATCATTGTTCTTGGGGATTGCGTCAGCGATGGCGTTTGCTCAGGACGGCGCTGCTTGTATCGCGTTCAAAAACGGTACGGGCGACTATGATAAGCACTGTTATAACTCCGGCTTAAGACAAATGGCCGCAGGCAAGTGCTATACCATGAACAAGGATCGCGTCAAGGAAGGGGTCCCGCAGTGGATTAACGAAGAAGCGAACCAAACATGGTGGTGGAGCGAAACGGAATGCATCGAAGAACCTGCTTCTAGCTCTAGTGTTGCACCGGTTTCTAGCTCTAGCGAAGAATCCTCCAGCTCTGAGGCACCGGTTTCTAGCTCCAGCGAAGAATCCTCCAGCTCTGTTGCACCGGTTTCCAGCTCCAGCGAAGAATCCTCCAGCTCTGAGGCTCCGGTTTCCAGCTCCAGCGAAGAATCCTCTAGCTCTGTGGCTCCGGTTTCTAGCTCTAGCAAAGTTGTCGAATCCAAGTGCATCAAGTTCGTGAATGGTGATGGCAATTACGACAAGAATTGCTACAACTCTGGCCTTGATGAAATGGCCGATGGCGTATGCTACACCATGAATCCGGCTCGCGTTGCTGAAAGCGGTGTTCCGCAGTACATCAGCAACAGAGCATCTGATAAGTGGTGGTGGGTTGAAACCGCTTGCGGTGACGAACCGGTTTCCTCCAGCTCTGTCGAATCCAGCTCTAGCGAAGTTGTCGAATCCAGCTCCAGCGAAGTTGTTGAATCCAGCTCCAGCGAAGTTGTTGAATCCAGCTCCAGCGAAGTTGTCGAATCCAGCTCTAGCGAAGTTGTCGAATCTAGCTCCAGCGAAGTTGTCGAATCCAGCTCCAGCGAAGTTGTCGAATCTAGCTCCAGCGAAGTTGTTGAATCCAGCTCCAGCGAAACCCCTGTTGAACTCTGCATTGATTTCGGCAGTGTCCAACACCGTATTGGTCAATACTGCTATAAGTCCGGTTTGACGAACATGGTTAAGGGAACGTGCTATGCTGTGGTCGAGAGCAAGAGAAATGAAAGCTCTTCTAGAATTCGCCGTCACACAGATGTAACGGACAAGTCCTGGTGGGGCGAAACGCCTTGCTTCGCAGATGTTTCCAGTTCCAGTGTAGAACCGGTATCTAGCTCCAGCGAAGTTGTCGAATCCAGCTCCAGCGAAGTTGTCGAATCCAGCTCCAGCGAAGTTGTTGAATCCAGCTCCAGCGAAGTTGTTGAATCCAGCTCCAGCGAAGTTGTCGAATCCAGCTCTAGCGAAATCGTCGAATCTAGCTCCAGCGAAATCGTCGAATCCAGCTCCAGCGAAGTCGTCGAATCCAGCTCTAGCGAAATCGTCGAATCTAGCTCTAGCGAAGTCGTCGAATCTAGCTCCAGCGAAGTCGTCGAATCCAAGTGCATCAAGTTTGTGAACGGTGATGGCAATTACGATAAGAATTGCTACAACTCCGGCCTTGATGAAATGGCCGATGGCGTATGCTACACCATGAATCCGGCTCGCGTTGCAGAAAGCGGTGTTCCGCAGTACATCAGCAACAGAGCATCTGATAAGTGGTGGTGGGTTGAAACCGCTTGCGGTGACGAACCGGTTTCCTCCAGCTCTGTCGAATCCAGCTCCAGTGTGGAATCTTCCAGCTCTGTTGAATCCAGCTCTAGCGTGGAATCTTCCAGCTCTGTTGAATCCAGCTCTAGCGTGGAATCCTCCAGCTCTGTTGAATCCAGCTCCAGCGTGGAATCTTCTAGCTCTATTGAATCTAGCTCCAGCGAAGTCGTGTCTGCTTGCATCGCATTCAAGAACGGCGAAGGTGGCTATGATAAGAACTGCTACAATTCTGGTTTGAGAAACATGGAAGCCGGCAAGTGCTACACCATGAATCCGGATCGCGTTAAGGAAGGTGTTCCGCAGTGGATCAACGAAGAAGCCAACCAAACTTGGTGGTGGTCTGTTGTTTCTTGCGATGCCACTGTTGTAAAGAAGGCTCTTGGTCAAAACAATGGCACAACGGCTATCGCTGCTGCAGTTGTAGCCAAGGCTAGCATGGCTGTCGTCAACAATACTTTGAACATTGCAACGACCTCTAACGGCGTAAAGTCTTTGAAGGTCTTTGATGTTCGCGGCAACATGCTCCTTTCCGAAACATTCAGCGCAGCTTCCAAGAGCTTCGATATGTCGAAGTTTACGGGCAAGGCTGTTGTGATTCGCCTCGTTGAAGGCCGCAAGGTCCTCGCCACGAAGCGCATTGCAGTTCGCTAATTCGCTAACGAATTAAGTCAATTCGTGAAAAAGGGCTCCCTCTAACGAGGGGGCCTTTTTTGGATAAACGCTTTTGATTAATTGTTTGGCGGCAAAGAGGCTAAAAAACGTTTAAATGGCCTTGATTTAATTTACAAACTAAATTATATTTGTCTGCAAACTAGAATAAACTATCGCTACAATAATTTCAAAAAAAAGCGGAGGGAGAAATGAAAATGATTCAGATTATATTGCTGATGTTGTTCTTGGCAGCCCAATGTTTTGCGAACCCTGCCAGTTCCGTCACGTTTCCGGTGAAGCAGCCTGACGGAACAGTTCTTGAGGTCCGGCAAGAGGGCAATGAGTGGTTTCATGTTCTTGAAACATCGGATGGCTACATTCTGCAAAAGGACGCGCTAGGCTTTTATGCCTATGCCGATGAAAATGGAAATTCTTCGGGAATTTATGCAAAAAATGCTGGCGAACGAAGCGGCGTTGATGCTCTGTTCCTTTCGAATCTTAATCAAAAAACGATTTATGATAAATTGCTAAAAGACGCTTCGCTTGAACGTCCTGCTAAAAATGATGCTCCGCGGTTGGTGAATTCTGTTGTGCAACGTATGCCTAGCTATAATAGGTTCAAGACAAAGGGTGATATCCATGTTCCTGTGATTCTTGTGCAATATCAAGATGTTAAATTTAAGAGTGCCGATCCTGTTGCGCAATATACGGATTATCTGAATAAAGAAGGTTATAATGAATATCACAATGTTGGTAGTGTGAGGGACTATTTTATACAAAATTCCAATGGACAGTTCCGGCCTACTTTTGATGTGTATGGGCCGGTGACTCTTTCAAAAGCGCGGAGTGGGTATGACGCTCGCGGTGGCGATGCTATGAAAGAAGCGCAAAGCTTGCTTAATTGGAATGAAATTGATATGTCACGGTATGGAGGTGGTTCTGTAGTTAGCTATGCCGCTTTTATTGTTGCTGGTGTTAGCTCGAATGGTTCGGATGTTGATGAGGCTCTTTGGCCTCATGCAGGGTGTTTAAACTGCTCGCAATTGTGGGGGCATAATACCTCGCGTGTTAAGTACTATTCGAGTTCTGTAGAAATTTCTAGTGGAGCTTATGCTCAAGATAAATCTACGGCCGTTTTGGATGGAATTGGGACTTTTGTTCATGAGTTTAGCCATCTACTGGGATTGGAAGATCATTATGATGTTCGTGGTGAAAATAAACATGTAACACCGAGAACTTGGGATGTCATGGATATCGGCTGCGATAATTGCCCAAGCAATAGTGACTATGTAATGGGCTGTGCTCCTCCAAATTATTCTGCCTTCGAAAGAATATCGTTAGGTTGGCTTGAACCAACGGAGCTCAGTACTAGTGGACCTTTGCGCTTGGACAAAATAGAGAATAATGTGGCTTATAGCGTAACCAATCCTAACAATCCGAATGAAGTTTACTTGCTTGAGTACAGATCGGGGAAAGGCTGGGATGTTGATCAATATAGTTCAGGAATGTTGATATGGCATATAGACTATGATGCAAGTGTATGGAGTTATGAAGTTGTAAATGTGGATGGGGACCACATGCATGTGGATCTTGTGGAAGCTGTTCCAGAAAAATATCATGCTGAAGGAGACTATTATACTGTGAATGCAGGTGAAACTCCTTTCCCTGGATCGGCTAAAGTAACAGAATTCAATAAGTTTGTTTTTTGGGATGGACATAATGCAAATATTGCTCTTTCAAGCATCAAAGAATCTGAAGACCATGAGTATGTTCTGTTTAATGTCTGCATGGATGCAACGTCTTGCCCGACAATAGAATGGTCTAGTTCTTCTGTCGAATCGTCATCTTCTGTGGTCGTTTCCAGCTCTAGCGTAGAATCTTCCAGCTCTGTTGAGTCTAGCTCCAGCGTGGAATCTTCCAGCTCTGTTGAATCCAGCTCCAGCGTGGAATCTTCGAGTTCTGTCGAATCCAGCTCCAGCGTGGAATCTTCCAGCTCTGTTGAATCCAGCTCCAGCGTGGAATCTTCGAGTTCTGTTGAATCCAGCTCCAGTGTGGCTTCCTCCAGTTCTGTAGCTTCTAGCTCCAGCGAAGTCGTGTCTGCTTGCATCGCTTTCATGAACGGTGATGGCGGCTACGATAAGAACTGCTACAATTCTGGCTTGAGGAACATGGAAGCCGGCAAGTGCTACACCATGAATCCGGATCGCGTTAAGGAAGGCGTTCCGCAATGGATTAACGACGATGCCTCCCAAATTTGGTGGTGGGTCGAAACGTCTTGTGGTGAAGTGGTCGTTTCCAGTTCCAGTGTTGAACCGGAATCTAGCTCCAGCGAAGAATCTTCCAGCTCCGTCGAATCTAGCTCCAGCGAAGAATCTTCCAGTTCTGTCGAATCCAGTTCCAGCGAAGAATCTTCCAGCTCTGTCGCTTCTAGCTCCAGCGTGGAATCTTCCAGCTCTGTTGAATCCAGCTCCAGCGAGGAATCCTCTAGCTCTGTTGAATCTAGCTCCAGCGAGGAATCCTCCAGCTCTGTTGAATCTAGCTCCAGCGAGGAATCCTCTAGCTCTGTTGAATCTAGCTCCAGCGTTGAATCCTCCAGCTCTGTCGAGTCCAGTTCCAGCGCTGTTGTCGTTTCTCAGTGCATCAAGTTCAAGAACGGCACTGGCGGCTACGACAAGAACTGCTACAATTCTGGTCTCGATGATATGGCTGCTGGCAAGTGCTACACCATGAATCCGGCCCGCGTCAAGGAAGGCGTTCCGCAGTATATCAGCAACAGAGCCTCCGATAAGTGGTGGTGGGTTGAAACCGCTTGCTCTTCCGAACCGGCATCCTCCAGCTCTGTTGAATCTAGCTCCAGCGTGGCATCCTCTAGCTCTGTTGTATCTAGCTCCAGCGTGGCATCCTCCAGCTCTGTTGAATCCAGTTCTAGCGCTGTCGTCGTTTCCAAGTGCATCAAGTTCGTGAACGGCAACGGCAACTACGACAAGAACTGCTACAATTCTGGTCTCGATGATATGGCTGCTGGCAAGTGCTACACCATGAATCCGGCCCGCGTTAAGGAAGGCGTTCCGCAGTATATCAGCAACAGAGCCTCCGATAAGTGGTGGTGGGTTGAAACCGCTTGCTCTTCCGAACCGGCATCCTCTAGCTCTGTTGTATCTAGCTCCAGCGTGGCATCTTCCAGCTCCGTTGCATCCAGCTCCAGCGTGGCATCTTCTAGCTCCGTTCAATCCAGCTCTAGCGAAGTTGTTGTGTCTGCTTGCATCACGTTCAAGAACGGCGAAGGCGGCTATGACAAGAACTGCTACAATTCTGGCTTGAGGAACATGGCTGCTGGCAAGTGCTATACCATGAACCCGGACCGCGTTCGTGAAGGTGTTCCGCAGTGGATTAACGAAGAAGCCAACCAAACTTGGTGGTGGTCTGTTGTTCCTTGCGATGCTACTGTTGTAAAGAAGGCTCTTGGTCAAAACAATGGCACAACGACTATCGCTGCTGCAGTTGT
>Ga0265298_10011525_pt1 | contig 10347 bp, 5 predicted proteins | sample AusTroGonzalo_MG_3_FD_193486 | JGI IMG/M metagenome (GOLD analysis project Ga0265298, IMG submission 193486) | Bovine rumen microbial communities from tropical cattle in Woodstock, Queensland, Australia - Gonzalo_01 | ecosystem: Host-associated > Mammals > Digestive system > Stomach > Rumen ... | reverse complement strand
CTATCCCCTCACGATTCGGCAGTTCAAGAATCTGCAGGTGACAATCGGCTTTGATCCCAATGTCGCCGACACGTATTACCTTACGAAAGACGGAATCCCGGTGTATGACGATCTCCCGAGAGGCGGGTTGGGATATTCGACGCTTCGCGGCAGCGGTGCCGCCCAATACGGCGATTCGGAACCTTCGCCGGACATTCCGATCTGGCCGTCGAGCGGGCATGACAGCATCGCCACAAACTGCTTTCTCGGCGTTGCGCGGACAAAGTTCGGCCTCACGTTCGACCTTCCTTCCGAGGCGGAATGGGAATTCGCCTGCCGTGCCGAGACGACGGCCGCGTTCAACTCCGACGAGGGCAACAACGCTTCATTGGACAGATGCGATCCGCTTGGTTGGCATGTGGGAAATTCACGGATCGAGAGTCCTGCCGTTAACGCACCCCACCCCGTGGGACAGAAAAGTCCCAATCGCTACGGGCTTTATGACATGCATGGAAACATTCGCGAGTGGTGTCTTGATTGGTTCGCACCGTTTACCGCTTCACAAGCCGCGATCCTCGATCCTCAAGGGGCGGTGACATACTACAACTCCACATCTGCGGAACGAAAGCTTGAAACGGGACATCGGTCGTTGCGCGGAGGGTCGTACCTTTCGACGACAAACGCCTGTCGTTCGGCGTCACGAAGCGGATATGCCGCTGTTTACAATCTGACGGATGGAGGCGCGAGACTTTGGCTGCCCGCGCGTGCCGAACGTTAAGCAAGGAGGTGTTGACATGAAGAAGATGATTTCAATCCTGGCACTTTCCGCCGCCGTTGCCGTACAGGCGGAAACAACTGTCGTCGTCCAGTCTGTTACCGGTGACGTGTCTTCGGGGCTGCTGACCGTGAGCTACAGGCTTTCCGGCGATTCTGCCGTCATTACACTTGCCGGAGAGACGAATGATGTGCCCGTTGCGGATTCCGCCTTTCGTCGGGTGACGGGCGATGTGAACAAAGTCGTTGTCTCAGGCGATCATGAGATCCGTTGGTATCCCGACGATGATTTCGGGAACGGGGCGTTCGCTCCGGATGAGTTCAAGGCAGTCGTCAAGGTGTGGCCCACCAATTCGCCGCCGGACTATCTTGTCATTGATCTCAAGAACAACACGGCCAGCTACTACACGTGTACAAATGTCATGCCCGGACGTATAACAGATGTCCGATATCTCACTGACGAGATGGTGTTTCGGCGCATCCCTGCTGCGGGCGTTGTCTGGCGTATGGGGTCGCCAATAGGCGAATCGGGTCGCAGCGCATCCTACGAAGCGACACGTTACGTCAAGCTCAACGCGGATTACTATCTTGCCGTGTTTGAGACGACGCAATGTCAGGCCGGGCATCTTTTCGGTGTCAGTACGGGATTGTGGAAGACCTACAACTACGGCATTCCGGGAGGGGAGACGAACCTTCTTCCGCATTGCCGATTCACCTACAATTCACTGCGTGGCAACGCTAAATCATACGCCTACTGGCCTGTGAACGGACACGACATTACGTATACGGATGGATTTGGTGCGGCGCGAACAAAGTATTCCTTTGCGTTCGATTATCCAACCGAGGCGCAATGGGAGTTTGCCTGCCGGTCTGGCGAATCTGCGGCGTTCAATAACGGGTGTGAACTGGGTGGAAATCCATACGATCCGCAACTGAACGATACGGCATGGCATGTGGGGAATTCCTCCAACGAGTTTTCGGGATGCGCCTTTCCGCATCGTCCGGGATTGCTGAGACCGAACCGTCTTGGCCTTTACGACATGCTCGGCAATGTCGCCGAATACTGCCTCGACAGCTACGGAACGGTGTCGCAGAATGCCTCCGACGCATCTGCCGTAGTGGAGGATCCCGCAGGGCCGAATCCCGATCTGTCCGCCACGGTTTACAGGACTCTTCGTGGCGGCGGATTTGCATCGAAGGCGTCGGATTGCCGTTCCTCTTCAAGAGTTGGAATCCCGATGGGCTGGGACGCAAGCGATTCAATCTACTACAATGTCGGGACGAGACCGGAAAAGGTCACGAAACTCTATCAGGGTTCGATGGGCGTACGGGTGTGCCTGCCGGCGGTCGCCGTGAAATAAGGCCGAGGCAAACATGAGTACACTCACATTTGCCGCGCTGATCTCATCAGCTCTGTCCGTCGCCGTCGCCGGGGATGGCCAGTTGCGCTCTACGAAAATCATCTATCATGGCTGGGATCTCATAGATGCCGCACCTTCCGTCGTTCTCGCAAATGCCGAGAAGTTCGAGAAGGTCGGCATTGATGGCGTGACGCTACGGCTTTCGGCGTCACTGCCGGACGGGCGGAAATTTTCATTCGACAGCCTAATGAACGATCCCGCCTGGAACGCCGCCGCGTTCACCGACCAGCTGCCGGTTCTGCGCAAGATAGCCGAGCATCGGCATTTGAGGGAAAGCCTTCTCTGCGCCTGGCTGGCGCCAAAGAAACGGCTTGACTGGCGGGATGATGCCGCATGGAATACCTTCGCTACAAGCATGGGTGTGTTGTCTGAGATAGCCAGAGAGACCGGGTTGAAGGGGATCCTGATAGACGAAGAGGACTATCCGAAGACGAAGCAGTACGGACTCATGCCAGACGATCCTTCGTACGATGTTGCCGCAAAACTGGCACGGAAACGTGGACAGGAGGTTTTCTCAAAGGTGTTCGCGGCCTATCCAAACATAACGCTGCTGGCTTTCAGGCTGCTTGCGCGAGAGGCCATTTATTCCCGTTCGTCAGATCCAGTGGGCCTGGCGGCATCCAAGCGTGATCTGTGGCCCTGGTTTGTGAATGGCATGGTCGATGTCATGCCGCTGACGGTTACCTTGATAGAGGGCAACGAACATGCGTACAAATACGATGCTGGCGCGTGCGACTTCTTCCGTTCTGCCTGCGAGCAGCATTCGTCCGCCATCAACCTCATCATGCCAGAGAACCGTTTCAAGTACAGGGGCGTACTTCGCGCTGGTTTCGGTCTTTATCTTGATTCGTACATCTGCTCCGAAAAGTCTGAATACTACAAGGGGCCGATGTGCGGTTCAAGGTTGCGTCATTTTGCCGAGAACCTTGGTCAGGCGGCGGAGGCGGCCGATGGATATGTGTGGATATATGGAGAGCGAAAGGCCATCATACCGTGGAACGAGACGGCTGCCAATGCACAGTTCGCACCGAACGGCACATGGCGTGGCGTGCCCACGTGGAATGACGCCTTGCCGGGCTTCAACGACGAACTTCTGCTGGTAAAGGATGTCAGGGCCTATATCGGAAGTGCCGTGTCCCGCATGAAAGAAGCCGGTACGCTTACGAACCTTGCGACCGCCACGGCGCGGCCTTGGCCCATCTGGCATGACGGTCAGTCCGAAGACAGCTCGTTTGGTTCAGATGGCGATTCGGTCTTCATCAAGGGTCCGGCGAGGGGTTGCCATCATGTCCACATTGACGGTGTCAAGCCCGGAGAGCGATATGCGGTGCTTGTTAAATGTCGCGGTCAACAGGCAGTGGCGACAGTGTTCTGGAAGAAGGACGACGTCTGGCGCTGGGAGCTTCCGGGTTTTCCTCTGACATTCGTTGATGGCAAGGAATGCCGCGACGGAGGTGCGGTCGCTACGGTTCCGCAAGGCGTGAACCGTCTCGTGATCAATCTGGGCGCGAGCGTTTGGCCCGGTGAGACAGTCGTGTTTGATCAAGTTGAAGTGTATCGCATTGAGATATGAAGAGGACATTTTTGTTTGCTGTGGCGCTGCTTGCGCTGACAGGCTTTGGATCTGTCGAGAAGGGGTATGCCGATGTTCAGCTCAGGGGCTGGGTTGGCGAACGTTTTACGCGCATGGTCGAGAACCACACGCTCAAGACGGACGTGCGGTATCTGACGGCACCGTTTGCGGTGAAGGATGAACGCAGGGAACGGTGGCAGACGGAGTTCTGGGGAAAGTATATGCATTCGGCGGTGCCGTATGCGAAGTTGGAGTTGGAGAGCGGAGTTGGAGAAAATCTAAAGGCGAAGATTGATGCCGGTGTCGATGCCATTCTTGCCTCGCAGGAGCCAAGCGGCTATATCGGCAACTACCCTGAAGAGCTTCGCTGCGGCAGAGGCTGGGATGTTTGGGGAATGAAGTATACGATGATGGGGCTTCTGCATTATTTCGATGGGGAACTGGGAACGGGGAATGGGGAACGGGGGAAAAGAGCTCTTGATGCCTGCAAGCGGCTGTGCGACTATGTGATTGCCGAAATTGGCCCAGGGGGGAGGCGCGGACGTGAACTATGGCAGACCGGCAACTGGTGTGGATACGCGAGTTCGTCGATTCTCGAACCGGTTGTCTGGCTGTACAGACGTACGGGTGAAAAGAAATACCTTGATTTCGCCTCTTACATCGTCAAGGGCATGACTGAGCCTGCGAACGGGCCGAGACTCATCGACCTTGTGCTCAGGGGCGTGTCCGTGGCGGATCGAAACGGGTATGGTAATGTGAAGGAGCATGGCAATGACTACGTTGAGGCGTCCGATAGACGCAAAGCATACGAGATGATGAGCTGCTATCAGGGTCTGCTGGAATACGGGCAGGCAACAGGAGACGGGAAGTTCCTCGCCGCAGCGGAAGCGACGGCCGATCAGATCATCCAAGATGAAATCAATCTTGCGGGCGGGGCGTCGTCTGGGGAGGTGTGGTACCATGGTGCGCGCAAACAGCATCTGCCGTACATCCACCAGCAGGAGACTTGCGTGACCATCACGTGGATGCGTCTGCTGGCGAAGCTTGCCGAGATCACGGGGAAGGTCCGGTATGTGGACGAGCTTGAAAAGACGTTCTACAATGCCTATCTGGCTTCGCTGAACATCACATGCGACGAGTTCGCGGCCTATACGCCGCTCAACGGAAGCAGAAGCCGGGGGCACAGGCACTGCCAGATGCACACGAACTGCTGCAACGCGAACGGTCCGCGCGGATTCCTCACGTTCCTCCTCAGCATGGTTCGGGCAAGGGGAGATGAAATCATCTTGGATCTTTTCCCGTCGGCAACCGTGAAGGTGTCGCTACCCTCCGCTGGCGGCGATGTCACGTTCGATGTGTACACGGACTATCCGAAGACCGGCGTCGTTGACATTTCATGCAAGACATCTGGACGGTATGCTCTTTCGCTACGGATCCCGTCGTGGTGCGAAAGTGCAACAGTCGCGGTCAACGGCGCAAAGGTTGAAGACAAGCCTTCTGCAGACGGACATCTTGTGCTTCGCCGTGAATGGAAGGCCGGCGATACGGTGTCGATGAACTTTGATCTCAGGGTGAAGGTCCATCGTCTGGATCATTGCGTTGCCTTCACGCGAGGGCCGATCCTGCTTGCGCGCGATACGCGCTTCGGCGACGGTCTCCTGGATGAACCGATCCGGCATGGAATGATCCGTGGCGATTCAACGCCAGTCTTTACGCCGGTCCGGAATGGCAGGGAGAACATGTGGATGGTGTTCGAGACGAAGCTCCCGCTAGGATGTCACTGGACGAGTGAGGATGGTAAGCTTTGGTCCTCTGTCAGATTTTGCGACTACGCCTCTGCCGCGAACCAGTGGCATCCAGAAAACGCTTGCCGCGTCTGGTTTCCGGAAGAGTACGGAAGAAATGAATAGCCCCAGTGCCTCTCCTCATAAGCTTTCTTAATGATACCCGCGATTGTAGTGACACCCCGTGAAACCGTTGTAAAATAGGACTTTTGTGGGGTGTGTCCCCAACGTGGCCGTCCTATTTCTCCAGTAGCGGGTGGGAAGGGACGGCGTGCCGTTTTGGTGATCAAACACGATGGGTGGTCTTGGACCGCCCGTTTCGTTATCCGGATTCCGTTGGGGACTGATCCTGCGGATTCGGATGCACTAGGGTTTGCATTTCTCCCATCCCCCGTCCCCCATTTATGGTATAATTCGCGGCATGAAACCGATTGCGACAGCCAACTACGACTTCGAAAGCCTGATAAAAGGCGGCTACGTGTACGTCGACAAGACGGACATGCTGTGGAAGCTCGCGTCGAACGAACAGGACGCAATCTACTTCATCTCGCGTCCGCGCCGCTTCGGCAAGTCGCTGATGCTGTCGACCTTCAAGTATCTTTTCCGTGGGCGGAAGGACCTCTTCAAGGGTCTCAAGATCGAGAAGAAGAAGTGGGACTGGTCGAAGACGTATCCTGTCATAGACCTCAACATGTCCGACTTCGACAAGGAGGGGACGCACGAGGGATTCAGGCTGTCGCTTCGGACGTTTTTGCAGGAGCGTCTGGAAGAAGCCGCGATTCCATACAAGAAATCCGAAACTCTGGGAATGCTCTTCGACCGTCTCGTCAAGGGTCTTGCCGCCGCGAACCCCGAAGGCAAGGTCGTCGTCCTCGTTGACGAATACGACCATCCTCTCGGCGGGCTTCTAGATGACCCGAAAGCGCTTCTGACGATGCGCCGCGAGATGCACGGGTTCTACTCGACCTTGAAGAACAACGTCGGCATAATACGCTTCATGATGATGACGGGCGTCTCGAAGTTCACGAAGCTCTCAGTGTTCTCCGGGCTCAACAACCTCACCGACCTCACCATGACGCCCCCAGACTACGCCGCGCTTCTCGGCTACACGGTGAAGGAGATCGAGACAGTTCTCGCGCCGCACCTTAAGACGTTCGCCCGCAAGCAGCGCATCCCGCAGGAGAAGGCGATAGACCTCCTGTGCGGGTGGTACGACTCCTACCGGTTCTCGCCGTATTCCGGCGTGCGCGTCCTCAATCCGGTCGCAGTGGGCAAGGCGCTTCCGACGGGCATACTGATGAACTACTGGTCGAAGACCGGGATGCCGACGCTCATACTCGAGCGGCTCCAGGCGTCGGACATGAAGCCGGACGCAATCGACGACGTCTACGTCAGGATGGAGGATCTCGACGTGTGCGACGCCGAGGAACTTCCGTGGAAGTCGCTTCTCTACCAGAGCGGATACCTCACCATCAAGAAAGTCCACTGGACGGACGAAGGCGGTCGCCACGTGGAGGGGCTTACGCTCGGCATGCCGAATCGCGAGGTCCGCGAGTCGCTGAGGTCGCTTTGGTGGAAGCTGCTGATGAAGATCGACGAGGATGACTTTGCCGCGCTTGTCGATGTCGCGAAGAAGCAGCTCGCCGATGGCGATGTTCGGATGCTCGTCGGCAAGACGCTTTTCTCGCTCTATGCCGCCCTGCCGCCGACATGGCGCGTGAAGAACGAGGCGGACGCGAAGCGACACTTCCATCTTTTCATGAAGATGCTTGGCGCGAACGTCCAGGCGGAGGAGGCATCTGCGTTTGGCTACGCCGACGCGATAGTCGAGACGAAGAAGGCCGTTTACGTATTCGAGTTCAAGTTCAACAAGAGCGCGAAGGCGGCGATCCGGCAGATACGCGATAAGGGCTACGCCGACGCCTACAAGGGCGGCAAGCGCCCCGTCACTCTCATCGGCATCAACTTCTCCGCCAAGAAACGCAACATCGACGAGCCGCTGATTGAGGCGCTGTAGTCTCATTCGATGATTCTTGTGCTTCAGAATGTTCTGTTGCCGGCATTGCGGATAGAGACGGCCGGGATTCGGCGTTTTGCCTCGCTTCGCGGCTGGAAGGTGAAGTTTGCGCGCCTTAGGTCTGGCGAAGGAGCGAGCCGCATAAGGGAAATCGTCGGTACATGTCGCCCCGATGGGATTATTGCGTCGCTGAACATACCCTTGCCGGCAGACGTAGTCGGACGAGTGCCCGTAGTTTGCTTCGACTGCAGGCCGAACGTAGTGCCGGACGGTGTGCCATACATATGCCACGATGCGCTGGCTACGGCTCATTTGGCGGCCCAGGAACTTTTCAAGAGGCGGTGCGCGGCGTATTCGTTCATGCGAGCTTCGGGGAACTGGTTTTGGAGCACAGAGCGGGAGAAGGCGTTTGCCGACGAGGTGCGGTTTCGCGGCGGGCGCATGCAGAATCCGTTTAGCCCTCCGCCTGCTGAAACCTCCAGTCCAGGCATCGGAGGGGGCAGTGAGTTCGGACGTGCGCTATGCGAGTGGGTTGGATCGCTTGAGAAACCCTGCGGAGTGTTTGCGGCGAATGACGCACTTGCATCGCTGCTGCTAAAGGCCTGCAGGAAATGCGGCGTAGCGGTGCCGAAAGACGTTATGGTTGTCGGAGTGGACAATGACCTTTCCATTTGCCTGAAGTTGCAGCCAAAGCTCACCAGCGTCGTGCCAGACTGGGAAATGGGCGCGTTCATGGCCGCCGAGACGCTGGACAAGGCCATGCGCGGTGCCAAGGCTTCAACGAGGCTGACATTCCGTCCGCTCGGCATGGTTGGCAGGGAATCCACGCAAGAACCTTCGGGGCGCACCAATTTTAGGGTTGAGAAAGCCGTCGAGCTTATCCGCAACAAATCGTGTTCAGGACTGAGCGCGGCCAAAGTGGTTATAAGCATGGGATGTTCGCGGCGTCTCGCCGAGATGCGCTTTCGAGAGGTCACTGGAGCGAGCATACAAGAGGCGATAAGGCATACGAGGCTGCAAAACGCCCATGTGATGCTGGAGACGACCTCTCTCTCGATTTCCGAAGTCGCGCGGCGGAGCGGCTGGTCGAACCTTGCTCTCTTCAGCCGCAATTTCAAGCTGGCGACTGATGTATCGCCAAGCGAATGGCGAAGGAGGGCGACAGTGTCCTAAGCCAAGATGTTTTGCGCAAAAAGACAAATAAGATTTGGTATAATTCTGTGCACAAAAGGGAGAACTATGCCATGAACAGTCAACTTTTCAGTCAATATGCGAGTGCTATGCTTGTCGCGGCTGTCGTTTTCGCACTGCCGATGACAGGCGTCTCGGCGACGAACATCACGGGACATGTCACGCTGGCGGCGGATGCCGACTGGCGAGGACTCGGCCCCGTCGCGCTGGCGGAGGGTGCCACGCTCAACCTAAACGAGCACACGCTCAAGGTGGACGAACTTGCCCAAACGCTCGATCCGGGAGAGGATGTCACGTCTAGCTCCGGCACGGTCACGTCGTCGACTCTTACTTCCGGCTCTGCGGCGTTTCTCTTCGATAACGATATGAGATATACGCAGGACTGGCAGAATCCGTCGGATTTGTCGAAGAATCATCGGATTCTTGTGACTGGCAACAATTTTCCCGCCACGTTCACGTATGATTTTGGGGAAGGGAACGGCAAAATTCTTCGTGCCTATAAAATCTATTTCCAGGGGAGCAATTTCGGACGTGCGCCGAAAAACTGGACGTTCGAAGGCTCGAACGACAACGGAAACTGGACGACGCTCGACACTCGCACCGGTGAAACAGGGTGGAGGAATCCGGAGACGCGCGCCTATTCCTTCAACAACCGGAATCTCTACAGATACTATCGGCTTAACGTGTCGGCGGGAGTAGATGGCAATTATCTTGAAATGTACCAACTGGAATACTTCACTTCGCCCGCTGAATACTGCGAACCTGTTGACCTGACCGTTCCAGACCCGGCGCGAGCATCTTCGTCCACGCTTTACGGCGGCAGCGCGACAAACCTTTTCGACAACAATTCCACATACAGCACCTCCCACCGGCTCATCGCTAGCACGTTCCCGTGCGACATCGTCTATGATTTCGGCGAGGGCGGCGAAACCGTACTGAATGGCTACAGGATTTACTACAACTCCGGCACCAGCGGGCGCAACCCGCTTGACTGGCGGTTCGAGGGGTCGAACGACAATGCGAACTGGACGACGCTTGACGTCCGCGAGAATGTGGCGAACTGGACAAAGGGCGTCAGGCGGGATTTCTGGTTCGCGAACGGGACCCCCTGGCGATACTACCGCCTGCGCGTGACAAGGGTTGATGGAAGCTACCTCGAATTATATCAGCTTGAATACTTCTGTAGGCCGTCGGTCTTGTCGAAATCGGCGCTGTCAGGAATTGATCTCACCGTGTCCGGCGGCGATGTGAGCCAATCGACGGCGTCGCCGTCCGGGGGCAGCGTGGCAAACCTTTTCGACAATAATTTAACTCGTTCTGACAACCATCGTCTTCTTGTCGCCAATGCAATGCTGCCGTTCAATGTCGTTTACGATTTCGGGCCGGGCGTGCAAACCAATGTGACCTCCTACAGGATATACAGCCGTTTGTCAATGGATCGCTGGCCCCAGGAATGGACTTTTGCGGGTTCGAACAGCGGCGAATCCGGCGACTGGACCGAACTCGATAGCCGGGCGGGAATCTCGGAGTGGCCGCAGTCAGACATGCGCACGTTCGCTTTCAAAAACCCGAACGGCTATCGCTTCTACCGACTCCAATTCAAGCAGC
>Ga0265298_10011524_pt1 | contig 10347 bp, 8 predicted proteins | sample AusTroGonzalo_MG_3_FD_193486 | JGI IMG/M metagenome (GOLD analysis project Ga0265298, IMG submission 193486) | Bovine rumen microbial communities from tropical cattle in Woodstock, Queensland, Australia - Gonzalo_01 | ecosystem: Host-associated > Mammals > Digestive system > Stomach > Rumen ... | reverse complement strand
TATCTGCAGGAACAATAACTTCTACCGGATACGGTTATAACCACTTCTCTTTCAAGTCTCGAAAGTTTTACAGAATAATTACCGCCTCCGGTAGAAGTTATTGTTCCTGCAGATATTGTAGCTGAAATATCTTTTGCCGCTATACCGGGTACCGATATGGAAACCGGATTTTCCACACCAACATACAAAATGTTCATATTGGTAAGCGAAACCACTGCGGCGGGCTTGCCTACAGTATATTCTCCGCTGAACGGGTATGCCACGTCTTCGCCGTTGGCAGCTTTTACATAAACATTTCCCTGATATTTGTGAACGCCTTCGTTACCCGAACCTGTTTTCCAAGTAATGGAACCACTGGTATCAGTGCTAACCAACTTAGTACCATTCACTTCCGCTTTAAGCTGGGCTTTGGAGTCGTATGCAGCCACAAATATATCTGCCTCAAACTGTGAGCCTTGCATTATATATGTGGACTTAGGTATAACCCTTGCCGCCACTTTGTCGAACTTGAAGTCGTCGGCATTCACAGCCTTGTACAAGTTATTGGCAATATCAAACTCTGCGTTCATCACGTCCGATGTTATTCTCGTAAGAAGAATAATGTCGGCAATGGGGATATTGCTTTCGAAAGTATGACGTTCCCAGCAGCCTTTCTGGTTTTTTCCGTGAACATTCAATGTAAAATCTTCACCTTCAACCTCCAATCCGGGGAAATTCACCGAATCGCTGCTAACTTTAGCCACAGCTTTGGATACATTGGCCTTATATTCCTCTATTTTTTTACGAATAATAACCGAACGCAGTTCCTCATTGTTGGGATTGAACTCACCTCCACCCAAAAAGTGATTCTGAGCGGCGGCGTCGGCACTGGATTGCTGCATAAAACCTACTCCAACTTTACGCACCACATCCCTAACAAGTTTGACATCAACGTTACCGTCACTTCCTATAAAAGATACAGTTACTTTATCGCCGTTTCCTACAGTATCAACATTGGCTTTTTTCTCCAACTGTCCTATAAAATCGTACTTGATACTGTCGATAAACTCACGAATTTCGTCGGAATATGCCCTCACTTCCTTTGCAACTTCGTAGTATTCACCTACTTTGTCGGGATTAGTGAGCGCAAATTGTTCGAATTTATTGTACGTATCGGCTACCTTGGTCTGAATATTGGCATTGGAAGCATCCATTGTATCGGACACTGTCACAAAACTGTTCAGCAACATTGCCGAAACGTTCAAAGCCAACAATGCCAAGTACACCAAGTACATCATTCCTATCATTTTCTGCCGCGGGGTCTCCGGACAATTTGTTGCACCCATATTATCTCCTCGTTTTAAATCCTAATATCACAAAATCAATTGTATAACAAATATTCTCTCAAGCCTTATCAGATACGTGTCTGCATTGCCGCAAGCATATTACCGTAAACTTGGTTAAGCTCGGCGACTTTTCTCGACAGTGCGTCCACCTGTTCCTTGTAGCGCAATACATCTTCTGCGGAGTTGGCGAAGTTCACCACCAAATCTTGGATACGGTTCTGAACCTCCTTCGTTGCCTCCAACTGTGTGGATGAGTTTTGCAACTGCATTTCGTACATAGCATTGATGGAGGACAGGCTCGAAGCCATTCTCTTGAGTTCGTCGGCGTATGAAACGTCTTCGGAAGAAAGGCTTTGTGCCGTTTCCCTGTATATTGTCGAAAGATTGTCCACAGCGCTTGTAGCATCTTGAATGCTTCTGAGGTATTCTTCGGAAACACCGGCATTAAGGCTAACGTTTTCCGCTGTACGGCGGTACGCGTCTGAAAGGTTGTTTGCCGATTCTGCAGCACCTTCGATATTCTTCATAAGATTTTCGTTGGCATTGACAACCGAAGTAACTTCGTTGATATTATTTGTAGTTTCGGCAAGTTTCTGCATGCCTTTACCCAAGCTTTCAATAAGTTCCGGTCCAATCTTCGCCTCATCAAGCATTTTGTCGAGTTGTTGCGATACGGGGTCGTTGTTGATTACAAGAGTGCCACCGCCCTGGATATTCAATCCACCGGCACCTTCAACATGAGCTCCACCACCATGCGAGGTTACAACAGAAGCATCCGACTCCGGTTTTATCATTACGGGTTCGCCGTTTTCGTCAAGAACAGGGTTGCCGTCTTCGTCAAGTTGCATCTGCAGACCAACATCCTCACCTTCGCCTTCTTTAACTCCCGCAAGTTCGGGATATACCAAACTCCAGTCGTATTCTACGTGCAGGGGTTCAAAAGCCGAAAACAGGAATATGATTGCTTCTGTACTCATACCAACCACAATCATCAAGTCGGCACCATTCCAGTGCATAATCTTAAACATAGCTCCTACGATTACGACTGCAGCGCCAATACCGTAAAGCTTTCCCATAAAGGATTTATAACCCTTGCTTCGTACTAAATTATCTATAAAGCTCATGACTAAAAATTTTGTGTGTTTTTTTTATTAAATATTACTACTTTTTTATGTTTATGTTATTTTTACCTATATCCCTTATATATATACATTAATACACATTGGAAGCTGATTTCAAGTTGTCGCCTTTAACACGTCCGAGGTAAGACTGAACACATCTGAAACCGATGTATGATTTTGCGGTGTCCTGATACTCGAATGTTCTGGTCTGAACCTGAATAAAATATTTCTGGTCTTTCCAAGAACCACCTCTAACCACTTTACGTTTCAGGGCTTTGTCGTCGTCGTCGGCAGCATTGTATTTGTAGGACATGGTGAGGTTGTTTCCTACTACGTACATTGATTCGTCGTAGGCATCTTCACACCATTCGGCTACGTTGCCCGACATATCGTACAGACCGAAGTCGTTGGGAGCATAGTGTCCGACCATAAGTGTCTTAACTCCACCGTCATCGTCATAGGCACCGCGCAAAGGCTGGTAGTTGGCCAAGAAACAGCCGTTGCCGTTGCGGATATACGGGCCGCCCCAAGGATATGACATGTTAGACATTCCGCCACGTGCTGCCCATTCCCATTCGGCCTCGCTCGGCAGACGGAAGTCATGCATCTCTGCATAACCTATGCCAGTACGATAGTTGTTGAGATATTGTGTACGCCACACGCAGAATGCCTTGGCCTGTATCCAGCTAACACCAACAACAGGATAGTTGTCGTATGCCGGTGAAAGGAAATACTGACGGGTGAAATCCTCGTTGTTCGAATAGGTATAGTCGTGCATCCAGCACAGAGTGTCGGGATATACATTAACAACCTCTTTCTTAATGAATTGTGAACGGTTGTTCAAACCTTTCGGACGGTTGGCGAACATGGAGCCTTTAAGTTCTCCCTTGCCTGTAGCCACGCCCTCCTCTTTTTTAGAGGCTTCTTTATAATCTACCCAATAATATTCGAAATTAAGTTTTGCCGGGTCTATCTCTTTCTTATGATAGAATCTGTCTTTTTCGGCAAGATACAAGGGTTCCAAAGCCTCTCTCGACTCTTGGTCGTCCCAATTTATTCTTGTTTTGTAGTTCAGCATGGCCGGTTCGATAGGTTCACCGTATTGGTCTTCTTCTATCAGATAGCCTTCCACGCCTGCTTCACCCAACAGTCTGCGTGCTATTGAGTCTCTCACATAGTAAACGAACTGACGGTATTCGTTGTTTGTTATTTCGGTTTCGTCCATAAAGAAAGACACAACCTGAACAGTTCTTTCGGGAGACGTCACACCGTAAATATTGTCCTGATTTCCTCCTCCCATTATAAAGTTACCCTGTTCAACAAAAATCATGCCAGACAAGTCCATGTCCTCAAAAACGGGGCGGTCGGACACACCGGTAAGTTCTCCTTTGTTACTTGAACCGCAACTCCATAGTAATGCTGCTCCTCCGAGCAATAAAAACAACTTTTTCATATCTGTAAAGTTTTTAATATTCATAACTATCTTTTTTTCCTTTTTGTGTTTAATGTGTTTTCTACGTCTTTTTTTTCGTAAAGTTACGCTATCACATAAAATAAATTGAATTCATGTAAATTTGAGGTATATGTTTCTTTGGAGTAATCTTGAAACAGTATTTGAGGAACAATTCAAGAGAGCCCTTGCTTCGTGCCGATTTGTATGTTCCAAGTTTAGAGGTGGTCATGTCATAAGCGAGACCTATCTTCATATTTTTCCAATTAACGCCTCCGAGTATAGATACGGCATCTTGTATGCGGTAGCTAAGTCCCATCCAAACGGTGTTCTGATATTGGAGCAGACAGCTAACATCCAACTGTATGGTAGCGAGGTCGGCGGTTTTTACCAACATCGAGGGTATAAGATGGTAGGACTGGTCGTAGAAAGTATAGTCATATCCTGCGAAGAGATAAAAAGAACGTGCGTTTTTGTAGTTCAGCACCTTGCTTTCGCCTCCCAAAAGGTTCTTTGCGGACAAACCGAGATACAGTCTTCCGGGTTCGGTGTAATACAAACCTGCCGAGGCGTCGAACACCATATCCGATTCGGTGGAACGGGACTTCAATACGGGGTCGTCGTCCAGATTTCTATCGATAGGATTAAGTACATCTCCCGTAAAGCTTTTGTATGGCACAAGATTGGCATAATCTAAATTGCCGTTTGAGAGGTTTGCCTCTATACCTATTGCAAAACTTCCGCGTGGTGTAAAGAAACGGTAGGCGTAATCAGCACCTATGTTTATAGCGCTATAGTAGCCCAACTTGTTTGTCAGCACCGAAAGTCCGATACCGCCATGCAGGAAATTTACAGGCATGTCAAAGGAAAACAATATATTCTGCGGTGTCGAGCCTGCAGATATATCGCCTCCCGGCGACGCTAGTGTTAGCCCCATCCATTGGTTGCGGTACAGTCCCGAGAAGCAAATAGCACCCGAACTACCCGCATATCCGGGGTTGTATGAAAGCCTGTTGAACATGTATTGCGTGAACTGGGCTTGTTGTTGGGCAAAACCAATGCACGTGGATATCATAATCAACACAAAAACTGATACTTTTTTCAATATTCCGATTTTCATGGTTATGCCTATTTATCTTTTATTATTACCTTAATATCAGCCATTTAAACAATATTCATCAATTTATTACTGCTATTTTTTGATATAAAATACGACCTGCAAAGATACCAAGTTTTACCCAAACAACCTAATAATTTTACGTTTTTTTTACGTTTTTTTTCATACATGTCTCATTCACAATATTTTATTTTTGAAAATTATAATTTTTCAAGATTGTGTACTGTGGGTATTTTTTTCTGAATTTATTTTCGAACTTTTCAACACCTTCTGTCATTAAAATTTCTATCTTTATACTGTCGATATTATCGTTGATTATTTTTGAATTTTGTGCCACTGACGGGTGCAATTCTTCTATAATATCCTCCGCAATATCCGTATTTTCGATGTAATATATGTAAAATTTAACCGGAACCGTGTCTTTGGCATGTTTCTCCTCATCATGTTTTGCAGGTTTAACGACCCTTGTTACCGATTGCCTACTCTGCGGTGCAGGTGATGGTGCTGTATGCACAACAATTTTATTGCTATCCTCTTTATTGCTATCTTCCTTATTGCTATCTTCCTTATTTTCAGCATTATTGGACAATTTGGCAAGAATTTTGTCGTACTTATCGTGCATTGACTCCTGCTGTAGCCATATTGCTTCGGCTTCGTCGGGGAGAATGGTTACAAGTACACGTGCCACGCCTTTGTGCAATGTAAGCCCTATGCGGTCGGCTGCTATTCCCGACAGGTCTATGACATTTTTCCGCGGACAGCGGTCGTTAATCTTTACAACCACCCATTTGTCGGTAACTGTATCCACTACCAGCACAAAGGTTCCGAGTTTTATGTTCTTGTGCGCCGCAGTGTATTTTTTTGACGAAAAAATATCTCCGTTCGATGTTCTGCGGTTTTCGAACATCGAATGATAACGAGTGGCTTTCAGTTTGAGATGTACCAAATCCTGTGCTCCAAGTGTACACATTACCGAAAGGAGCAACATCAAAATGATTTTTTGTTTCTTTTCACACATAGTTTTTTAAGTTATAAAAGTGGGGAGGGAGACTTCCCCCCCCCTCCCCTACTTATGATTTGATTTTTATTTTCCACTTAAAGCTTGTGTTGCCGTTATCGACACTACATTTACAATATCTTCCACGGAGCAACCGCGAGAGAGGTCGTTGATGGGTGCGGCCATACCCTGCATTATCGGGCCTACGGCTTCGGCTTCGGCGAAGCGCTGTACGAGTTTGTAAGCTATGTTACCGACTTCGAGCGAGGGGAACACCAGCACATTGGCCTTGCCTGCCACAGGGCTGCCGGGGGCTTTGGAAGCGCCTACCTTGGGAACTATGGCTGCATCGGCCTGCAGTTCGCCGTCGATAACTAAATTCGGGTTCATCTCCTTGGCTATACGTGTGGCATTCACTACCTTATCCACAAGTTCGTGTTTGGCCGAACCTTTGGTGGAGAAGCTGAGCATTGCGATACGCGGCTCTATACCAGCTATGTTTTTCGCTGTTTCGGCGGTTACGACTGCTATTTGAGCGAGTTTGTTCTCGTCGGTGTTGGGGTCGGCGGCACAATCGGCAAAAACCATAATTCCGTCATCGCCCCATTTCTTGTCCTTAAATACCATGATGAAGGCTCCGGAAACGACGCTGATGCCGGGGAGAGTCTTAACTATCTGGAAGGCGGGACGCAGTACGTCGCCGGTAGCGTTGCGGGCTCCGGCCACCTCACCGTCGGCCTCCTTGTTCTTTATAAGCAAGGTGCCGAGATACAGCGGGTCTTCGACAAGTTTCAGAGCTTCGGGCATTTGCATGCCTTTGCTTTTGCGAATCTCGCACAACATCTGTGCGTAGAATTCTTTTTTGGGGTTGTCTTTTGGGTCGATAATTGTGGCCTTGCCAATGTTCTTCAATCCCCATTCGGTGGCCAGCTGGTTTATCTCCTTTTCGTTGCCAAGCAGTATCAGTCTGGCTAAACCTTCCTGAAGGGTGCGTTCCTCATTGCCTTCGGGCAATACAATACATTTGTCGGCGGCTTTTGCCGACGCTTTGATTTTTGACATTAAATCCATAACACTCTATTTTTTAAAGATATAATATTTTTATTTGTTTATCAGTATCGGTTTTACGTATTTGTATCCATTGAGGATTATTTCCAAACGGTACGCACCGCTGGGCAAGCCCTTAAGGTTTATTTTGTGTATATTGGTTGAGAACACCGTCCGCGACTGTAGCATCACACGCCCCATCATATCGTAAACGGTGTACGAGGCTTCTCCCATATCAGGCACATCAACATCTATTTCGCCTTTTGAGGGATTGGGATATATCGATATGGTGCGGTTGTCGGCTTCAACAAGCTCTATATCAACAGTTTCATTGTAGTCCATTCCGGCAAGTGATGTAACACCAGTTCCTGTGGGGTCGAGCCAGTTGCTGAGACGTGTTGCAGATGTGCCGCCACCAGTCCAAGACTTGTCCATACGTCCGTAGTAATCAACCATATACGACGAATTGTTCACATGTTCGCAACCGCTTAGTCCGCCCTGCAGCTGCCCAATAATAAGTTTGTTTGCGTTGAACAGTGGCGAGCCCGACGAACCTTCCTCTACACAACCTTTGTTCGCCAAACCCGTTCTCCATTTCGCAACCCAAAAATTGGCGTAGTCAGGATACGTTGTTGAAGAAATTGTCCTTGGTATGGATATTTTTTTCCAATCGCCGTCGGGATGATGTATGCCACAACCAACCGAAGCTGTTGCAGAGCGATTCCAACCAGCATAATAAGGCTTGTACGATGAGGGAATTTGCGATGTAATCTTAAGCAACAAAAAGTCGGAACCATTTGTAGAAGAAATGGCGTTGCCTGCCACTTTTGAAGCGCCTGTGAGAGTTTGATTGCGGGTACCCGAAGTGGATGTACAGGTTGTTGTTTGCGCATTGAAATAAAAAGTAAATCTAATGCTTGAGAAGGACGAAAAATCCTCGATACAATGATATGCCGTAAGCAGATAGTTGGTCTTGTCTCTCCTAGTGTTGTTTATCAAAGCTCCTGTGCACAAATAGCCATAACCGCCGTATGTCATATACATAAGCACTACAGAACGTTTTTGGTTATCCCATCCGTCACCTTCGGAACAGGCTACATTTATTTCGCAACTACCCGAACTGTTGCTAAGTAGCTTGTCTTTATTCTTTTTTTCAAAGCCAAGAAAAGATTTGTAGCCGTGCGCCACCTGCGATATTTCCAGAGTGCCCATTCCAGCCACACGAGCTGGTTCGTAGTACTCCACAATAAATTCGTCGCCGGGCAGTGCCTGTGTGTAAAATCCGCCATCTTCATTGGCGTTTTCGATATTAAAACTGCCCAGAACGAAATTCCTATCGGGAGTATAGACGAACATCTCGGCACCTTCGGGTATGTCGTATTTGCTGAAAACAGGGAATGTGTGTTCGGCACCTTCGGTAACTATGGCAATCCTCCAAACCTTATCTCCATTGGGAAGCGTTGTAACCACGCCATGAGTTTTGTTGGAGACGGCTACATCCTGCATTACACTTAAACGGTAAGGATGTCCTTTGCCGTTGATTTCCATGTCTTCGGCTATGTATTTGCTATTGTCTATTTTTTCGAGAGAGAGTATTGGAACCTGCACTTCGTTCAACGAAGGCTGGGTTTCCATGCGAGGTTTTCCGCCGTAACTTATCTGCGCATTGATTTGCAATACAAATGACAAAACCGCAAAAAAACAAAAAATCCGCTGTGTCATGTAAATTGATTTTTTTAAGTCTGCAAAGGTACTAATTTTTAGGCAAAACTATCAATATTTTTTGCAACTCATTTATTTAATGATTATTACAAAGCACGATATAATAACGTAAAACCCATATCAAATACAAAAGAACGATTTTTTTAAGTCTATCTATGGTTCGTCAATTTGAGTGTCGATATCTGTGTCGGATAGCATTGTGGGAACATCCACAACCGAGAGGTCGCTGGCCGCTATGGTGTTCGGAAATATCGCCTGAGCCTCGTCCACCAGAGGTGTTATGTCCTTGTAACGCGCCGAAAAATGTGTAAGTAGCAACTGCAGCACTTCGGACTGTTTGGCCAATGTAGCAGCCTGAACAGTGGTGCCATGACCTTTGCTTATTGCGAGATCGGCATTTTTGGAGTCGAAAGTGCAGTCGAAACACAACATACTCACACCTTTCAAAATCGGGATAAGGGCTTCGCTGTACGAAGTGTCGCAACAATAGGCATAGCGCCGCACTGGTTTTGACGGCTGCACAAGCTCTCCGTTAGGTATCACCGTACCATCGGGAAGAGTATGGTCAAAGCCCTGCCTTATCTTAAATGCCTCGTCGTCAGTGAGATTGTACTGTTTGCACACATTACGACGCAAAACCATTCTGTTTTTTTTCTCCTCCTCTATTATAAAACCGTATGTCTCAATGGAATGATAAATGGGGAACGAACTTATCTTGCACTTTTTGTTCTCCAGAATCTGACACAGGGTGTCGCCCGACAGAGTATGGTAATTGATCTGAAAATTGAGTTGGGTATTGCTTACGCGGAATATGGCTTCAAGGACTTCCTCAAGTCCCTGCGGAGCAAATATATCGAGTGGCTCGGTGCGTCCGCACAGATGCATGGACGAAACAAGTCCGGGCAGCCCGAAAAAATGGTCTCCGTGCAGATGAGAAATCAATATAGTGCTGATGGACTGCATTTTGACATGCGAGCGACGAATCTGATTCTGAACACCTTCTCCAGCATCAATCAGTATTTTAAAACCCTCAACATTAACTACTTGCGCCGAACAAGAACGATGTCCTGTAGGTATTGCCGCCCCGCTTCCCAAAACAGTAACAAAAAATCCCATCTTATCTTATTGTTTTTCAGCGATTTCTAATATATTGGAGTTCACCTGTATGCGAGTCGAAGACAGCTTCCACATTGCGTGCCGGCAGTTCCAATATTGTTCCAAACTGCGACACTTTGACAGTTTTCTGCTTTGTGAATGAGGGTGTTACAAAGCTAACTCGCACCACTTCGGGAATACGGTATTTGAATGTGGAAGTATTGGTTTTTGGAGACACTTTTTTCAAATAGCCCTTGCCTGATTTGCCTTTGGCGTAGCGCGATACAGCACGCAGATTGTTTTCCACAGTGAGGTTGCAGTATATTGGCATGGCATCCTCATTGGTGCTATCAACTATGCCTTCTTGTGGCGAGAAGCGGAAAAGCTCCACGATTTGGTCATCCACAACGACTTTGGATAACTCCGGCTCCACGTAGAAAACATCTGTAAATGTGGTTTTTACACCTGTAAAC
>Ga0265298_10011520_pt1 | contig 10349 bp, 12 predicted proteins | sample AusTroGonzalo_MG_3_FD_193486 | JGI IMG/M metagenome (GOLD analysis project Ga0265298, IMG submission 193486) | Bovine rumen microbial communities from tropical cattle in Woodstock, Queensland, Australia - Gonzalo_01 | ecosystem: Host-associated > Mammals > Digestive system > Stomach > Rumen ... | reverse complement strand
TTCTGTCGCTCACGGTCGTGCCCTTGAACGTATAGTCGCCGAACGGATCGTCGCCGTCCGATTCAAGACAGCACATACGCATCGACTCAAAATCAAAACCGTCCGTGCAGGCGCAGAAATATATATACCACCTGCCGGTTGTCGGCAGATAATGTATCTCGGGCGCCCACTCGTTCCAGCCGAGCGTTTTGCCGCCGCCGATATCCGCGCCGACGGTTATGACGTCCTTGTATTCGCCGTTTATAAACAGGTCCTCGACGGTCTTGTTCTTATAAAGCCTTACGTTCGGCACCTCCGTCGCCAGGCCGTAATAATATCCGTCGTGATACGTTATATACGGATCGGGCATGGATTTGGTCGATATCGGGTTTGTAAACGTTCTCACCGGCTTTTCCTCCTCTGTCACCGCTTCCGTTTCGGTTTCAGTTTCCGTTTCGGTTTCTTTTTCCGTCTCCGTTTCCGTTATTTCTTTCGTTTCCGTCACCTCGGGCGTGCCCGCGCAGGAGCAGATGAAGCAAAGCGTCAGTATCAAAGATAATATCAAAGCGATCTTTTTCATTTCTTTTCCGTCCATTCCTTAAGTTCGTTTTGTGTTACGTGCATTTTATTGACAAGTCCGTTGTAGCTTATATCAAACTGCTCCGCGCTTATCGCGCCGTGCTCTTTGAGCGTTTTTATCGTGTGTACCTGCTTTAAAAACAGGTATTTTTTCTGCTCATTCGTCATTTTTAAGCCTCTTTAATATCTCTTTGTCCGCGGGGCAGAAATCGTAGCTTTCAATTTCGTCCCTTGTTATCCATTTTATATCCTTATGCTCTATCAGCTTCGGCGTGCCGTCCGTTATAGTTGCGTTATAAAGCGTCAAATCGACCGTAAGGTCGGGGTATTCGTGCGTAAGGCTCATATAAACGCCCGCGGGCTTGACCGTCACGTCAAGCTCCTCTTTGCACTCGCGCACAAGCGTCTGCTCCAGCGTCTCGCCCGGCTCTTTTTTGCCGCCGACAAACTCCCACAAAAGCCCTCTCTTTTTGTTTTCGGGTCTTTGGCAAATCATAAATCTGTCGTTATCCCATATAAGCGCCGCGGCGACGGAAACGCGCTTTTTGTCAAAAAAACCGTCTATTTTCTTCTCCGCACCGCTCATTATCGCACCGACGTCCGCGCCGTAAATATCGAGGCTTTCGGCGGTGAAGGAATGAAATTCCTTTATGCCGAACATTGAAAACAGCGCCTTTACGTAGCCTTCGCCATAAGATTTATCAAATATCGGTCCGCCCGCGGTGGTGACGTAGTACGCGCGCTTTGCGCGGCAGAGACCGACGGGCACGCCTTGCTCGTCGTACGCAAAAGTAACGCCGACGACGGACGTCTGCTCAAGCCAGACCTTTAACAGCGACGGAAAAGACAGATCCCAGTACGGCGCGGCGATAACCACCTCGTCCGCCTCGGCAAGCTGTCTTGCGTATTTCAGTATTTCGTCCTCGCCTCCGTCGCGACGCGCTATGCCGTCCTCATCTATAGGTTTTATGTTTTCGGAATACAGCTCGAGCCGCGTGATATCGCCGTCAAGGTGCGATAAAAGGTGCCCGGCAAGGCGTCTTGTGCGCGAGCCCTGCCGCGCGCAGCAGTCAACAAAAAGTATCTTATTCAACGTCGTATCCGTCCTTATCGTAGTTATCTAAAAACGTGTGGAGCTCTCCCTCGGATTTGTACGCGGGAAACGTGTCGAGGCAAACGCCGTGTATGGCGTTGAAAATATTTTTATCAACGCCCTCGTCCGCCTCGCACAGCTGTTTTATCAGGCGTTTGACTTCAAACCGCTTTGACGCGCCGAGGTCGGCGGCACTGTTTTCGGTAAAGCGGCACGCGCAGCGTATGAAATCGAGTTCGTTATAGCTCGCCCACGCGATTATATCGTCCTCGCGCACGCGGTAAAGCGGGCGGATAAGCTCCATACCGGGAAAATTGGTGCTGTGCAGCTTCGGAAGCATCGCCTGCAGCTGCGAGCCGTAGAGCATAGCCATCACCGTCGTTTCTATCACGTCGTTGAAATGGTGACCGAGCGCGATTTTATTGCACCCGCGCTCCTTCGCCTTGGCGTACAAATGACCGCGGCGCATTCTCGCGCAGAGATAGCACGGCGTTTTTGCGACGGAATTCGCTATATCAAAGATCTGACTTTCAAAAACATAAACGGGGATATTCAGTTTTTCTGCGTTATCCTCAATTTTTCTGCGGTTTAATTCGTTATAGCCGGGGTCCATTACGATAAAATCAAGCTCAAACGGTATCTCGCTGTATCTTTGAAGCATCTGCAGCAGCTTTGCCATAAGCATAGAATCCTTGCCGCCCGAAATGCACGCGGCGATTTTGTCGCCGGGCTTTATAAGCTCGTACGTTTTGACCGCTTCCACAAACGGATTCCATAATTCTTTTCTGTATTTTTTATTTATACTGCGCTCAACGCTTTGATAAAATTCAAGTTCTTTTTTCATTTTATTTCGCCCGCAATACGCTTTACTTTGTCATAATTCCGCTTAATAAATATAAACACAACGATATAAAGCGGAATAAAAACGGCTAAAGGGATAAAGACTGTAATCCATCCGCCGAAAATTACAAAAACCGTACATACCGCCGCCGAAAGAAGCAGAAGCCAAATTATATCGGCAAGCAAAACGTTTTTATAGCTGTAAAAATCCTCTTTTGACACGTATTCCGACGCTGTGGAGTCCGATATTTCAATATTATCGGATTTGTCAAATAATACGGCGGCGTTTTTCCGGTCGGTCTTAATCCGGATTTGATTTGTGTTTTTTATATTGATTTTACACCTATAACGCAAAGAACACGGGGAAAACCAGTCCGCTTTATTATTGAAAATTTTAAACATCGCTTCAAAAACGGATAACGGTTGTCCGTTATACGTTTTGTTTTTTGACTCTATCAAAAGCTCGCGATGACCTGTTTCAATATCTTCATTTTCCCTGTATTCTTTTCCGTCAACGTAAATATTCACCTCATCATAAACGGAGGGGTTTAATATTTCAATGACGCTCATTTTATCAAATCCTTTATTACCTCGCCGGCTATGATGAGCCCGGCGACGGACGGGACGAAAGAGACGCTGCCGGGCGTTCTCTGCTCCGTTTTGACGGGCGGCTCCTTTGAATATACGACCTTAAGGCTTTCCACCCCGCGCTTTTTAAGCTCCGCGCGCATTACGCGGGCGAGCGGGCAGACAGAAGTCTTATATATATCCGCGACCTCGAATTTCGTCGGGTCGAGCTTGTTGCCCGCGCCCATACAGCTTATCACGGGCACGCCCGCCGCTTTTGCCCTCGTTATGATTTCCAGCTTGTCCGTCACCCTGTCTATCGCGTCGACTATGTAATCGAATTCCGCAAAATCAAAATCGGACGCGACATCAGCCGAGTAAAAGCCGTTATACGCCGTTATCTTTGCGCCCGGATTTATATCGAGCGCGCGTTTTTTTGCGGTCTCCGCCTTGTATTCGCCTATCGTGCTGTGCAGGGCTATTATCTGCCTGTTGATATTCGATTCCGCGATCGTATCGCCGTCAACGAGCGTAAGTTTTCCGACGCCGCCCCTGACGAGCGCTTCAACCGCGTACCCGCCCACGCCCCCGATACCGAACACGGCGACGCGGCTGTTTTTTAACTTTTCAAGCGCCTCGGAGCCCAAAACAAGCTCCGTTCTCTGCAAAAAACCCATATACTTCCTCAAAAGCGGCGGGAAAATAGTAGGTTCCCCGCCGCGATTTTTGAAAACGGCGGGAGCAAGCCCCCGCCCTGCTCTTTATTCATTCTGAATTCTTAATTCCCTTAATAAAACACCTTTATCGTCCTTACTTCCTCTTTCTCTTCCTTTTCCCCGTATTTTTCCGTCAAAAACTCGGGGGCGACTTTGGGGAAGAGGGCGCAGGATAAGACGTCCTCGTCGCACTTTGCGACGTCCTTCATCTCCTCGCGGTACTTTTCAAGCTCCGGCTCGATCAGGTCGGCGGGGCGGCAGGTTATCACGGGCTCGTCGCCGATCGCGGCGGCTCTGACTTCTTCGTTCACCTTGCCGGGCAGCGCGCCGTATTCACCGCGCAGCACACCCTTCGATTCCTTTGTAAAAGTCTTGTAGCGCTGACCCATCAGCACGTTCATGACCGCCTGCGTGCCGACTATCTGCGACGTAGGCGTGACGAGCGGCGGATAACCGAAATCCTCTCTCACGCGCGGTATTTCCGCTAATACCTCGTAATACTTATCCTCGGCTTTCGCCTGCTTTAACTGCGATATCAGGTTTGACAGCATACCGCCCGGGACCTGATACAAAAGCGTGTTCGTGTCAACGTTATACACCTTCGGGTCGAGTATCCCCTCGTCCTTAAGCCGTTTTGAGACGGTGCGGAAATGCGCGGCGGCGTCCGACAAAAGATTTAAGTCGAGCCCCGTGTCGCGCTGTGTGCCTTTAAGCGTCGCGACGAGAGACTCAGTCGTCGGCTGTGACGTTCCGTTTGCAAACGGCGACAGCGCCGTGTCAACTATGTCAACTCCCGCCTCCGCGGCGAGCAGATACGTCATATCGCCCGTGCCGGTGGTGTTGTGCGTGTGTAAATGTATGGGCAGACTCACCCGCTTTTTTATAGCCGTGATGAGCGAAAACGCGTCGTAAGGCAAAAGCAGATTTGCCATATCCTTTATACAGATCGTATCCGCGCCCATTTCTTCAAGCTTCATAGCGAGCTCAACGAAATGCGCCTCGTCGTGCACAGGGCTCCTCGTGTAGCTTATCGCCGCCTCGGCGACGCCGCCGTAATACTTTGTATATTTCAGCGCGCATTCTATATTGCGCACGTCGTTCAACGCGTCGAAAATACGTATTATATCAATGCCGTTTTCTATCGATTTTTTGACGAAAAGCTCGACCACGTCGTCCGCGTAGTGCTTGTAGCCGAGCAGATTCTGTCCTCTCAGGAGCATCTGCAGCTTTGTGTTGGGCAGAGCCTTGCGCAGAGCGCGGAGGCGCTCCCACGGGTCCTCGTGCAGAAATCTCATGCACGCGTCAAACGTCGCGCCGCCCCAACATTCAAGCGAGTAATACCCTATTTTGTCAAGTATCTCGCACGCGGGGAGCATATCCTCCGTCCTCATCCTCGTCGCCGCCTGCGACTGGTGAGCGTCGCGGAGTATCGTATCCGTTATTTTAAGCGGTTTAAGTTCCATATCCTACCTCAATGTCCGAGCAGCGTGAGCAGAACGCCCGCCGCGATAGCCGAGCCCACGACGCCGGAAACGTTAGGTCCCATTGCGTGCATGAGTAAGAAATTGCTCGGGTTCTCCTCCTGTCCGACCTTCTGGCTGACGCGCGCCGCCATAGGCACGGCGGAAACGCCCGCGGAGCCGATAAGCGGATTTATCTTGTCTTTTGTAAACAAATTCATGAATTTTGCAAGGAGCACGCCGCCCGCCGTGCCGAAGCTGAACGCCACAATGCCTATGGCGAGTATCAGAAGCGTGCGGTAATTCAAGAAATTCTCCGCCGTTGCCGTCGCTCCGACGGAAACGCCGAGAAGTATCGTGACTATGTTCATCAGCTCGTTCTGCACCGTCTTTGACAGCCTCTCCGTCGCGCCGCATTCGCGCAAAAGGTTACCGAACATAAGACAGCCCACAAGCGGCGCCGCCGTGGGAACGAGCAGCGATACGACGATTATCATCGCGACGGGGAATATTATCCTCATCGTCTTCGATACGGGGCGGAGCTGTTTCATCTCTATCGCTCTTTCCTTTTTCGTCGTCAGCATCTTCATTATCGGCGGCTGTATGAACGGCACGAGCGCCATATAGCAGTAAGCCGCTATCGCTATCGGTCCGAGCAGCTCGGGTGAAAGCTTTGTCGCGGTGTATATCGCCGTAGGTCCGTCCGCGCCGCCTATCGCGGCTATAGCGCCGGACTGCGCCGCGGTGAAGCCGAAAGCTCCGTCGGTCAGCTGATACAGACCGTTCGCCGCCGCGTACGTCACAAAAATGCCGAGCTGCGCCGCCGCGCCGAGCAGCATGCTGCGCGGGTTTGCGATCATGGGTGAAAAGTCGGTCATCGCGCCGACGCCCATAAACACTATACACGGATAAACGCCGAGCTTTACGCCGATATAAAGATAGTCGAGCAGTCCCGCGTTGCCCGCGGCGAAGACCGACCAGTCGATATGCCCGCCGAAGATCTCCGCGTGAAACATACCGGCGCCCGGCAGATTTGTAAGTATCATACCTATCGCTATCGGGATAAGCAAAAGCGGCTCGAATTTCTTTTTTATACCGAGGTACAAAAGAAGCGCCGCGATAGCGAACATAACAAGGCAGAGCGGGTTTTCCTTTATAAGATAAAAGCCCGTCTGCTTAAGAAAATCAACAACAGATCCCATATTTTAACCCGTAACGCAGAGCGTATCTCCCGCATCGACCTGTTTGCCCGCGTGGACAAAAACTTCTTTTACGGTGCAGTCGGAGGTCGCAAGTATCTCGTTTTCCATTTTCATGGCCTCGAGTATCATCAGCACCTGACCTTTTTTGACCGCGTCCCCCGCTTTTATATTCACGGAGGTTATGGTGCCGGTGAGCGGCGCTTTGACCGCGCCCGCCGCGTTGTCCGCCGGGGCGCTTTTTACGGGAGCGGCCGGCTCCTCTTTCTTTTCCGGTACGTAATCGTCGCCCAAAAGCTCGACCTGCACCTCGTACTCAACACCGTTTACTATGACCTTGTATTTTTTCATATCAGACCTTCTTTACCGATACAATTTTTATGCTTTTGACGTCCGCTCCCGTCTCCTCGGCAATGACCGCGCCGATGACGGCGGCGAGCTCCCCGTCGGGCTTTATGTATTCCTCTTGTTTTATTTCCGGTTTCTTCTTTTCTCTTATCCCGTCTATCAGCGAAAAGAGCTTGCAGACGAGGATTATCGTGAATATGCCGACGAAAACCGTCCCGAGACCCATTAAAACGACGGTCAGTATGCCGGGATCCGCCGCGTTTGCCGTAAGCGTTATCATAATTTTCTCCGTATAATATTATTGCTTTATATTATATCATCAATGTATTAAAAAATATACTCTGCGAATTTTAAATTAATCGCCGGCGCGAAGATTTTTAAAAAACCGCTGCAAAAGCTCCGTACACTCCGCCTCCATCACGCCGCCGAAAACGGCGGGAATGTGGTTGAATTTATTTGCGTACAGGTCTATAAAGCCGCCGAGCGCGCCGTATCTCTGATCGTGCGCGCCGTAGTATATGCGGTTTATCCTCGCGTTGACGCACGCGCCCGCGCACATGACGCACGGCTCGAGCGTGACGAAAAGGTCGGCTTTGTGGAGCCGCCAGCCGTGCAGCGCCTCGCACGCCGCGCCGATAGCGGAGGTCTCCGCGTGGCAGAGCGCGTTTTTGCCTGTCTCACGCGTGTTGTGCGCCCGCGCGACTATCTTTTTGTCCCACACTATCACCGCGCCGACGGGGACCTCGCCCAAGTCAAACGATTTCTCCGCTTCCTTATACGCCTCGCCCATATAGTAAAGCAGCTCGTCGTCCGAATACCGTATAAACTCTCTCATAGCGTTATCACCTGCGCGATAAGACTGTATATCGCCATTATAACGGCGATCGCGGCATAGACGTACAGAAGCGGCGACACGTTTTTCGGCGAAAAGTCTCTTAAATCGACCCTGTCCGCCTCATATACCGAAACGCAGAGCGCTTTTCTCTTGCCGTCCGGCTTTTCGTCTTTGTTTTTTATCAGATATACAGCCGCCGCCGCGCCGCAGAGGAAGATAAGCGTGCTCAGCGCCGCCTCGATAAACACAGCCCATTCCGCGCCGACGAGCGCCGGAAGCGATAAGAGGACGACGCTTATGAGATTGTTTGTAAAGTGCAGAAGTATCGACGTCAGAAGCGAGCCCGTATATACCGCGGCAAACGCCATGGCGATCCCGGCGATGCAGGCAAACGGCAGCTGTACCGCGCTCATATGCATCAGCCCGAACAAAACGCCCGAGGCGATTATCGCAAAGCCCTTGCCGTACGGAAGCAGTTCTCCCAAAACGACGCCGCGCATCATGAGCTCCTCGAATATCGCGGGGAGCACGGCTATCGTTATGAAACGGATGATAAACGTCGTCAGATCGAACGCCGTATCGTATTCATAAGACTCGGAAAGACCGGCGTAGCCGAGCACGGTCGACAGAAGCGCCGCGACGAGCTGTGCGAAATATATTACGCCGAGCGCGGCGAAAAAGACGGCGGCGCGGTTTTTGCCGCCGGCACTAAACGTAAAATACGAGCGCAGCTTTTTTCCGCTTATAATGCCGAAGGTCAGCGCGGGCAGCGCGATATAAGACAGATACATCATCGTCTGCACTACCTGATAGCCTATCTCGTTTTCCGTCATATGCGGAAACATGCGGTACGCAAAGGCGATTATAACGCTGCAGCCTATCGTTATGCCGAAGGAGATCAGAAGCATTATCGCAACTCTGTTCTGCGCCTTCATGAACCGGCGTTTTTTCTCTGCCGCCGGATCGGGCAGGTCATAAAATAAAAAGTTATTGTCCATACTGTCATATTAACCGTTATTGTATGAATAAGTCAACCGAAAGGACACAAAATAATGTAAAAATCTGCCGATTTGTGCAACATATACAAATATTTTTAATATTTTTGTATATTTTGACGGTGACGTGTTTGAAGTTGTTTACAATTTCTGCGTTGCAATGTCATTTATTCATTTTGTATAATTAAAATACGGATTTTTTTGGATACGTATTTACACAAAACGATTTAAAGAGAGGCAAAAAACGGCGGATAGTTTACGGTCCGGCGTTTGCAAAACAAGATCGATGACCTTTTTCAAAAACAAGAAAAAGTTAATATTATATCTGCTCTGCATCGTCGCCGCGGTACTGTCCGTTTCGATGATCGTATCGATCTGCACCGTGCGCGTCAATCTGACGCTGTACGTCAACGGCAAGAGCGTCGGCGTGGTCGAGGACGCGTCAACCGTCGAGACGATACGCGAGCGCGTGGAAAGCGACGTTTCAAAGGTCGCTTACGGAGAGACGTTTTCGGCGATCAACGTGACCTACGGTTTTGCGGAGGGCAAAGAGGCGTCGTTATCGGACGGCGATATATACAAGGCTTTATACGTGGCGGCGTTAAAGGATTTCCGCTCCGCGTACGGACTTTACGCAAACGATGAATTCGTCGCCGCGAACGTTGACCCCGCTTCCGTCGCGGACGCGGTATCGGCGGTCAGAGCCGCCGCGCAGGGCGACGAGGACTCAGAGGTCGAGCTGACTGGCACGCTTGAGGTAAAATCGCTTTACTATCCCGCGTCGTCTTTGTACTCGCAGAGCGAGATAACGGAAATGCTGCTCGAGAAGAAAAACAGCATTTACCGCACCGTACCGGCAAACAGCGCGTCCGTCATATCTGTTGACATAGACGCGTCCGAGGATGAAAAAATGTTTCTCGGCGCGGACGGCGGCGAGGTAGTCTCCTCCTACACGGACGGCGACGGCGTCGTGACCGTAAGTATCAAGGTGACGGAGACCGTGCCGTACAGGACGGAGTACAGAAAGAACGACGGTCTGTACGTCGGTACGTACGAAAAAGCGCAGGACGGCGCGGACGGCGAAAAGGAAGTTTTATACAGGATAACGTACAGGGACGGGGTGCAGGAGCAGCGCGAGAAGGTCTTTGAGGAGATAACCGTAGAACCCGTGTCAAAGATAATAGACGAGGGCACGAAGACGAAGCCCGTCACGGCGTCAAAGGATAAGTACATATGGCCGATCAAGGACAACTTCGTCATTACGGACACGTACGGCGGACGCACGGTTTACGGCGAATACAGCTTCCACCGCGCGATAGACCTGGCGGCGCCCGGCGGAACGCCGATATACGCGGCTGACGGCGGCGTTGTGGAGAAGGCGGAATGGAGCTCGTCGTACGGATATTACGTCATGATTAAGCACGACAACGGACAGGAAACGCTGTACGCGCACATGAGGAGCGAGCCGTTCGTCTCTGCGGGAGAGCGAGTATATCAGGGTCAGCAGATAGGCGAGGTCGGAATGACCGGCTTTGCCACCGGATACCACCTGCACTTTGAGGTCAGGGTCAACGGAGAGAGGATGAACCCGATCAATTATTTACCGGAAAGATAGGGTAACAAGAGTTATCCGAACCCGCTCAAACGGCGCTATTTCGGCTCTTTTCGGTTTGTCGTCATTGGAATACCGGCGTATTCCTGCTTCCTCCGCGCCGAAAATATCTCGAAATTTCATCCG
>Ga0265298_10011518_pt1 | contig 10350 bp, 9 predicted proteins | sample AusTroGonzalo_MG_3_FD_193486 | JGI IMG/M metagenome (GOLD analysis project Ga0265298, IMG submission 193486) | Bovine rumen microbial communities from tropical cattle in Woodstock, Queensland, Australia - Gonzalo_01 | ecosystem: Host-associated > Mammals > Digestive system > Stomach > Rumen ... | reverse complement strand
CCGAGAGTGTAAAGAATACGACTTGCAAACATGCCAACACGCGCGCTTGCGTTTTGAGGCGCATCGCGCGCGTTGACATGTTCACAAGTCTCCGCACGATGCGAGGCTCGACTTGCAAACATCCGCGTTCGCGGCCGTTCACAAGTCTTCTCGACAAAGGCAAGTGCGGTGCGACTAAACGCGGGACTCCCGGTCTCTATCCCTTCTTTACGGCGCGGGAGAAAAAGGTGACGGACTGGAACAGCAGAACGACGATGGTGTATATCTCAAGACGTCCGGCAAGCATCGCGAACGAGTAGAACCACTTCAGCGCGGCAGGGAGCGCGCCGTAGTTGGCCGTCGGACCTAGCGCGCCGAACGCGGGACCGACGTTGCCGACCATGCTCATTGCCGCAGTGAACGCCTCCGTCATGCCAAGCCCCGCAAGCGCGCCCGCAAAGGCCGTGACCACGACAAGGAACACGTAGGCCAGGACGAACGACGCGACGACAGGCACGACGTCCTCGCGTCCGCTCATGCCGTTCAGCCGCAAAGTGACGATTTCGTGCGGATGCAGCATGCGGCGGAAGTCGTTGCGAAGCTGCTTTGCAAGGACAGTCCAGCGGATCACCTTCACGCCGCCCGCCGTGGAGCCGGAGCATCCGCCAACCATGAAGAGCAGCGACAAGAAAAGCTGCGCGGCGGGACGCCATGCGGCATAGTCGGCGGACATGAAGCCGGTGGTAGAGACAACGGACGCCACCTGAAAGGCGGAAAACCGCAGGGAGCGTCCAAACGAACCGTATTCCGGCAGCTCCAGGAACGTCACTGCCAGAACCGCCGCCACTACGATGAAGAGAAACGTGCGCAGCTCCGAATCGACAAACAGATCCCGCACACGTCCTGTGAACAGCTTGAAGTACAGAGCGAAGTTGACGGACGCTACCAGCATGAACATGGTGCAAATCCACTCGACCGCAGCGCTCCCAAACGCGCCTACGCTGGCATTGCGAGTGGAGAATCCGCCAGTGCCAAGCGTCGAGAACGCATGGCAGACGGCGTCGAAGAATCCGAGCCCGGCGAACATCAGAAGGACTGTCTCAAGCGCGGTGAAACCGACGTAGATGATCCATAGCGCCTTCGCCGTATCCATGATGCGTGCCGTTACCTTGCCCTTCTCGGGTCCGGTCGTCTCCGCCTTGACCAACCTGAAGCCGCCGACGCCCAGCAGAGGGACGAGCGCCACTGCGAGCGTGATGACGCCCATGCCGCCGAGCCAGTGCGTCTCGCAGCGCCAAAGGCTTATGCTGCGCGGCAGGGACTCGACGTCGGAAAGCACCGACGCGCCGGTCGTCGTGAATCCGCTCACGCTCTCGAACACGGCGTCCGTAATGCCCGGGAACGCGCCCGACAGGCAAAACGGGATCGCGCCGAAAAGCCCGATCGCGACCCATGCGCAGCCGACGGCCACGAACGCGCTTGCCGGGTCGATCGCGCCCTCCGCTTCCCTCCTGGGCCAGATGCGGGCGGCCGCGACAAGCGGCAGGCTGATTGCAAGCGGAATCGCAAACGCCCAGGCGGACGCCGTTTCGCCGCAGACGAGGGCCGTCGCGAACGGCGGCAGAAGCGCGACGCCGAGCATCCCGAGTATGAAGGCGACTATGCGGAGTATCGGGAGAATCACTTGCCGGCCCCTTCTTGCGCAAAGAGTCTCACAATGCTTCCGTCGCCTGTCTTGGCGATGAAGTTGACGTGGTCGCCCGCGCCGAGCACGGTGTCGCCGCGCGGAAGCGAGAACGAGCCGTCCGCCGCCTTCCTGACAAGCAGAAGGAGGTATTCGCCCGGACGCGACAGCTCCTTGAGCGCCTTGCCGCAGGCGGGGCTTCCAGGCGCGACGTCGCAGCCGACAATCTCGAAGCGTCCGTCGTTGACCGTGTGCACGCTCGTCACGTTGCGTCCGCGCAAATGGCTCATTATCGAGTCGACGACCGTGCCGCGCATGGGGACGGAGACGTCCACGCCCAGCTTGCGTGCGACGTCGTCGAACTCCTCGCTTTCGGTCAGCGCAATCGTGCGCTTCACGCCGCGCGACTTCAGGTAGGACGCTACGACGAGGTTGCGGTCGTAGTTGGGGGACGCCGCGACCATGACATCGCATGTCTCAAGCCCGGCTTCTCGTATGAGCTCCGAATCCGTTATGTCGCCGCACAGGACGCGTATCCCGCGGAAGCGCTCCTTCGCCTCGCGGCAGAGGTCTTCGTCCGCATCGATGAGCGTAATGTCCCCGCCGTCGCGTCCGAGAAGCGCCTCCATGACGGACGCGGGGCGGGAGGCAAGGCTGCGCTCGACAAGAAGCGACCCGATCCTCCCCGCGCCGAACACGGCGAGGCGGCGCGCGGGGGCCTTCGAATCCCCCATCGCAAAGCGCAGCATGTCGTCCATCTCCGCCGCCGGGAGCGCGACTCCGATCCTGTCGCCGGGGGCGAGGACGGTATTGCCGCTCGGGAGGAACGACTCGCCGCCCGATTCCGCATATGCGACGAGATACTTCCATTCGGCGCTGGCGCCGAGCGTCTTCAGCGGCACGTCCGCAAGGCGTCCTCCCTTCTCTATCGGCAGGGACACGATGACGAATCCGCCGGCGAGAGGCACCACGTTGCCCACCGCGCCCTGGGAGAGGGCGCGCCACATCGCGGCGGCGGCCTCGACGTCGGGATGGAGCATCCTGTCGATTCCGAAGAGCGGACGCCCTCCTGGGGCGCGCGCGGCGCCTGCGCGCGATGCCGCGTAGTAGGCGTCGTTCCTCACGCGCGCGATCTTGAGGACGTCCGGGTGCGCCGCATCGACGAGCGAGCAGGTTATCATGTTCACCTCGTCGTCCTCCGTAAGCACGACGAGCGCGGAAGCCTCCGCGATGTCCGCGTCCTCCTCCAGCGTCTTGAGGCTGTTGCCGTCTGACTGCACCACGGTGCAGTCGAGCCTGTTGCGCGCCTGCCTGACCTTCGTGGCGTCCTTGTCTATGAGGACCACCTCGACGCCTTCGGCGACAAGCGCGCGCGCAAGCCTTTCGCCCGTGAAGCCAGCGCCTACTATCACTATCTTTCGCATTTTCTGCCTTGCCCTGTCGGGCGTGATGTCATGTATGCACGGGGGATGCGTCGCGGTTGTGGACCTGGCTGCGGTAGAGCGACCAGCCGTTGTTCAGCCAGAAGCTTATGCAGCAGACCCACATCGCGGGAAGGACCAGCTGGTAGTTTCCGGATATCTCGGAGACCATCACCGTCGCGGCGATGGGGATCCTGTTGCAGCTTGCAAGGAATCCCGCCATTCCGACGAGCGCAAACGAGGACGGCTGGATTCCCATGTTCGGCCAGACGCAGTCGAGCATCATGCCGACCGCCGCGCCAAGCGCGCCGCCGCAGGCGATCGCCGGGGCGAACACGCCGCCCGAACCGCCGGAACCGACGGTGAAGGAAGTCGCGACGACCTTGAGGACGAAGAAAAGGAGCAGGAACAAGATCGTGAACCCGCGCGGGTGGAGGCACTGCGCGATCATGGAATAGCTCGTTCCGAGAACCTGCGGCATGACAAGTCCGATCGCGCCAGTGACGAGTCCGCCAGCAGTGACCTTCATCCAGCCGGGGATGCGGATCTGGCGGAACTGGCGCTCGGTCTGGCGGAAGCATGTAATGTAGAAGCGCGCGCCGAACGTGATGAATATCGCCAGGATGAGGTACGGCATCAGCCTGAGCGCGTTGTCGTACCTGAACTGGGGCATGGAAAATATCGGGTCCCATCCGTAGAAGCAGGCGAAGATGGTGTAGCTTATCGCGGACGCTATGAAGCACGGGAGAATCGGCTCGTACTCCACGTCGCTGGAGGAGTAGAGGATTTCGAACCCGAATATCGCGCCCGCAAGCGGGGCCTGGAAGAGCGCCGCGATTCCGGCGGACAGCCCGGCCGTCATCAGGATGCGCCGCGCGCGGCGGCTGAGCCCGAACCACGACGCGACAAGGCTTCCGCACGCCGCGCCGAGAAGCGTGACAGGGCCTTCGTATCCGGCAGAGCCGCCGGATGCGACGGTGAGGACGGACGCCGCGGACTTAACGGGTATCACGGCGGGCGGCACGTAGCCGTGGCGGCGGTGGTAGGCGAGGATGGCGCTGTCCGTTCCGCGCGCGTGCTCAAGGGAGTCGAAGCGCTTGATGAGGAGGTGCCCCAGCAGTGCGCCCGCGGCGGGCAAGATCGCAGCGAACCACGGGCCCATAACGGCGATGCGCGAAAAGAGGTGGCGGTAGCCGAGGCAGATCATCCAGTGGAAGCCGACGACGACGAATCCGGCCAGAACGCCGACGAACACGGCCTCGACGATGTAGCGTCCCGTCCGCAGCGACATGCCCTGGCCCGCTACGAAAAAGCGCCAGCTGGACACGGAAATCTTCCTCCGCGCCCAGCGGAAGAGAACCTTCACGCCTGGCTTTTTCGACTTCATTTCCCTATTGTACCATAATCCGCGGCAATGCGCGAACATTCCGCACCATCACGCGAGGGCTCGGGCGACGTCGGGGACGGCGGCGAGAAGCCGCTTCGTATATGCGCTTGTCGGACGGGCGAACACCTCGGACGCCTCGCCGACATCGACGAAAAGGCCCTTCTCCATGACGCATATGCGGTCGCAAACGTTCTTGACGACGGCGAGGTCGTGGGCGATAAGGAGAATCGAAAGCCCGAGCTCGCGGCGGAGGTCTCGCAGCAGATTGAGGACTCGCGCCTGCACGGACACGTCCAGCGCGGACACCGGCTCGTCCGCTATCAGCACCTGCGGCTCGCACGCCAGGGCGCGCGCTACCGAAACGCGCTGGCACTGGCCTCCGGACATCTCGCGCGGATACTGGTCCAGCACGGCGTCGCTGAGCCCGACCAGCGACAGGAGGTCCGCCGGCGTGCGCGTGCGCGCACCGGCGTGCCCCTTGCCGTGGCGCAGAGCCTCCGCAAGCGTCTGGCGAACCGTCATGCGCGGATTCAGGGATCCGACAGCGTCCTGGAACACCATCTGCACCGAAGAAGCGGCGACGGACACCTTTCCCGAAGACGCCTTCTCGAGGCCTATGAGCGTCTTGGCGATTGTCGACTTCCCGCTTCCCGACTCGCCGACGATTCCAAGTATCTCGCCCTCGCCGAGCGAGAACGAGACGCCCTTCACGGCTTTGAACTTGCCGTAGCGGACATGCAGGTCTTCAACTTCAAGGATTTTCTTCATTTCAGCCTCCGTCCGCCGCGTCACTAAGCGTCCGCCACGATGATTCCCGACGAGCAGACCGTCTCGCCCTTCCTGAACTCGTAGTAGAATTCGCAGTCCGAGCGGCGCTCGACATGCAGTCGGACGCGCTCTCCGGGCTCGATGACCTGCATGAACTTCATCTTCTTCACGCACTTCAGCACGAGCGGACGCCTGGCCACGGACTCGGCGGCCCGCTCGGCGAATCCAAGCTGCGCGACTCCCGGCAGGACCGGGAGAGACGGGAAGTGCCCCTGGAAATACGGGGCGGACGCGTCGAACACGTACGTCGCCGAGAACGAGCCGTCCGTGACGGACACGTCCTCGGCCATCGGCTCGACGAGGGCGGACTCGAGAATCCGCACGACCTCGGACGCGACGACCTTGCCCTGCGCGTTGCGCGGAAGCTCGCGGACGACCCTGTAGCGCTTTGGAACGGTCCCCTTCGGGAAGACCGGCAGGAGCTTCCTGCGGAGGTCGATCGCCCGCAGCGGCCCGGACGCCGCGATAACGCAGCCGATGCACGGTCCGCGCTCGCCCTGCACGACCGCAAGCGCGCAGTCCGCAAAGCCAAGCTCTCGTACGCGCGACTCCATCTCGGCCAGGTTGACGCGCTCCTCGTTGATCTTGACAAGCCTGTCCATGCGACCGAGCAGGCGGAAGGCGCGTCCGTCGCGCGAAAGCTCTACGCCGTCCCCCATGACGTACCATCCGCGGCGGAACGAGTACGGCGAGCGGACGGCGAGGCGTCCGCCGACGGCGCGCGTGCGCACGGCGTCGAAGACCTCCCAGCGTCCGTTCCCGCGCCGCCAGGCCACGCCCCCGGTCTCGGTGGAGCCGAATATCTGCCGCGGCTCGACGCCGAAGACGGACATCGCGCCGTCCGAGACGTCCTTTTCCAGCAGTGCGCCGCTTGTGACGATCTCCACGCAGTTCTGCGGCACGTCGTACTGTCCAGCGTATGCGGTGAAGCGGGCGAGGAAGCTCGGCGTGGTGACGAGGAAGACGCGTCCGGCGGAGCGCATCTTCGACAGCAGCGATTCCGGCGTCAGGATGACCTCGGGGTCGCATTCGCATCCGCACGCCTTCGGGAGCATGACGCGCCAGAGGGTTCCGTACATGTGCGACGGATCTATGGTCGAAAGGAAGAACGGGCGCTCGGACGCGCCGATGATTCCGCGACGACGGTAGAAGGATCGGTGGAACGCGACTTCGCGCGCGAGGCTTTCGTAGGTCTTTACGATCGTCTTTGCGCCGCCAGTCGATCCGGACGTGTGGAACACGATGCGAAAGCGGCGGTCGCGGACGCGCTTTTCGACGACGAGCGCAAGGGGGACTACTGCTGCAGTCGCGAGCGTCCACCACCACGGTGCGCCGCACAGAAGAAGCGAGACGTTGGCGGACGCAAGCGCGGAGAGGATTGCGAACCAGGTCCATGTGAGCGCGCGGCAGTATTCTGCTGCACCGTCCGGCATTATTCCGTCCGAGACCCGCTCGGCAAACTTGAGGCAGAGCGGCTTGCGTCCCGGAAGGAGGGAGAGTCCGAAAAGGACTGCGAACGCGGCCGCGAGCATCAGCCGTTCACCAGTCCGGATATTGCAGACACGACATCGCCGAACGTGCGTATCTTCTTGAAGCTCTCGGGATCGACCTTCCTGCCGATCTCCTGCTGAAGCCTAACGACAAGGTCTACGGCGTCGATCGAGTCGAGGTCCAGCTCCGTGAAGAGGTTCGACTCGGGCTTGAGGCTGGAAACGTCGAGCTCGAAGTCCTCCGCGAGGATGCGCTTGACAATGCTTTCGATTTCTTCGTTTGTCATGATGCGTTATCCTTGACTCAGGCCGGGGTTTGCGTCACGAAGTCTGCAAGCGAGCCGACGGACCGGAACACGCGCTTGTTCTCGGCGGGGTCCTTCGAGAAAGTGACGCCAAAGGCCTTCTTGATCGCCATGCCGAGCTCCAGCGCGTCGATGGAGTCGAGTCCGAGGCCGTCGCCAAAGAGCGGCGCGTCCGTCTCAATCTCCTCCGGGGATATGTCCTCCAGGTCCAAGCTGGAGACTATTATCTCCTTGATGCGCGCAACCGCAGTTTCCCTGTCCATGTGCCGTGTATCCTTGATTATGATTTGTCATTCGTCGAAAAGCCTGTCCTCCCACGGCACGAGCGGCCTTCCGCGCAGGAAGGACGCGCCGTCCATGAGAGAGCCGCCCTCGGGCTTGATCTCGGTAAGCATGAGAGCCGTGTCGCCGCACTTCACGATGGGGCCGGTCTGCGGGCCCTTCTGGAGTCCGCCGTCGCGAAGCGGCGTCATCGCGAGGGCGAGCACGGTGCCGGGCGCGGCGTCGCGCCATGCGGGCTCCATGTTGTAGACTATGCGCGCGCGGGCGATGACGATGCGGCCGGAGTTCCCCTTGCGGCGGAACCTCTGCGGCAGGAACGTGTAGCAGCCGGGCCACGGATTGAACGCCCTGACCTTGCGCTCTATGAAAAGGACGGGCGACTTCCAGTCGATGAGCCCGTCCGTCTTCTTCAGCTTGCGCGCAAACGTCGCGTCGTCGTTCTTCTGCGCGACCTCCGGCGGAAGCGTCCCGCGCTTCAGCATGAGGAGGGTCTTCGCAAGGGTCACGCCGCCGGAAATCGCGAGCTCGTCCATGAGGGTGCCGCCCGTCGCGTCGGAATAGATCGGCTCGTAGCTCTGCATCATTATCGGGCCGTCGTCCATGCCGATGCCCATGTGCATTACGGTGACGCCGGTAAGCTTCTCCCCTGCCTCGATCGCCGCGACAACGGGCGCCGCGCCCCTGTACTTGGGAAGGAGCGAGAAATGGCAGTTGATGCATCCGTGGGGCGGGAGAGAGAGAAGAGGCGCGCGAAGGAACTGTCCGTATGCGACGACGACTATCACGTCCGGACGCCACGCCTGCATCTGCGCCATCGCCTGCGGATCGTTGACGTTCTCCGGCGTGATGATCTCTGTTATGCCGTTGTCAAGCGCGAAAGCCTTGCAGGGACACGGAGTCAGCGACTTGCCGCGCCCGGCCGGACGGTCCGGCTGGGTCACGACTCCTACCACCTCCAGCTCCTGCTCGCGCATTATCGCGCGAAGGCACATCGCGGAAGCGGCGGACGATCCCATGTAAACTATTCGCATACGGGTGATATTATACCAAATTGAAGCAATTTGCGCTAACGGGAGCCGGGGATCCGGCCTGAGTTCCAGCCAAGCTTGCGGGAAAGGACCTCGTACGGATCATAGCCGTCCAGCTCCGCCATCAGCGCGCACTCGGGCGCCTTGCGTATCTCGACGGTCTCGCCGTCGTCGAGGATGATCGCGTTCTCGCCGTCTGCGTAAACGCCGATCTGCCCGCCGCGACCCTCGCCGCGAGAGCGGAGCGTTACGGAGACGGCGACGGAGTCGCTTAGCACCACCGGACGTATCCCTAGAGCGTGCGGGTTCATCGGCGTCACAACGAAGCTGGCGGAGTCGGGCATAAGGACGGGCCCGCCGGCGGAGAGCGAGTAGGCCGTCGAGCCGGTGGGTGTCGCGAACACCAGTCCGTCCGCAAAGTAGCGCGCCGCGCCGCGTCCGTCCACCGCGACGTCGAGAACCGCGGCATGTCCCGAGAGCTCGCGCATGAGCACGATGTCGTTCAACGCGACGGCACGCGGCGCCGCGCCGCCGGACTTGCGCGCCTCGAGCATGGTGCGCCTGGAGATCTTGAAGCGGCCCTCGGCGATCATGCCGAGAGCCATGCGGAAGTCGCGGCGCTCAACGCTCGCGAGGTAGCCGAGTCCGCCGAGGTTGAACCCCACGACCGGCTTGTCTGGGTGGATGCGCGCTGCGCGGAGGATCGTGCCGTCCCCGCCGAGCGCAATCACGACGTCCGCGTCGCACCCCTTCTCGGCGAGCCCGAGGCCGAGTCCGGGAAGGAGCGCGGCCAGCGCCTTGTGGGCGGCCTTCGCCTTGGGCTTGGAGCCGTTGACGTGGAAATGGACGCGCCTGACCTTCATGAACTGGCCCCGGCCTCCGCACGCCTTAGAAGCTCGCGGTTCTTCTCGCCCAGCTCGGGCTTCTTCTTGAAGCTGGCGACGAGGGACTCCTCCAGGCTGGAGTCGGAGAGGCCCGTCAGCCCGAACTTCTTGAGCGCGGCGAGCATCATCGTGTTCGCGGCCTTGGGGACGCCGAACTCCTCGGCCATCCTGATCGCTGGCCAGCGGACGAGCGAAACGCCCTCCGGCGGCTGGACGTTGACGGGAACCGTCTCGTCCACGATGACGGTCCCGCCCTTCCTGACGTCGCCGGCGAAGCGCTCGTACGCGGGCTGGTTCATGCAGACGAGGACGTCCGGATGCTCGACCGTGGGCGAGCCGATCGGCGTGCCCGACACGACGACGGAGCAGTTCGCGCTGCCGCCGCGCTGTTCCGGTCCGTAGCTCGGGAACCACAGCGTGTGGCGTCGCTCGAGGCGCGCGGCCTCCGCAATGCAGAGTCCGAGCGAGAGGATTCCCTGTCCGCCGTAGCCCGCGAACTTGAAGCGGCGCTCGGCGAAAGCGGGGTCGTCGGCGGCCTCGGGCACGGCGTCCTTCTCGGCGAAGAGGTCGTGGCAGGAAGCGACCTGCGGAACCGGCCTTACGGCCAGCAGGGGCGAAGGCGCCGCCCGGGACACGCCGCCGGCCTTATCGCCCGACGCCTCCCCAGGCTCCTTCGTCGCGTCGCGGAAGACTCCGAGCGGGAACTCCCGCTCCATTTCGTCCATGCAGAACTCGGCCGCCTTGCCGGGGGACATCTTGAAGTTCGTCGGGCACGGCGCGAGGATCTCGAGGAGCGCATAGCCCCTCTTGTCGCGCTGAATCTCGAAGACCTTGCGGATCGCCTGCTTCGCCTGCATGATGCGGCGGGTGTCGGCGACGGAGACGCGGGCGATGTAGACGGGCGCCTGGAGCTGGCTGAAGACCTCGCAGACGTGGAGCGGGTGTCCGGTGAGCGAGGGGTCTCGTCCGAACGGCGTCGTCGTGGTGGTCTCGCCCTCGAGCGTCGTGGGGGCCATCTGTCCGCCTGTCATGCCGTAGAGGGAGTTGTTGACGAAGATGCAG
>Ga0265298_10011517_pt1 | contig 10350 bp, 8 predicted proteins | sample AusTroGonzalo_MG_3_FD_193486 | JGI IMG/M metagenome (GOLD analysis project Ga0265298, IMG submission 193486) | Bovine rumen microbial communities from tropical cattle in Woodstock, Queensland, Australia - Gonzalo_01 | ecosystem: Host-associated > Mammals > Digestive system > Stomach > Rumen ... | reverse complement strand
AGAAAGCCAGCCTCATGTCCGCTCTCTTGGCATACCAAGACATGACGCATGGACAGAAGGCGGTTACTATCGAGCGTGATAACCGCTATACCTCCGCAGTCCTGCTCCGTTTGGGATTCCATTGGTCCGCACCGGATAGCGCGTATGTCAATCGTATGCTAACCGCAATCAGCCAATTAGGATTCTTTGATGTATAAATGAGAAAATGTAAATTCAATGAAAATCAAACCATCCTTTGTGCATACCTTTCTGGGCGTAGTAGTGGGGCTTGTGCTGTTCCTGCTCACGTTCGGCGTGGAGCAATACTACCGTTATCATGTGAGCAACCTGCGCTCGCTGGACGGGAAAGAGCACAGTTATTATATCTATCCGGACATGTCGCTTGATTCAGTGCTGAACAGGATTCGTGAGAACTACGACATCAGCGGCGAACTGGACTTGCGCTGGCACATGCGTCTAAGGGTGTTCACGGAGCCGAAGCCGGGTTACTATGTGTTCCCTGCGGAGATGGGTGACAAGTTGTTTATCAGCAAACTTCAGACCGGAGACCAGACGCCTATCCAACTCAAATGGACGAACATGGCGCGTACGCGTGAGGACTTGGCAGGCGTGGTGGCTTCGCAGCTGATGCTGGACAGCGTGGACATCATCGAGCGTCTGAGCAGCGACGAGTATATGGGTGAATATGGCCTTACCGCCGAGAACAGCCGTTGTCTGTTTATCCCCAACACCTACGAAGTCTATTGGACCATCACGCCGGACGAACTATTCAAACGGATGGACCGTGAATACCGTGCGTTCTGGACCGAGGAGCGTCGCGCCAAAGCCGAAGCGCAAGGCTTGACACCTGTGGACGTAGCGATTATCGCTTCCATCGTCGAATGCGAGACCTATGTCCTCAAGGATATGCCTACCGTCGCCAGTCTGTATATCAACCGGTATCACAAAGGGATGCGGCTGCAAGCCTGTCCGACGGTCATCTATGCGGTAGGCGATTTCTCGATTCGGCGTGTGCTCAAAAGCCATCTGAAAGTGGAATCCCCGTACAACACCTATCAGAACAACGGTTTACCGCCCGGACCTATCCGTTGCCCGTTGCCGCGTACGATGGATTATGTGCTGGACGCACCCAAGACCGACTATCTGTACATGTGCGCCCATCCGTCCATGAACGGCACACATATCTTCTCGTCTTCGTACGGCACACACAGTTCGGCGGCGCGTGACTACCAACGGATGATGAATCAGAAGCATATCAAATAAAAAACACAACGACCTATGGCAAAGAAAAAATACAAATACTTCTTCGGACTGGACCGACATAAGAAGAACCAGATGCACAATAATTTCGCGCTCGGCCTTGTTGTCACCTTGGGTGTATGCCACTTGATAGAACTCATCTTCTTCGACCATGCTTCCGGCGGTCTCATCCTCCTGCGTGCGTTGCAATATACCGGCATGGCGTTTGTCATCAGTATTCCGCGCATGATGCGGGACACATGGCGCTTCGACGTACCGCCACTCATCTCCATCTTCATGATTCTTTACTGCCTCTGCTCGCTCATCTTGGGCGACGGACTCGACCTGAACGGACGCATCGGATGGTGGGACGAACTGGTACTGATGGAAACGGGTACCCTCCTGCCGTTTATTCTATTATGGCAGATTCATGTAGCGATGCACCTGTGGAGCGATTACATCCGTCTTGAGAAACGCCTTATTGCGCTGATTGTTGTCTTCTTTTCTGTGGGAATGGGAGCATGTTGGGAAGTGGTGGAGTACTTCTATTTTACGCTCTTCCATCCGGAATATATCACGGACCATCCGGTCTATGCGGACGCGATGACGGACCTTCTCCTGCTGTTCGTCTGTGCATCAGCCGTTGCCATCTACGGCCGTATTCGCCATAATGCGCTCGTAGAGCGGTACCGTCCTCAACCGGCTCCGACTAAGGCGTGAGGCGAGAGGCGAGTGGCGTCGCTAAACTTATCGAACAACAAATAAACAGCCAAAAACACTCATTTATGCAAGCATAATTCGTTTTTTGTCCGATTTATTTGCACATTCAATTTTTTTGTAGTAATTTTGCGGCGTCATTTAACAAACCTATCTATATGAAAAACATCTTTACCTTATTTCTGTGTCTGTGTATGGCCGTGAGTCTGAGCGCGGAGACACTCAAAGTGACGGGTTCCGTGCTGGATGTGAAAGCCGGCGAGCCGCTGATAGGTGTGTCGGTGCTGGAAGAAGGAACGACCAACGGCGTCATCACGGATTTTGACGGTAACTTCACCCTTGAGGTGGAGGACGGCGCCAAGCTTCAGTTATCGTACATCGGTTACCACACCTTGGAGATTCCCGTGACGCGTCGCGGGGACTTGGGTATCATCAACATGGAGCCTGAGGCTGTGGCGCTGGAGGACGTGACGATTACCGGTCAGATGGCGCGTACACAACTCACGCCGGTGGCGGTCAGTCAGGTCGTAGCGCTGGAGATAGAAGAGCGTCTGGGCGGTCAGGAGTTTCCCGAGATACTGAAGAACACCCCGGGTGTGCACGCCAACGGTCAAGGTGGCGGTTGGGGCGACTCGGAAATATGGATGCGCGGTTTCGACAACACGAACGTAGCCACGATGATTAACGGTGTGCCGATGAACGACATGGAAGGCGGAACGGTCTATTGGTCGAACTGGCAAGGTCTGGCCGACGTGACGAGCGTGATGCAGACGCAGCGGGGTATGGGTGCGGCGAAGTTATCCGCACCGACCGTAGGAGGTACGATAAACATCGTCACAAAGGGTATCGATGCCAAGAAAGGCGGTTCGCTGATGTACTCGTTGGGTAACGACAACGCCAACAAAGTGGCGTTCTCCGTCTCGACAGGTCTGCGCAAGAGCGGTTGGGCCATCACAGTGCTCGGTACCAAAACGTGGGGCGACGGTTATATCCAAGGGACGAAATACAGCGGCTACAGCTATTTCCTCAACGTGTCCAAACGCATCAACGACAAGCATCAGTTGAGTCTGACGGGTTTCGGAGCACCGCAGTGGCACTGGACACGTCCTTCGGGCAGTTCGGGTGCGTTGACGCTCGCCGAATGGAACAATGTCAAGAAATACATGACGGACGGTCGCGACTACCGCACCTACAACCCTTCGTACGGTTATGACAGTAAGGGCAAGCAGAAAGGCACGAACTACAACAGTTACCATAAGCCGCATATATCGCTGAACCATGTTTGGCAAATCGATTACAAGTCGTCTCTCTCGACGGCGGTGTATGTATCCATCGGTCGCGGTTACGGCGGTACGGCGGAGGCAAGCCAGTATAACTCGTATATCGGTCCCGACGGTGTAGAGCGGCAGGCCAGTTACAATGATATCCGCGGTGCGAACAACGGTCACCTGACGATGGATTTCCGCCGTCCGGACGGTTCATTCGACTTCGCAGCCATCGAGGCTATCAACGCCGCTTCGACGACGGGTTCCAAATATGTGCTGGCGGAGAACCGCAACGACCATAACTGGGTAGGACTTGTCTCTACCTATAACAACAAGTTCCTCCAAGGGCTGTTGGAGTTGACGGCCGGTATCGACCTGCGGTATTACCAAGGTATCCACAGTGCGCGTATCTCGGACCTCTTGTCCGGCGAATACTTCATCGACGCCACGCGTTTCAGCATTGACCCCAATAACAACAAAAACGCGCTGGACCCCAAATGGAAGAACGAGAAGCTGAACGTAGGTGACGTGGTCTATCGCGATTACACCGGTCATGTGATGCAGGAAGGTGTGTTCGGTACGTTGGAGTACGCCAAAGACGGCCTGTCCGCCTTCATCAACGGTTCTATCAGTTATTGCAACTACTGGCGTGAGGACCGCATGTATTACGACGCGGAGCACCGTCGTTCCGGCACGGTCGGTTTCTTCGGCGGAACGGTCAAAGGCGGTGTGAACTATAACTTCAACCCGAACCATAACGTCTTCCTCAACGCCGGTTATATCTCCCGCGCGCCGAAGTTCCAAGCGGCATATGCGAACTCCAATACCTCGCATGCGCTGAACCGCTACGCCAAGAACGAACAGATAGCGTCGTTGGAGATAGGTTACGGCTTCCATAACCAGTATGTCAACATCGCCCTCAACGGTTACTACACCCGCTGGATGGACAAGGTGATGAATACCTCGACGGATATCCGTCAGGGCGAGAAAGCCTTTATCAACATGACGGGTGTCGGCGCAGAGCACATGGGTGTCGAGTTGGAAATCAAAGCCCGTCCGACCAAATGGCTCGAGTTGAGCGGAATGGTGTCGCTCGGTAACTGGAAGTGGAAAGGACAGGAGGTCATCGGTTACCTCTATGACGACCACGGCAACGCCATCACAAAAGACGGCGAGATAACGACGCCGTACTGTACCGAACCGGGCAAGGAACACGCCTGGGCGAAAGTGTGCCTCGAAGGTATCCACGTCGGTGGTCAGGCACAGACGACCGCCAACCTCGGTGTGCTGTTCAAGCCGTTCAAAGGCTTCCGCATCGGTGCCGAATACACGCTGTATGACCGTAACTACAGCTACTACTCCTTCAACGGCAGTAACCTCAGCATCGGCAAGACGGTGTATATCGTAGAGCCGTACCGTTGCCCGATAGGCGGTACGATGGACGCCCGCGTCAGCTACTCGTTCGAGATAGGCGCCGTACGCGCCACGCTGGCGGCGAACGTGACCAACGTACTCGACCAGCACCATATAGAGAAAGCATGGTCCGCAGCTTCGGTCACCCAGACGATTGCGGAGAACACCAAGGACAATATCTACTTCTTCTATAACAAAGGAAGACAATGGAATATCCGTCTCAAACTCAACTTCTAAATCTTACGCGTATGAAAAAGATATATATCCTTACTATCGCCGCGCTGCTCGCGAGCGCATGCACGAACTATTTCGATGAGCATTTCCTGGACAACGGCGACACGCCGGTCCTCGACGTGCGCACGGGTATGACCTATACGTTGCTGGACGATGACTACAAGACGATTGCTTCCCTGCCCGCCAACATCGAGAAAGCCATCGCCTTGGACCCCAAAGACTCCACGGCGTACCGGGAGTTGCTGGCTATCGGTACGGAGAAATCGTTCACCGAGACAGCGTCCGCCGACATGTACGTACCGGCCTTCATGGACGCCAAGTTCCCGTACCTCGACAACGGTTCGTCCTGCGACGTGCTCTATACGATGCGCGAAGGCAAGTCGCAGCGCGTGAATGAGTTCATCGGCGCACAGGGTTTTGCGCTCACCACCGATGACTATGAGGCTATCTGGCAGAAACGCGGCGCGGACTACCTCACGCCCTCTACCGTACCGAATATACCGGATTTCCTCACCCATAAAATCACCGGCGCCAAACAGGGACAGATAGCGTTGCTGAGCTATGTGTTCTGCGAAGACGAACCCGACTCGGCGGAGCTGTCCGACTTCCTGCCCTACGAGCTGACCCTGAGTGAGTTGTTAGTCTTCCCCGACGAGAAACGCCACCTCATTCACGGTTTTGTAGGCGATGTCAAATCGACTATCTCCGGCCGCTTCTACATGGTGGACGGCGAGGCGAGTATCTATGTCTATGGCCTGACGGACGAAGACGGCAATAAGGTGTGGAAAGATAAAGGTATCCAGAAAGGCGATGCCATCTCGCTCATCGGCCGGTATTCCGAAGAGAACGGTGAACCGCAGATTCTCGATGCCGTCTATGTGGACCATACGCCGTCGAACGCACCCCGTCATGCCCGCAAAGCACGCCATTACGACATCGTCAACGCCCTCTATCAGTTGACGGCAAACGGCTGGGCGGTCTATTCGCGCGATGACATCAAAGTGGGAGAAGCCCTGCCGCAAAGCATCTATGACGCAGCCGGCGTGACCCAGATAACCGACCTCAGCATCATCCATAAATACCTCGTCAACGCGTATCCCTACCCCTACGAGAAAGATATCTACCTCATCGGTTATATGGGTAAGAACGGCGCTACCGGCGACGAATGGGTGTATGACGGTACGGACTTTGTCCTCGAGACCGGCTATGTCACCGAGTCGATGTCGTTTGAGGTGAAGAACAACACCTGGATACCGAATATATCCACGTACCTGCAGGCGAAGTTCGTCGGCGAAGGACCGGGTAAGTTCACTATCCAGCATGTGGAGTTGGACGGCCTGAACTATGTATGGCGTTACCAAGCGCTGTACGGTATGACGGCCTCCGCATACCTCGGCGGTACGAACCACCGCGTCGAAGACTGGCTCCTCTCGCCGAACATTCGCCTCAAGAAGAGCGTCCATCCGATGCTGACTTTCGACCATGCTGTGCGTTACGGAAATGTGGACGCCAACCCCAAATGGCTCAGTATCATGGTTACCGATGACTTCACCGGCGATGTGACGACGACCAAGTGGAAAAAACTCGAGTGGACCGCTGAACTGCCCGACGGCAGCAACTGGATATTCCGTTCCGCCGGTGTCTATAACCTGAGCGAATACAACGGCAAGACCATCGTCATCGCCTTCCGTTATGACACCAACCTGGACGGTATTGACGTGCCTTCCGCGCCAACATGGGAGATACAGAACCTCCTGGTAGCCGAGCCGGACGAAGAAGAGAACACCGAAAACAACGAAAACAACGAATAACTAACCATTTTATTAACCAATTTTAAATGCTTATGAAAAAGATTTTTCTTTTTGGCGCAGCTATCGTAGCTGCCATGACCATCAACGCACAGGACCCTATTCCTGTGACCTGCGCTGAAGCTGCGGCAGCCATGCCCGCACAGTCCGGAGACGAGACCGCTGACGTGTACATCGTTACCGGTTTTGTAACCAACACCAACGGCGCTATCAGCCCGTCCAAGACGGACCCGTCTATTGACCAGCAGACCTTCTACATCGACGATGCGAAAGGTTCGAAGAAAACCCTCCAAGGCTACTGGTGCAACCTGCCCGGACACGAGGCTCTCAACGTAGGTGACAAGATTTCCGTTACCGGTAAAATCCTGAACTACAACAACACGCCGGAAATCAAGAACGGCGACGTAGCTATCATCGAGCGCGCTACCATCAAGGTGGACACCATTGACGCTTCTGTTTGCGAGGCTCTCGAAGAAGGTTCTTCGCTCAACGCAGGTGACTACTCCGATGATGTCTTCCGCGTATATGGCCGCCTCAAAGGTACGGACCAAGTGAACGCTAACGGCCAGCACACCTTCGAGATGGCGTGCGATGAGGAGATTTTCAAACCCTACAACTGCTCGGGTGCAGAGGGTCTCGAACTCGGCAAGGGTGACTCCGTAGTCGTTATCGGTAAGCTCTATAACTACAACGGTACCATCGAGATTTCCAACGGTAAGGTAGAACTGCTCGAGAAGAGCGGAGAAGAGGAGATTATCGAAATCGTCACTGTAGCGGAGGCTACGGCTATCGCTATGGCACTCGAGAACGGCAAGTCCACCGACGACCGCTATGCCGTTATCGGACTGGTTGACTCGATTGCTATCGAATATAGCGAGCAGTACCATAACATCTCCTTCTTTATGACCGATGACTTGGACGCGCCTACCTTTACATTCGAGGCATACCGTGTAGCTTGTACCGATGACCAGGCACCGCAGGTTGTTATCGGCGCGAAGGTGAAAGTAACCGCTGCTCTCCAGCACTACTACAAAGCAGCCACGGAGACCCTGCCGGAAATCAACCTCGCAGAGACCGTTGCCGGTGGTGCACTCGAGATTCTCGAAGGCCCGAAGGGTATTGAGAACATCACCCTCACCGACAATGCACAGAAAGTCCTCATCGACGGTGTACTATATATCATCCGCGACGGCAAGGCTTTCAACGCCCACGGCGCACAAGTGCGGTAACAGATGAACGAAAGAACCATTATGCGTCATTTATACCCTATATTGCTCTTCTGCATGCTCGTGCTCGCCAGTGCGGGCTATGCAGAGGAGAATGCGGCAAAGAAACAGCCGAACAAAGAGAAGGTTGTGTTATATTGCGATTTGCATTGCCAAGGGTGTTGTGACAAAGTAATGAAGAATATCGCGTGGGAAAAAGGCGTGAAGGACCTCGTTTGTGACCTGAAGTCCCAAAGCGTGACGGTGACCTACGATCCGCGTAAGACGGACTTGCCTACGCTATTGAAGGCCTTCGAGCGCATCGGAAAACCAGCCACGCCGGTTCAGAAACAAAAGGGAAGCGGCAAAGAACCCTGGTGAGAATCCCTATTGGCACAAAAAAGAGGCCATCAAGCCTCTTTTTTTTTGTGGTGCCAACGGGAATCTCGCTCACGCTAAGACTCAGTACGAATCGCGATACATCGCTCATAGGAACTTTCGTCTTGCGCTTCGCTCTCCCCAAAAATTAAAATTTCCGGGGACCCCAATTAGGTTTGGTTCGATCCGGGACACGCACAGAAAAAGTCCCCCGAAATGGGAGACTTTTTTTGTGGTGCCAACGGGAATCGAACCAGTGACACAAGGATTTTCAGTCCTTTGCTCTACCAACTGAGCTATGGCACCTCGCTTGCACTAGAACTCGCACGACTGCGCGCTCTGCGCTTGTATAGTGCTACGTTCTGTGCTACGCTCTCCCCAAAAATTAAAATTTTTCGGGGACCCCAATTTAGGGGGTTCGAGCGAAAAGCGGGTGCAAAAGTACTGCTTTTTTTTGACATGACCAAATTTTTTCGCAAAAAAATGCAAAAAACTTGTGTTATTGGTACATTTTTTGTACTTTTGTTGTCAGAATTGGCTTGAATTATGGAATTAAGAGTGATTGCATACGCGCGGAACGGACATACGGATAAGTTCGGTATTCCGAGACAGAGCCGGGAAGAAAGTCCTATTCTGACGCGTATTGTATTCGAAGAAAAATACAACATCCCCGAGGCTCTGCGAGGGATTGAGGGATTCTCGCACTTATGGCTGCTTTGGGGTTTTTCGGAAGTTGACTCATGGAGTCCGACGGTGCGGCCACCGAGATTGGGCGGCAACAAACGGATGGGTGTGTTTGCGACGCGGAGCCCGTTTCGGCCGAATCCTATCGGGTTAAGCAGCGTACGATTGGTAGGCATTGCCGATGGAGAATTAATCGTTAGCGGGGCAGATGTGATGGACGGGACACCGATATACGACATCAAGCCGTATTTGAGTTTTAGCGACTGTCATCCGGAGGCTGTGAACGGTTTTGCCGAAGAGACGAAAAATAGAACATTGCCCGTGGTGTGCGACGGGGATTTGCCTCCCGACATTTGCTACATCTTGAGTCAGGACCCGCGGCCGGCATATCAGGATGACCCGGAGCGGGAATATAAACTTGACTATGACGGTTGGAGAGTGACATTTACCGTGGAAGATGGTACTGTTTTTGTGAAAAATTTAGAAAAAATGTAATTTTTTTAAGGAAAATTTGCATATTTCAAAGAAATATAGTATCTTTGCACGCTCTAAAAAAAAATGAAGCCATGAGAAAAGTTATTCTAAGCATATTGTCGTTTTTCTTTCTCGCGAGTGCGCTGCGCGCCGAAAACACAGGTGTTCCGGCGGAATGCGAGGACGTGATGTTGCAGGCGTTCTATTGGGACAGTTACAACGGAAACGCCACCTCTACGAAGTACGGTCGTACGAAATGGGTGGATCTGCTGAAGGACACCGCGGCTATCAATGCGAACTTCGACGTGGTATGGTTGCCGCCCAGTGCCGGTCCTACCGGTTGCGGCGTCGGTTATTCCGCCAAGCAGTACAGCAGTCAGGACAGCGACTGGGGTACGAAGCAGAAGTTGACGCAACTGATTGACGCGTTCCACGCCGGAAACACGAAGGTGCTGGCAGACATTGTGCTTAACCATCGCGGTTCGGGTAGTACCTGGTGCTCGTTCCTGACGGATAATTTCGGCAGCTACGGTTCGTTCACCTTGACGCAGAAGCAGATTTGCCGGAATGACGAATGCTTCACGAATACGAGTTCGAACTGCTACAACGCGGCTACTTCGGACCGCGGCGCGACTGACACGGGCGACAATTTCGACGGTGCACGCGATTTGGACCACACGAGCGAATATGTGCAGAACTGGTCAAAGGCTTATACGCAATGGCTGCTGAACTCCATGCAATATGACGGTTTCCGCTATGACATGACACTCGGTTTTCACGGGCGCTATCTGAAAATGTACAACGAGGCAGCTAATCCGTATATCTCGGTGTCGGAGTTATGGTCGAGTATTGCCCGCCAAAAACAACATTTGCAGGAATGCGAATACAACACGATGGTGTTTGATTTTCAGAACAAATACTCGCTGAAAGGTA
>Ga0265298_10011514_pt1 | contig 10351 bp, 7 predicted proteins | sample AusTroGonzalo_MG_3_FD_193486 | JGI IMG/M metagenome (GOLD analysis project Ga0265298, IMG submission 193486) | Bovine rumen microbial communities from tropical cattle in Woodstock, Queensland, Australia - Gonzalo_01 | ecosystem: Host-associated > Mammals > Digestive system > Stomach > Rumen ... | reverse complement strand
CCGTTTTCTTTTCCCAGCCGCCGATTTGTTTCTTGAGACTCATCTTTCGCTCAAGATAGTTCTCAAACTGAGTTACTGTGATGACCCTGTCTTTCTTTTCTTTGTTCTTCTCTTTGCTGCACGAGTATTCGTAAAGCATACTCACAGCCGAATTGCAAAGCGACAAGTGCCACATCAACGCACCAATCAGTTCAAGCCTCGGCCCTTTGTCCTTCGTCTGCAATGCGACCGCACAGGCCGTCATCGCTTCCAAAAGGTTACTCTGGAAGAAGTTGCCTATGTTTTGTAAGGACTGATCCTTGGGCATGGTCCTGCCAATCGGCAGGTACCACAACATCATCAGTTCAAGGTCTCTGTATATGGAAGATTGACTTGGATACATGTCTGCAAAAATAATAAAATATAAGGTGCGGCATCAAAGCCGCACCCCAAAAATTAAAATGCCGCAACCGCCCGCACAACGGTGCTGTCGCCCTTGTAGTTGCCGTTGGAGTAGAAACCAGGAAAGTACACGATACAAGCGTTAACTCTATAATACTCCGTAGAACTCCAGTAGTAGGACGAGGAGAAATTCGTAAAGAGGTTGTCGGCAATGGCCTTTTTGAAGATATTGAGGTCAGAGGACGTGCCTTGTCTGTAATACCAGCACAGTCTGGCCAAAATGCCAAGAGGAGGAAGGAACCAGTTGTGCGCCTTGAATTTGTCGGCAAGCGTCTGTCCCATCGTCATCGTGGGCTGGTATGCGTATGCGGCCGATGCAGCCGGATAATACAGTTGCATCCATTTATCAAGGTTCGTCTCGCTGTAATGGGATGACATGTAACTTCTCAGCGTACCCATCAGCGATGCCAAACTCTCAAGCTCGGTTTGTCCGTTGCCAGCGTGAGGAGTGTCAAGAGGCCCAAGACGATCTTCCAAAACGCCGTTGTCCGGGTCGGCAGGAATCATCACCACGCCGTTGTTCAGAATCTTGTTGCGGTGTTCGATGATCTTTAGGGTCTTGGCATAGCCGCTGTTCACGATGTCGCCTGCCGAATATCCGTCGCCAGCCAATGCGGCCAACGAGCTGTCCAGCGTCCTTGCCTCCAGTTGCGCCGCACTGTCGGCATAGGTGCTTCCTGCAACATTGCCACCTATGACACCATCGCCGTTTCCAACACCTGGGGGATATGGCAAGAATCCGTGGTTTTGGACGCCAAGAGTACTCACCGTGTCACGCATGGTGGTATCATTGATGTTCGTACCGTTGGCACCAGCAGAAGTGATGTTCACAATTGTTGGAATGTCGTAGAAGGTCGAAGTCGTAAGATTGGCTTCTGGCACCTTCAATTTGTTATACAAGTCGTTTCCACTCTGCGGCACGAGGTCGTGAATGCAACGAGCGGCGTAGTTTGCAGCACTTTCTGATGTGTTACAATACGATCCCCACTGCCATGACGTGAACGTGAGACCACCACTTGACTGGCTGCCGGTGGCCGTCACGTTCTGCAAGGCCACCATCAGGCGTTTCTGTTTGTCGTTGGGATTGAACAGCTCCGCCACGATGTTGCCTTCCGAATCCTCTGGAGCGAGGTAACAGCAGATGCCTATCACTTGTTTTTCGCCGTCGTAGGTGTCGGGCGATGAATAGGTGCCGTCTGCATATACATAGTCGCCGAGAGCCGCCTTTCTGTTGTAAAGCGAAATCTCTTTGGTGGCAATGATGGTACTGTAGGAACCGTCGTAATAGGTGGTGATCATGGCGGTCACGGTGGCCGTGTCCGAGAATCCAGACAACGACTGCACTGTCAACACGCCGGTAATCGGGTCTATCGTCGCCTGTGAGTACTCCAAACCCGACAGGGACCAGCGTATCTTCGTGAAGCCGTTGACGTAGGTGGAGTTCGGAACGATGCCGAACGGATATTGGGTGCCTCCATCGTTGTAAAAGTTACCCATCACCGATGCCGATGCCACCTGACGCTTGGCATACGAAAGGAACAGCCCTTGGTATTCCTCGCTCGTGGCATCGTCAACATTGCCCCATTTCTTGTTGATCTTATCCTTTATGGCGAACGTGACCGCATTCTGCGTCGGGTTTGGCTCATAAATCGAGATATAGCCCGTCAGGGTGACGTTCGTGGTGTCGGCTATCCAAGACAGCACTCCGACGGCAAGGTCGTTCCAGCGGACGTTTGTGAGCGTCAGCGTGGTCAGCTTGCGTGTGGTCTGTTGCGCCGAGTATGCGGCAACGGTAATGACCTTGGTGTCCACATACGGACAGTTGGTCACGATGAACGTCTCAAGGTTGGCGCATCCTTCCATCGTCATCGTCTCAAGCGCAGGTAGGTTGCGAAGCGTCAACGAGACGATAGTGGCCGGAAGCTGCAAGGTGGCCAGCATCGAAGAGGTTGGAATCAACACGGATGTTATTGTGGTTCCTCTCAGATCCATGCTCTCCAGTCGGGTAAGCAACGAGAAGTCCTTTGAGCCTCCGATGGTGCTGCAACCGTTCAACGACAGCTGCTGAAGATTGGGCGTTGAGAGGTTGATGGTGCCAGGAGCGAACGCAGTGCTTCCGTTGGAAGGCTCGGCCTTGAATTCAGTCAGGCGGTTGCCGATGACAGTCAAGGTGTCGTTGTGGCACACCATGTTTCCGATATTGCCGATCTTGCGGTAGTAGTTCAGTGCGGCAAGGCCGACGGAAGAGTCACCGCTGATCTCACCTGCCGTTGAAACGGTGAAGGAATAGGTTTCGCCAGGAGCAACCCTCACGTGTGGGTCAACGGCCACACGGTCCTTGGCTCCTGTCGGGTACAGCCATTGGTGAGGAACGACCTCAAAGGTGTATTCTCCACCGATGTAGCCACTGCCAGGTGACATCGACAATGCGGCCCCGCTGTCATCCAATCCGACAACACCGCTGTTGACACCGCTGGAGAAATCACCCCAGCAGGCATAGCTGGCCACAAGTGCCAGTCTGCGCTTCATGTACTGTCGTTCGCTCTCAAGTTGGCTACCCACCTGTTGCGTGATGGGGTCAACGCCACGGGCTTGGTTGCCGTAGGAGATGTAACCGAACGACTTCGGCCATTCGTATCTCAGACGTGCCTGTTCGGCGTAGGCCACCTCCGGGAAGTAGTTCTGAATCGAGAAGAAATACTTTTCGAGGCACCCATAGACGCTGATGTCGTAGCCGTCGGACGCACCAACGAGACCCGACATGGCGGTGAGGATGCTGCGCATGTTGGCACGGAGCTCAGAGCCAGCCTCCTCGTATGCGACCTCGATGAAGTTGAACAGCGACGATGCTCCTCCCTCGTAGTCGGTCTGCGTCTTGTATCCGTTGGTGTAATCCTCCAAATCGTGGATGCGGTCGAGGAAATACACCTTGGTCTGACGGCCGTTGTTGTCCGTTTTCAGGATGGAATCGAGGTCGTCTTGGTCCAGCCAGATGAGACCCGAATCGGGGTCGTACTGGTAATAGGTATTCTTCGAGCAGTTGTCGGTGCCAGCAAGAAAGAAGTTGACAAGGTTGTAGTGCGTCAAGTGGCTTTGCAGGTGGGCCACCAGTCCGATGTTGTCCTTTCCGTGCTGTGCGATAGCCTGACGGAAGATGGTGTTGAGCTTCGAATAGTCGCCATAGTCGGCACCGTCACGCCATGCGTTGTAGGCGGCAACGGTCACGCTGTCGGTGGACAGGTTGCGCACACCGGCAGTGTAGAAGGTGTCGCTCTCATCGTCCCAGATACCTGCATCCATCCATCCGTCGTTGATGAAGTCATAGCGAAGCAGCTGGAAGGCGTAATAGCCTTGGGTACACCAGTACTGGTGCTTCTGCATCTCCGCCATCTGCGTGGCCACGTCGTTGTCGGTCTGTGCCTCGATACGCATATTCTCCCACGCCAGCAAGAAAGCGTCCTTGGTGCCGTTGTAGTAGCGCAGTGAGGTCGTATGCAGGTAGAAGAAATTCACATAGCGACGGAAAACGGTATCGTTGACGGTGGTCGGATATTTCTTGCCGCCAATCTTCTGCGTCGCCCCGAGGCCGTATTCAAAGCTCTTGGTGCCGTTGTAGCCCCATGCCTCATCGTCGGGGTCGTATGTGACATTCTCATCGGCTGGCACACGGAAGTCGCAAAGGGGAAGGTTGTTGTTCAATCCCTCGAAAGCGAACGTCCCTGCCTTCGCCTTGATGCCGAACACGGCTTTGTCGAACTTGCCGTTGCCGAAGGTGCACATGCCCCTGAATTCCACCTTGCCGTTGTCCTGCGGATGCTCGGTAAAGAACATGAAGCTCTCCTCATAGACAGAGAACCTTGCCCCAGCCTGCGTCATGGAGTTGCCGCCGGTGACGGCCTGCATCACGTCATGGTAGAGTTGCGTAGCTCCCATCTTGTGCGATTGCATCGGCGAAGCGTAGTTGATCTTGTTCACAAGCTTGGTGCATTTGGCACCACCGATATATGAGGTGTAGAACTGGCCGTGGTACATGCCCATCTCGCCAGTGTTCTCACTCCATCCGTTGCCGTCAAACCATCCGTCAGGCACCTCAATGGTAACCTGCGCCTTCTGTTCGTCGGTCAACGAGGCGTAACTCGTGCCTTCGATGCGTTCCCCATCGAGATACATCGGATAGTCGCAGTTCGCACCAGTGCTCTTGGCAGCGGACCAGCCGAAATCGCTATGCACCTTCGAGAACGGTATGATGATGCGGAACGTGATTCCGTCCACCTTGGTCTGTTCGTTGTTGTCCCAATAGGTGTTGGCCGTGGAGCCTTGCGGGGTCACCATCAGGCATTTCGCATCGCCCAGCGTACCGGCGACAGATGCAAGGTACGCAGCCTTGCCGATGGTACCGCTCAAAGCGGGGTTGTCGTGGTCGATTCTCCAGTAACACGGATAGCCAGGATCTTTCGACTGGTTGAGTTTGTACTGGTCCTGACCAACGAGGGTAAGGCAGCGATAGCCCGCTGCCTTGGTCTTTTCGTAGTCGATACGTCCGCTGGTGGTGATGGCGTTGCGTGTTTTCATGGCAAGCTTCTCATCTGCCGTGGGCAACGAGGCCGTACGGTTTTGCCTTACCTGTTCGGCCGACAGGGCCTGACGATAACAACGGATGCCGTAGATGTCGATGTCGGCGTGAGGGTTGCCTATCTTAATGCCTCCATGGCCGTTGCCGGTAATCCATGTGCCAGCGGCTGGAGCGGTGCCAAGGGGAGAGTAGATCATCTCACGGTACGGATTGCCATTCACATACACCTTGGCCAGCGACAAAGGATGGCTGGTGGCACCGTTCAACGTCTGCTGCCATGTCAGTTCGTCAGATGCCTTCGTGATGACCTCGGGATCGATGACGATGGAGACGTGCGTTCTCACGCCTTCCTGCCACCCAAAGTTCTGGTTGTCGTTGCTTTGGTACCCGACACACTTGATGAAGCCTTCCAAGGGAAGCATACGCAAACCCAACAGCTCACCTGCGACAATCTGGCAGACATCAATGATGGGTTCGTCTTCCTGCGTGATGTTCCGCACGGCAAAGTCGAAGTCTATCGTTACCTCTGCGCTGCCGTCGTTCTTCAGCTGGATAAACGGCTCATATTCGATAATAAGGTATTCTCCAGCAAGCACACGGAGCACCTTTTGGCCGTTGGCATCGGTCACCCATGCGTCGATGTTGCCGTTGAAGCCCTCCCAGGTGGACGGCACGACGGCTCCCGTCTGCTGGTTGATGATGGTGAACGGATTGGACTCGCTGTTGTTCCTGTTCTTTGGATTCAGCACGAAGTTGGCACCTGCCACTGGACTGTAGTCCTCCGAGTTGTCAACGGTGATGGTGACGCTGCGCTGGTGGAGGCTCTCGAACATGAAGTTTACGGGGTCATCGTTGCTGTCATATCGGAACATCCGCAAATATGCCGTGTATTCGGCTGCGCTTCCTTCCACCTCAACGGCGGTGTCGATGTCATAAACGGTGTTTGAACTCACGTTGACCTCGCTGCGCATGTATTCCGTGGTATAGTCGGTGTCGTTTTCGCAATAGTCGGTCAGACGTATGGACACGGCCATCTGCTCCGAGCTTGGAAGCGTCGGGTTCGTTGCGTCGGGGATCCACACCGAATAGCTTGCCAGTACCACACGGACGAAGTTCACCACGTTCTGCTGCACCTGCTGGAGCATCAGGAAGGGTGCCGTAAGGTCGGCCCCGGTGGTCTCTGTGTTCACCACCATGAACCGGTTCACAACCACATCGCTCGAAAGTTCGTTTCCATCTCCATCCTCGCATGTCACCCACGCTGTCACGGTATGTACCCCGTGTGTAAGGATGCCAATGTTCTGTTTCTCGGCCTCCGACCATGAAAGCGGGGATGTCGTAGGGTATTCCGTCGATGCCGGTATTGTGGAGCTGGTGAACGTGTATGTGCCCAAGGAGCCGCTTATCTGTACGTGCAGCACCTTATCAACGGCACCGCCGACAGCGAAACTCATCGGGAATACACCATCGTCGGCCATGATGGGACGGTTGAAGCTCAGCATGTTCTGCACCGTGAGCTGCGTATAGGTGACATTGCTCCACGTCACCCATGCGCTCTGTGCAGACGAAACGACATCGCCGTTGTCATCATAGACCGTGTAGCTCGCCCTCACCCTTATCTGCTGAGGGTTGCTGGTAGAGAAGTACTGGCCGATGTCTATCTCATCCCACAGGGAGGTGGCATCGACATCACGGCTGTTGATGTACTGTGTGCCTACGGTGGTCCAACTGACACCGTTGTTGATGCTTCGCTGGAAAGTGAGCGTACCCATCAGGCCTGCGTTCTCGGTCACGCCATTGTCGGTGACGGTGCCGCAGAAACGCATCTTCACCTTGAAATCCTTCGAGATCGAGATGATGGCCTTCGACGTGGCATTGTCGGAATGGATGAACAGTCGGGCCGAATAGGTGGCACCCGTTGTCATGGCGATTTGCGTTGTCAGGTTCTGCATCAGCAACGAAGCATGTGCGGACGGGTCCTGCATGTATGCCGTAGCATCGGCTTCGGTTGCGAAGCAGAGGATATGTATGTAGTTGTCAACGACGGTTGTGCGCAGGGCACCGAACCTGCCTTTGATGAACCTCTCTATCTCCCCCCTATTCATGCCCCATTCGGCACCAGCCGGAACCGTTGTGCCGTATTTGGTAACAGGGCTATCGGTCTCGTTCACGCCTCCCCAATCGTCGGCGAACGAGCTTAGATGGTTGTTTCCTGTTATGGTTATCTTCTTTGCCATAATATATTGTGTTTGTCAATTACCAAGGCTCGCTGCGGAACCACCCCTGGGAGCGGAACCAGGCACTTAAATGAGTGACCGCCTGCCACAAAAGCACAGAGCCCCTGTAGATGGCGGTCACCGCTTTTCTGCCGAACCTGATCTCTGTTATCTCGTGTCCTTCATATCGCAGCATGGATTATTCCTCCTCTAAAAGGAAATAGAACTTGTCACTGTCAATGGTCTGCAATTCCTCGTACTGGTCCTCGGTCATCACGGAGTAGTGAAGCCCGGGTATGACTCCGATGGTAACGCCACTGTCGAGCTCCACAGTCACGGCAGGACCGTTCACCACGTCGGGCTGGCCGATCTCCAGTCCGCAGGTGATGACCTCAATATCTATCGTTCTGCGTACATCGCTCATGTCGTCAATAGGCTGTTGTTGCGGCGTTCTACAAAATCAAGGGTTACGAGGCTCGTTGCGTGGTACACCTCCGTCAAGTTGGAATCCACGACCGACACTTCAACGGTATAGGCACCAATGAGGTTAACGCTATCTGCATGCGACACCTCCCACAGATAGATTGGCTCCTCCACTTTCAGGTCACGGTATATCGTACCTGCGCTGAGTTTGGCCGATAGGACAAGCTGGCCCTTCGTGGTATATAAACCCGCTATCATGTCGTAGCCTTGCGGAACGGCACATTGATAGCCGTTCTCACGATAGGTGAGACGCAGCTTGTAGGTGTTGCCCTGCATTATGGTGATCCTGTTGGTGGCCATGGCTCAATGCTGTTTAGCTTGCGATAGGTGTTACATCCTTGCTGTCGTAGGTCCACTCGCCTTCAACCTTCTCATAGGCGATGGTTTCCACGTTCTCGCAGTCCGAATAGGTCAGGCAGATGCCGGTGGCACCCTTGAATGAGACACGGTATGAATGGTCGCCAGTCTCATCACGCTTCACCACCATGTCGCCAGCTTGCAGGGCTTCAATCTGTTCGCCCGTCAACGCCTCCATGTCGGTCACGACGATACGTTTCACGGCAACACTTTCCACGTCGCCGAGCCTTTTGCCGTACTCTTGCAATATGTCATCGAGCACTCTTGCACCGATCTTGATAAGGACTGCCACGCCTTTCAGGTCGTTGCGCCCTTGCACTGTCATTCTTGTGAATCCTAAATTTGCCATAGTGTTCTATTGTTTATGTTGGTGATTCTTCTTCCACTTGCGAACCTGCCTGGTAGATATATTCGGTATCTTCATGGGCCGTCACTTCATCGTCCTGCACATAGACACCGACTTTGCGCTGGTCTGATCCAGTGTTGGCCGTGGTCTGGAACGGGATCTTGAACTTGTATTTTACATCGGTGCCGTAGCTGAACTGCTGCTCAAGTGCGACACCTGAATGAGACGTACCCTGCCCAACGGCCTCGATGATTGTAATGCCGTTCACCCATGCAAGGCCGCTGCTCGATGCGAGGTCGGTATAGTTCTTGACCACGGTTCCACCAGAGCCTTCGCTTGCCTCATCGACAGTGATGAAGTTCACGTTGGCGAAGCCGACGGCATAATAAGTGGCTGCGGCCGCTGCAAGCGATGTGACGGTGGTGCCACCGCTGTTCTCGAAATGGTCTATGTCGATGAACAGGTTGGCCGCTGCCTGCGGCACGGTGAGCGTGGCGTAAACGGTGCCGTCCTCATCCTCTATGCGGACAGCGATGTTACGTGAGGAACGGCCCGAGTGCTCGTAGGCGATGAACGGTATCTTGAACTCATAGGCGGCGGAAGCTCCGTAGTCAGGACGGATGTCCTCGCCAACGGGAATCTCCGTATGCTGCGAGCCGCCAGCGTCGATAAGGGTAAAACCGCCAGTCTGCGGCTTGCTCTTTGAATCGTTGATGCCGGTGAAGTCGTTCGAGGTCTCTTCCACGTTCAGCTGTGCGCAGTTGGAATTTCCCACAAGATAGTAGGTACCGCCAGCCGCAGGGATGGTGGAGACGGTGTTTCCGTTGCCGTCCTGTACGCCTGCTATCTGGATATAAGCCGCACCCGGATTCTGAACGACGATGATCTGTGCGTTGCCGCCACCGTCGGTTTCAAGGTCGGCCACCTTGCGGCGCAACAACCTTCCAGTGTGCGACGGCACGGAGCCGATAGAAACCTGCCCGTTGCCGGACAGGTCGTCGTGGTCGTTAATCGTAAACCAATCGTGTGTCGTGCTGCTCATGGCTAATCCTCCTCAACCGTTATGTTCCAATCGTCGTTAGAAAACACATCCACATCGACTGACGATGAACCATCGCTCATACCCTTGTTGTCGAATGTGATGGTCACTTGGTCAAGATGGCTGGAAGTGAGGTTGATGAAGCTCGCAGCCGCAGCCTGAATGATGTTGACCGAACCAGTGACACCCGTGGAGCCAGTGGCCGTCAGGGTGCAATAACGCTGGTTGATGGTGGTGTTGGCGGCGATGGTGACAACGATGGTGAACGCTATCTCCTTCGTCGCCCCAGGATCGCCCGTGAATGTCTGTCCGCTGACGGCCTGGTTTTCCGTGGGCGATACGTCACCCTCAGGCTGGATGCTGAAATAGGTCGGCAGCGAGCCGATGCTGTTGGCATCAGTGGTAAGGGCAAAATCAAGCCTCGGTGCGTTGGTCCTGCCCGTGATGGTGATTTGACCTTCTGCCGCCGTGGCGTTGTACGACACTTGGTCGAATATGATGTATTCGGGCTTCGGCAACTGAATGAAGTTGACGATGGCCGAATCCGGGGTTTCTTCGTCTGTGCTGATGGTGGTGTACCCCTGACGCTGCACACGGCCTTTATAGGCTTCCTCGCAGGTATGCGTGACATAGCCGTTTCCGCTTCTTGCGTTGTGGTCGTTGACCGTCATCCATGGTACATTGGTGTATGTTGACATCTTCTTTCCTCCTTATTGGTTGGTGGTGCTGTTGAACCTTTCTCCCACGGGAGGGTTCAGACGTGCGTAATCGGGATCGATATAGAACGGCTGCACTGCCATTCTGTCATACATGGCCGCATCCTGCGCCCTGCCGATGCTACGAAGCACTTGTGCTGTAATCTGGTTGAGGCATGGATGCTCCAGCGGTGCGCAGAC
>Ga0265298_10011513_pt1 | contig 10351 bp, 8 predicted proteins | sample AusTroGonzalo_MG_3_FD_193486 | JGI IMG/M metagenome (GOLD analysis project Ga0265298, IMG submission 193486) | Bovine rumen microbial communities from tropical cattle in Woodstock, Queensland, Australia - Gonzalo_01 | ecosystem: Host-associated > Mammals > Digestive system > Stomach > Rumen ... | reverse complement strand
ATTGTACCGGTTCATCTGTTCGGTCAATGCGCCGACATGGAAGCGCTCATGCAGCTGGCTGAGGAGCATCACCTGTTTATCGTCGAAGATGCGTGCCAAGCTATCGGCGCCAAGTACACCTTCTCCAACGGCGAGACCAAGCAAGCAGGAACCATCGGACATATCGGATGTACTTCGTTCTTCCCCTCGAAGAACTTAGGTTGCTACGGCGACGGCGGTGCTATCTTCACCAACGACGATGAACTGGCAGCTAAGATGCGGGCGATTGCCAATCACGGCATGGTCATTCGTTACCACCACGACATGATTGGTGTCAACAGTCGTCTGGACAGTATTCAGGCCGCCGTATTAGATGCCAAACTGCCTCATCTGGATGAATATATCGCTGCGCGTCAGCGTGCCGCTGCGTTCTACGACAAGGCTTTCAGAGACAACGACAAACTGTTGGTACCGGGTCGTGACGCACACTCCACACATGTGTTCCATCAATACACGCTGCGCGTTGTAGGCGCCGACCGCGATGCCCTTCGGGAAGGATTGGCACAACGCGGTATTCCAGCGATGATCTACTACCCCGTGCCGCTGCACCAGCAGAAAGCCTACCTCGACCCGCGCTACAAAGACGGTGATTTCCCCGTAGCCGAAAAACTGGCGGCTTGCGTGCTGTCACTGCCGATGCACACGGAACTGGATATAGAGCAACTCGAGTACATTACAAGCAATGTCCTCGAATTGATTCGTTAAACCGTTAAAACGTTAAATTGTTAAACTGTTATGCAGAAGGTCGGTCTTCAACAATCGCTCACGCAGACAACAAAGTTGTCTCCTACGCAGATTCAAGTCATTCGCATGCTTGAGTTACCTTCTATCGAATTGAACCAACGCATTAATGAGGAGTTACAAGAGAACCCTGCGTTGGAAGAAGGTGCAGAGGCTGAGCGAGTGAACGAATTAGGGAATCTGGATGAGTTCGATGAGAGCTACATGCCGGAAGACGGGTATGAGGATGGCCGTCAACGCGACCCGCTGCAGAACGAGGACTTCAACTACGAGCAGTACGTATCGGACGATGAGACGCCGAGTTACTTGCAACAACCGTCTTATAGTGGCGCGGATGAAGACCGCCGTGAAGTACCGATCATCGGAGGCAGCAGTCTGATTGAGGAACTCAAGTCGCAGGTCTATCTGACCAACATGACGAAGCCGCAGCGGCACATTGCCAAATGGGTACTGGGTAACATCGACGACGACGGTTACTTGCGTCGTACGACCGAACAACTGGTAGACGATATCATGTTCCAAGAGCAGATCAGCGTCACGGACGATGAGATGGAGGAGATTGTTCGCCAGATCAAGCAGTTTGACCCACCCGGTATCGCCAGCGCCAATCTGCAAGAATGTCTGACCAAACAACTGGAGGTGAAGATTGCCAATGAGCCGAACCAGCCTGCACTCGTGCTCGCTCACCGGATTCTCAAAGACCATTTCGAGGCGTTCTCACAACACCATTTCGAGCGTATCATCCAACGTGTCGGTTGCACCGAACAGGAGTTCCAAGACGCGGTGCAGGAGATCATGCGACTAAATCAGAAACCCGCTAACGCGTTTACCGGAAACATCTACGAGACGCAGCGGGAGAGCATCTTCCCGGACTTCACGATTGAGGAGCGCGACGACGAATTGTTCGTAGTGCTCAATACGGGTGATATCCCGGAGTTGCATGTGAGCCGTGAATACAGCGAGATGCTGGAGAGTTACAACGCAATGCCCAAGACGCCCGAGATCCGTGAAGCCAAAGCGTTCATCAAGCAGAAGTTAGAGTCCGCTCATTCATTCATCGATGCCATCAAACAGCGCAACGAGACGCTGATGAAGACCATGACCGCCATCCTCAAAGCCCAATATGACTTCTTTTTGGACGGCGAAGAGACAAGTCTCAAACCGATGGTATTACAAGACATCGCTGACCGTACCGGCTATGACGTATCTACTATCTCGCGCGTGAGCAACAGCAAGTTCGTCCAGACACGCTTTGGTATCTATCCGCTCAAGTATTTCTTCTCTGAGTCCATGACGAATGCCGACGGCGATGAGGTATCAACGCGGGAGATCAAGAAGATGCTGCAAGAACTGATTGACGGCGAAGACAAACGCAACCCGTTAACGGACGACCAGCTTGTGACGCTGATGAAAGAAAACGGTTATCCTATCGCGCGACGAACTATCGCTAAATACCGCGATTTATTAGACATCCCCGTGGCACGTCTGCGCAAACGCAAACTATGAATCGCATCCTCCACATACTCGCCAAGACGATGAGTGTGGTGTTCTACCCGCTCTTCGTGCCTACCTACGGCATCGCGCTTTTCTGCTACGCGTACGCCACGCAGGTTCAACCGATGAATGTGGTCTGGATAGCGGTGACTATCGGCGGTACGTTCGTGCTCACATGCCTCTTGCCCATCACGGCAATAGGTATTCTGATCAAGAAAGGTGAGGTGAAAGACCTGTACATCAACGACCCGCGTGAGCGCACTGTGCCTTATTTGTACGCCGCGATGGGGTTTGTGTTTTGGAGTTATCTGCTGCTTAAGATTCTGCATGCGCCGCTTGCTCTCTCTTGCGTTGCGGTCGGAGCAACCGCCGCAATAGGCATCGTCACGTTGATCAACCGTCGATGGAAAATCAGCGCGCATCTGGCCGGCCTTGGAGGACTAATAGGAGGCATCTTCAGTTATTGCCTGAGTATCGGAGCTATCCCGACATGGGGCACTTTATTTCTCTGGCTGGCACTTTCGTTGGCGCTGATGGTGGCACGGCTGTACCTCGATGCCCATACACCTGCACAAGTATGCGCCGGCTGGTTGTTAGGATTGGCTTGTACGTTCTTACCGTATTGTTTGCTTTACTATGTGGGATAAGTTACGGACATATATCGCGTGCCTTGCACTAACCGCATCGGTCAGTGTACAAGCAGAGTCCTTAAGCAAGGATGCACGGCTGTCGCTGATTACTTGCACTCCGGGCGAAGAACTATACGCACGATACGGCCATACAGCGATACGTGTCCTTGATCCGACGCACGACATCGACATCACTTTCAACTACGGGATCTTCGATTTCAACACCGACCATTTCTATTGGAAGTTTGTCCGCGGCGAGACATGGTACGAGTTAGGCGCTGCGCCGACCTATTGGTTCATGCGCGAGTACCAGGAGACGCAACGACCGGTCTATGAGCAGCAGTTGAACCTCACGGCGGAGCAACGTGAGGCGCTTTGGCAGGCCTTGGTGGTCAACTATCAGCCTGAAAACCGCCAATACCTTTATAACTTCGTTTTTGACAACTGCGCGACGCGCCCGTACGTGTTATTATGCAGGACGCTGGGGGACACGATCGTCTCCGACTATACAGGTTGGACAGGTGTTACTTATCGCCGTTTCATTCGTCATTACACGGGTGGTATGACTTGGGCGAACGCAGGTATTAACCTGCTCTTTGGTCCACGAGCCGATCAACCGATGACTTCCGATCAGCGGTTATTTCTGCCCGAAGAACTGATGTTCTTCCTCCAGCAGGCACACTTGAGTGATGGAACTCCGCTGGTGAGTGAGAGTCAAATCGCTTCTTTTGAACCGGTTCACACTCCTTGGTACGCTTCTTGGCCACTCGGGCTAGCTCTTTACTTCGTGCTGGTTTGCCTGATCAGCCTTTATGACCGCCGCCGCGGCCAACGTTCCCGCTGGTTAGAGATTGCCGTAGCGATACCTTATTGCATCCTATTGGCCGTTGTTTTCTTCCTCACTTTCTTCTCCTGTCACCCGCTGGTGGGCTTCGGCTGGAGACTGTTTATTATTCCTTTGACACATTTATGCGCAAGACTTATTTATATTATCCGTTAGTCCTCTGCTTGATGGCATTGAGTTTGAGTGCCGCGCCGCGTTTGACGGTCGTGGCGGTAGTGGACGGTTTGACGTCCGAGAACCTCGCGTTGCTTCGTCCGTATTGGCAGCAAGGCGGTTTACGCACGTTGAGTGAAGAGGCATTCCAGACTTCGGTCACCTACCCTCATCTGGTGTTCGGCGGCAATGAGACCACCGCGACCCTGATGACAGGAGTCACACCGGATCGACACGGCTATACCTACGATACCTATTTCGTTCGCCGCGACCGCAAGACCCATAGGATGTTGGAAGACGAGACAGTTCACGGGATAGGCACCAAGCGGCAACTCTCGCCGAAAAACCTGCTCTCGCAGACCATGACGGATAAGATGAAACTGGCATATCCGGAGGGGAAGATTTATGCGGTCGGCATTCGTCCTCAGACCACTATTCTGATGGCAGGTCATGCAGCTAATGCTTGCTGCTGGATTGATGCAGACAGTTTACGTTGGGTGGCCACTTCTGCATACAGCGAGGGTCTGCCGGCAGCTGCTTACTCGCAGAACGAGTCTGCACGCGTTGCTATCTTAGCGGCGCATCAATGGACACCACGCTTGGACATCCCGGTTTATTCGTGCCCCACGGAACAAGAACGCAAGAAGGGATTCTCTTATACCGTGAGCGATGTACTACTGCGTTCGCCCGAAGCCAACAAACTCGTGATTGAACTGGCTTTGGCCATTCAGCAAGACCGCAAGTTAGGGTTAGACGCAGCGCCGGACATGCTGATGCTACATCTAAATACGCTTAGTCCGAGAGCCCATTCGGACCGCATCGCGAGTGCCGAACACGAAGACATGTACTTGCGTTTGAATCAAGACCTGGGCTTTCTGATGGATCAGTTGAACAAACGTATCGGCCGCACGAACTATCAGATCCTCGTTGTCGGGCGACCGGTCTTGGGAACGGATCCGCAAATACTGAGCGATATCCACATGCCGGTTCAGACGTTCAACGCCGACCGCGCTGCCGCCTTGACGAGTACGTACCTCATGGCGCTTTACGGACATGAACGCTGGGTGGACGGAGTGTATGGACAATCGCTCTATCTCAACCGCACGCTCATTGAGCAGAAACGACTCAACTTAGAGAGTTTACAGCGGCAGGTAGCGAATTTCCTGATGGAGTTTGAAGGAGTCCAGATAGCGATGCCGGGCTACGAAGCGATGAATTATCCTATGCTGAGCAGCACACTAAGCAAGAAACATACAGGCGATGTCGTGTTCCTCTTACAGCCCGGATGGCAACTGATGCAAGACGAGAAACACACGGTGGACCGTATCGTCGAAGACGACCCAGCATCGCCGCTTTTGTTCTGGAGCGGAGCGATACGTCCCATGCCGCAAGAACCTCTAGATGCGACAAGCGTAGCAGGGCTGGTATTTTAGATTTAAAATTTAAGATTTATGATATTTCATGAGATTAAGGTCAAATACGACCGTCAAACGGGAGAAGACAACCCGGGTAAAGTAAAAGAAGTATATTTGATTGATGGAGCGGTTAGTTTTGCCGATGCGGAGAACTGCTTGATGGCAGAGATCAAACCATTCATCTTTGGCGACTGCGAGGTACAGAACTGTAAACGCAGCCAGTTCTTCGATGTCTTCCCGAACGAAGGCGGCGAGTATTGGTACAAAGCTCGCGTAGAGATGATTACCATCGATGGCGATAAAGAGACGCGCAAGAACGTAGCGCTGCTCGTGCAAGCGAACATGCTGGATGATGCTGCTTTTGCCCTCAAACAGGCACTCAAGTCTTATGACTTCGAGTTGATCTCGATTGCCAAGACAGCTATCATGGACATCCTCCACGCTACCCACTAATCGCTAACCGCCATGCTGCAGTTTGACATTCGCGCCATTCTCCAAAGCAAAGCGCCCAAAGCGCACGTGCCGGGTTTTGTGATTCGGTACTTGGAGCGTATTGTGCATGTCAAGCAGATGAATACTTTCCTGCGCAAGTACCCGGACCTGAAAGGCTACGAGTTTATCGATCGGGTCATTCATAAAGAATTAGGTTGTTCCGCTTCGATAGAAGGAACTGAGAATATTCCTTCCGACGAAAAGCCTGTTATATTCGTATCCAATCATCCGCTTGGAGGTTTAGACGGAATGATCATCGCCAAGATGATTCACGACACGCGCCCGCGAGAACTCAAAGTGATTGTCAATGAGTTGCTGATGTACATGGAGCCTATCAATACGTTGTGGGCGCCGGTTAGCAAGACCAAGATGTTGAGTAAAGAGCAAGCGATAGAGCAGCAGCAGATGTGGGAAAGCAGAACGGATGTGTTGACTTTCCCTGCGGGTGCGTGTAGTCGGTTACAACGTATAGACGGTAAATGGCAGATACGGGATTTGGAATGGCATAAGAACTTTATCCAGCGTGCGAAAGAGTACCAACGCGACATTGTGCCTATCTATTTCGAAGGACAAAACAGCCGATTCTTCTATACCTTGGCCTTGATACGCAAATGGTTGCACATTAAGGTAAATATCGAGATGCTGTACCTCGTGGACGAGATGTACGGCGCGCACGGCAAACACTTCAAGGTACATGTGTTGCCGCCTATTCCCTACTCCACTTTTGATAATTCTAAGACCCCAAAAGAGTGGGCAGAGGATGTCAAGTTGAAAGTTTATAGTCGAAAGTTAAAAGAATAAAGATAATGAAAGAAATTATCCCCCCAGTTGATACGGCTCTGCTAAAGAGCGAGTTGGAAGGTCATTTGTTACGTCCTTCCAACAAGGCAGACAACCTCATCTATGACATCACGGCACACGAGTGTCCGAACGTGATGCGCGAGATAGCTCGTCTGCGCGAGATCAGTTATCGTGCCGGAGGCGGCGCGACCGGCAATGAGATGGACATCGATGAGATGGATACGATGCCCAAGCCTTACCACCAACTCATCGTGTGGGACCCTGTCGCAGACCAGATCATCGGCGGGTATCGTTACCTGCTTGGGGAAGAAGCAGAGATACGAAACGGTCAGCCGTTTATCACCTCGGCTCACCTGTTCCATTACTCGGAGCGCTTCATCCGCGACTATCTGCCTTATACGATTGAGTTCGGGCGAGCATTCGTTCAACCGGCTTACCAAACCCGCGAAGCAGGTGTCAAGGCGCTCTTTGCGCTGGACAACATCTGGGACGGCATCGGAGCACTGGTTTATAACTACCCGCACTTGCGTTGGATGATCGGCAAAGTGACGATCTACCCCGACTATAACGCTACTGCCCGCGAGCTCATCTACGCTTTCCTTAACCGCTATCACCGCGGCGAAGAAGGACTGTTTGAGCCCTACCACCCGCAGCCCTTGATGAACATAGACACGCCTTTTGAGGGCGACGATGCAGCAGCTAATTACCACCAACTGCAACTCGCCGTGCGCGAACAAGGAACGGTCATTCCGCCTATGTTCTCCGCCTATCTTAACCTCACCAATGACTTGATGTTCTTCGGTAACGCCATCAACGATGAACTGGCGAATGTTTATGAGACCGGTATCATGGTGGAGATTGACAAGATACTTCAAGAGAAAAAAGACCGCTACATCAATCCGTACGTGAAGTGGCTTAATAAAGTTGAAAGTTGATAGTTGAAAGTTGAAAGGGATAGAGAGTAATATTAAAGAGGTACGCGCGCATATACCTGCGCACGTGAAGCTCGTGTGCGTGAGTAAGTTTCAACCCGTTGAGGCTATTCGCGAAGCATACGAAGCAGGGGAACGACATTTCGGTGAAAGCCGCGTGCAAGAACTGAAAGCCAAAATTCCACAACTGCCCGATGATATAAAGTGGCATTTTATCGGACACCTGCAGACCAATAAAGTACGCGATTTGATTAAACTGCGTCCGTACCTGATCCATTCCGTGGACTCGGAACGGCTGCTGCAAGCGATTAACGATGAAGCCGCCAAACAAGGCATTGTCCAAGACGTGCTGCTGGAGGTCCATGTGGCTAAGGAAGAAACAAAAACGGGATTCTCTCCGGAGGAGATTGAAGATTTAAGATTGAAGATTGAAGATTTCTCCAACGTCCGTGTTTTGGGTCTTATGTCGATGGCAACGAATACGGAGGACGAGACCGAGATACGGCGGTGCTTTAATCTGACAGCGAGCATCGCTCGCGATCTAACAGCCGAAGGCGGTCTGATTTCTAACCGCGCAGCGGTCCTCTCCATGGGAATGTCCGACGACTACAGGATTGCCATCGAATGCGGCAGTACCATGGTACGAATTGGAAGTACGATCTTTGGGGAAAGAATACAGAATACAGAGTACAGAAAACAGACAGGACGGTCTATTAAAGCAGTTTTTTTTGACCAAGACGGCGTGCTGTTTAACTCGATGCCGTTTCATTCGCAGTCGTGGGTATTGGCGATGAGCGAGCACGGTTTGCCCTTCACGGCGGAGCAGACGTACCGCAACGAAGGCCGCACCGGAGCTGCGGTCATAGACGAAGCGTATCGGCTCATACATGGTGTCGGGGCTCCGCAACAACTGATTGAAGATATCTATGCAGCCAAGTCGGCTCATTTCAACCGCCTGACAGGCGGACAACTGCCGGCACTTATCCCCGGCATTCGGGAAGTGCTCACGTATCTTCACGAACAAGGCATACAATGCTGGGTCGTTACCGGTTCAGGACAACGCTCGCTGCTTGACAGTTTGGAAGCCACTTTCCCCGGCATCTTCTCGGGTTTCATTACCGCCTATGACGTCACGCACGGCAAACCCGCCCCCGAACCCTACCTCAAAGCATGGGAACGATCGGGATTCGACAAAGCGCAATGTATCGTCATTGAGAACGCGCCGCTCGGAGTTCGCGCCGGCAAAGCGGCAGGGCTTTTCACAATCGCCGTGAACACAGGGCCGCTACCCGACGAGGACCTCGCTGCCGAAAAAGCAGACATCGTCCTGCCGGATATGAAGGCTTTGCTGGATTGGCTGAAACAAGCCTGAATCAGAAATTGTATTTCGTCATCAGCTGCACGCGGTGATTAGTCACCCAATGAAGTCCCATGTCCGCCAAACCGGTCGTGGGATTCAGACCTTTGGACAGATCGCCGTAACGGACCGAGGTGATCTCGTATTCGAGTCCCAGTTGGAATTTACCCACCGTATAGAGCAGCGTGGGCGACAAGCGCCACATCTGATTCATGTTCGTTGCACGGGGGTAGAAGTAATACTTTTTTATCTCACCTGACTCGATTCGTCCGCTTCCATCCTCGTCATACAAAGGCTCTTGTGTGCCGACACTATGAACATAGCCGCCGAAGAGAATACCTTGCAGTTTCTGCGGATGCTTGTCCTCCTGAGCGCCTACTTTACCGCCATAGACGATGCTGATCCACGAAGTGGAGGTGCGGGTCGGGGTATAGTAATACGAACCATCCGCATAGATCTTATTCACGCCATATCCGCCGTTCATATTCATATGCTCCCCGGACTCCATGAAGACCGATTTGGCCTTGATGGAGAATTCGCCTTTCTTGTATTGCAGATAAAGGAAGGGTGAGAGAGTGTTGATACGATCCTTGACGGTCACCTTTATAGTATCACCAGGTATAGGAACGACTTTCCCAACGTGTCGCGGGCATATACTGAGGAAATCCGCGCCGGCACGCAAAAGGAAGCCTTTATCGTGGAAACTGAGACCCAAATAAGCTTCGGGTGTTTTGCTATAGGCGATATACTCCGCGGACTGTCCGTCGGGACCGGTGGATAGATACTGCATCTGCCAAAGGGCGGCCGTAGTGAGGGTGACATACTTACCGAGGCGAGCGTCCATCTTCACTTGGGGGCTGCGGTTGAAGGGTCCGAAGGGCGCACCGCTATTGAGGGAAATGACGTCACAGAGGTCCGCTGCCATCGGATGCCAGGTCTGACCAATCGTGAGGTCCACACGCGCGAAGTCCTTTTTGTTCATCGGCAGGCTGTCCCATCCGAAGGTCATATACGCCTGACGGAGACGGAATTGCGCCACACCGGACAGCGAATGCGTACCTGCTCCTTTCGTTGAAAGGCCCGCATAGAAATCCGCTTCGATCTTGCCTCCGAACTCGGTTCCGCGCCATTTATAATCAACGATATTGAGTCCCACGCGTGTGGTGAGGCTCAAGAACCGGAAGGTCGAAACAGCGTTGAGGTCCTCGCGTTCTACGCCGGTCACCAGTTCATTGCCTGCAGGCTGATTCCAGTTCTCATCCTTGGGCTGGTAGTTATACATATCGCCCGTACCGGAATAAGACTCGCGGCTGTCAAAGGTGAAATAATTACGAATAAACCCATAGGGTTTAAAATGCTGTTTGAGATGACTCTTCACAGCCTCTTTCTTCGTCTCTTTCGCCTCCTGTGCCGACACCGGAACACAGATCAAAAGGCTAACAGCTAATAGCCAA
>Ga0265298_10011512_pt1 | contig 10351 bp, 3 predicted proteins | sample AusTroGonzalo_MG_3_FD_193486 | JGI IMG/M metagenome (GOLD analysis project Ga0265298, IMG submission 193486) | Bovine rumen microbial communities from tropical cattle in Woodstock, Queensland, Australia - Gonzalo_01 | ecosystem: Host-associated > Mammals > Digestive system > Stomach > Rumen ... | reverse complement strand
GGAGGAATGGCGATGGGTTTTGCTGGCGTGTTCAAAGAATGTTACTGTGCCTTTCAGGGTCTGCTCGTCGGCATGGGCTGTTTTATGACGGGTATCATTCTTCACTTTCGTCCAAAGACCGTGTGCGGTATCATCGCATCTTTACTCTCTGTTGTGCCTCTCTTCTTTCAGGGCGACCTCTGGCCGTGGCAGCTTTTGTTCACATCCGCCATCGCTGTCATCGCTCTCATCATCCCTGGTCACCTATTCCATCGTTATGTCAGAAACTATTATAAAACTAGAATAGACTATGAGTAATTTCAAGTTCCCAGTCATTAACCCGCTGCTCCACAGTGAGCTTCGGCTGAAGGTTATGGTGGCTCTCGATAGCCTCGAGAGTGCCGACTTCATGTATCTGTGTGAGATTACTGACTGTACGCGTGGCAACCTGAGCGTTCAGATCACGACGCTCCGCGAGGCAGGCTATTTGGAGATGAGCAAGAGCGGCAAAGGCTCATCCTCCCGTTCCGTGTGCCGCATCACCCGCAAGGGTCACGATGCCCTCGAGGCCTACGAACAAGGTCTGCGCCGCCTCTTCACCGAGCAGGTGCCCGAGAATGACAAACAGGAAATAGGATAATAACAAATAAGAATATTAGAAGAAAAATCAAATAAAAATAATAAACATAAGCAATATGAAAAAGAATTATCAGAGTCCCGCAATGCGGGTGGTTAGAATCCAGCAGCGCTACTACATGCTATTGGGCAGCCAGGTGAGTAAAGTAAACGGCGTATTTAACTATGGCGGTGGGGGCACAGGTACTGCCCGCTCCCGAGGCGATAACGGTCTGGACGAAGACGACAGCGACTATGATTTCTGATGACACGGACATGCCATCAAATTAACTGAATAAATATTACAATTAAAACAATAACAATATGTGCAAAAGATTATTCATTGTATTGGCGCTGTTCGTCTGTGGCATCGCAGGGTCTGCGCCGCCTCTTCACCGAGCAGGTACCCGAGAATGATAAACAGGAAATAGGATAAAACAAAGTACTAACAAGAATATCAGAAGATAAAAGAAAAAATTTAATATAAAATAAGCAATATGAAAAAGCTTTGTAATCTTATTCTTGTCCTCCTGTGCGCAGTCGCGCAAGGGACAATGGCGCAGGAGACGCTGACCGTGTACGACGGGATGACGACGAACAGCTATGTGCCTGTCAATGCGTACTATTATAATAAATGTGCGAAGAGCCAGTGTGTCATTCCGGCAGCCGACCTGATGGAAATGACAGGTGCACAGATTACCGGCATCACCTTCTACACCACCAGCAATAACGTTCCTTACAATCTGACCAGCACCGGCATTGTCTATTTGAAGGAAGTCGGTTCTACCAGCATCAGTGCCTACGAGAGTAAGGAGGGTGCCACCATCGTTTACACTGGCACACACAGTGTTGTTTCCGACGGCAACGGCGGGGGTACGATGACTATCACCTTCAATACGCCCTACACCTACAATGGCGGAAACCTGCTGATAGGAACAGAGAATACCACGAGCGATGAAGGAAAACAATTCGTATTCTATGGTAAAACCGTCACAGGTGCATCTATTTCTGGTAAAGATGACACAAGCTGGGACAATGCATCAGCCACCCAGCGTAACTTCCTTCCCAAGACAACTTTCACCTATACGCCAGTTGGGGCTTACGTTCCCAAACCGACGAACTTAACCTGCACGCTTACGCCTGGCGATGGCAGCAAAGTTACATTAGGTTGGACGGAAAACGGCACAGCCACAGCATGGAAAGTTGCTTATAAGAAAGCTTCCGATGCTGACTTCACTGTGGTCAGTGTCACGGATAATCCCTATACCCTGAGCGGGCTCACCCCCGATGTCCCCTATACCGTCAAGGTGTGTGCTGTCAGCGGCACCGAGCAAAGCTATTGGAGCAGTTCGGTGGCGTTTGAGCCTACCGGCAAAGTGATTATCGGCTCAGGACCTTCCTTCGTTACGGTTCTGCCAATTTATCCCGCCAGCAAAAATGCCGTGTCGCAGCAGATCTACACGGTTTCTGAACTGGGCAGTGCTGGTGAGATACAGAGCGTCAGCTATTACAGCACTGTAGAAAATAGCTATGCACGTACTATTGACATCTATATGGTCAGCACTACCAAAAGCATTTTTGAAAACGCGAGAGATTGGATCACTGTCAATGCCAGCAACAAGGTGTTCAGTGGCTCGGTGAACTTTGCTTACGGATGGAATGCCATAGAGTTTGATAATGCCTTTACATACGACGGGGTAAAAAACGTGGCCATTATCGTTGTCGATAATACGGATACATATTATAGTCCGGCATCATTTTTGGTCTTCGATGCCACTGCTCAAGCTCTTAGCACTGCAAACCAATACTCCACCATCAACCTCAATACTCTTTCCAGTACTCTAGGTAACCTTCGAAACTACAAGAACCAGATCCGTGTGGGGAAGGTGGACCCCAACGTTTGCGAATCGCCTGCGACCTTTGCGGCTTCACCTATTTTAGCCCACAGCGCGACATTGGCTTGGACAGGTGGCAGCGGTACCTATAACGTGGAATACAAGAAAGACAGCGATACCGAATGGACTCGGGTAGCCAGTGGAATTACCGACCTAAGTTACGTGCTGACCAACCTGACAGCACAGACCGCCTACAAAGTACGTGTGCAGTCGGTTGGAGCAGGAAGCGTCACCAGTAGCTGGAAGGCTGTCAGTTTCACCACATCCGTTACCGTTCCCCTTACTGAGGACTTTGCCACAGGAGAGCTTCCCGACGGTTGGAAGCGATATCAGGGAAAATTGAATAATGATGGCACTGCTACCCTTACAACACCAGCGAGCAGCGACCCATGGTTTATCGCCACTCAAAGCGGTGTGTTCGACATTCACGCCTATTCTTACATCTCTCAGACTTATACCAAATACTGGTTAGTCACACCAAACGTAGCGATAGAAGACAACGTCCAGTTAAGTTTCGACATGGCGCTGACCGGCCGTAACGGCGACGTTCAGGCAGCCCAGACCAATGGCTCTGATGACCGGTTCGTAGTGCTGGCTTCCACCCATGGCGGCTCTTCGTGGACCATCTTGCGTGAGTGGAACAACAAAACTGGTTCTGAGTATGTGCTGAACAACATCGCCTGCTCGGCCACTGGCGAGAATGTGGAAATCAACCTGAGCAGCTACGCCGGACAGAGCATCGCTGTAGCCTTCTACGTCGAATCGACAGTAAATAACGCCAATAATTACTTGCACATTGATAACGTCAGCATCGAGTACATTCCTGCTGTTACAAAACCAACAGACCTCAGTTACAGTGAACTCACTGCCACTTCAGCAAAGCTCTCTTGGACAGAGAACGGCACGGCCACCGCATGGCAGATATGCTTAGGCAATGACGAGACAAATCTCATTGCTGCCAACATCAATCCGTTCACCATCACAGGCCTCACTGCCGAGACTACCTACACCGCCAAAGTTCGTGCCTTAGGTGACAGTGAGAACAGCAAATGGAGTGCTGCCATCAGTTTCACTACGCTGGAATCGGTGCCCAAACCTACTGTCTTGGCCTGTACGCTCACTCCTGGTGACGGCAGCAAGGCCACACTCTCATGGACAGAGAACGGCACGGCCACAGCTTGGCAGATTTGCTTAGACGATGACGAGACAAATCTTATCGCAGCCAACACTAATCCGTTCACCATCACTGGCCTCACCGCAGAAACCACCTACACCGCCAAGGTGCGGGCCGTAGGCGACGGCGAGAACAGCAGCTGGAGCGATGCCGTCAGCTTTACACCGACTAATATATTAGCACTCACAGTGAACGATGGTACAACCACTAATGACTATGTGCCTATCTATGGGTACTATGCAGACGAAATCTCTATGAGCCAGTTTATCATACCTGCCGATAACCTTGCAGCTATACAACAGAACACTATCACCAAACTGACGTTCTATACCTATCAGACCTCTGTCAGTTGGGGTAGTGCCAAGTTTGAAGTCTACATGGCTGAAGTAAATAATACAGCTTTCACAAGCGGTACGCTTGTCTGGGATGGAATGACCAAGGTAATGAATGCCGGTAGCCTCTCCGTCAGTAGCGGTCAGATGGTGATAACTTTGGACGTTCCTTTCTACTATCAAGGTGGGAATCTTATGATTGGTATCAAAGAAACTACTTCCGGTTCTTATCAAACATCTTCTTGGTACGGCATAACCACTACTGAGAATACAGCTATCGGAAATGTTCATAAATCTGGCTCAAGTTACGAGACGAAGCAGTTCCTGCCTAAGATAACTTTCGAGTATTTATTAGGTGCAGTATCCACCTGTGCCAAGCCAACTGATTTGGCTTTGGTTGGCGAGCCCACCAAGAACACGGCTCAGCTGTCGTGGACTGCTGGTGCTGAAGGTCAGGATGCATGGCAGATATGTGTCAACGGTGACGAAGAACACCTGATAGATGTTACAGAGACTCCCTCTTACACGCTGACTGGTCTTAACCCAGAAACGGAATATACCGTAAAGGTTCGCGCCAACTGCGGTGGTGGCGATGTCAGTGCATGGAGCAATGAGATTACCTTCACCACGCTCGAACAATTCCCCAAGCCCACGGACTTGGCTGCTGTTCCAACACCTACCTCAGCTATTGTTTCCTGGACGGGTGATAATGACGCCACTGGTTACAATGTGCGCTACAAGAAGGTTGACCTGACGTCCATGGCCATCGTCACGTTGAAGACGGATGATTTTTGGGATGATGGCTCTGGCTACCAAATGCTGATCGATGCAGACCACAATACCTACGGCACAACGATTCCTACAGACTATCCCTTGACCGATAGCGGTGATGCGGATGCCTCAGTTTACAACCAGTTCGAGTACAAGATTCCAGAGAATGCCGATGGTGCCTTGACCACTACGAACATAGTTTGTGGTACAAGTGTTACGATAGTGATTCCTGCCGGCACCTACGACTGGTGTATCACGAATCCTTCTCCTAACGACAAAATGTGGATAGCCTCTGACAATGGCAACATAGGAGGTCGTGCAAATGATTATGTGTTTGAAGCCGGGAAAGTGTACGAGTTCTATGTACATGAAAGTGGCACAGAAGATGCTGTTGACGTTACGATTACGGATGCTCCCAATGGTGGCTCTGGCAGTAGCGAATGGACTGTGGTAAATAATGTCAACGATGACTCCTATGCCATTGATGGACTCGCTGCCAACACTTTCTACCAGGCAGGAGCACAGGCTATTTACGATGGAGGAACATCGGCCTGGACAACATCGTTAGTCTTCACAACCCTTATTGACAACCCCGTTCCTTTCGATGTGACGGTAACAGCTATGCCAACCTCTGCCACCATCGCGTGGACAGGTTACAGCGACAGCTACCAAGTGAAGTACAGAACCGCCGCCAGCATCAATGCTGTCTATACTGAAGGCTTTGAGAATGACTTGACAGGGTGGACGCTGAAGGATTGCGATGATGATACAGGTCTCTCTTACTACGCAAAGCACTATGGCAGTCAGGGTTTTGAGTTTTCGTTCAACTCGAATCCCCCGCAATATCTCATCTCGCCGGAACTGACGGGTTTGTCTGACGGCATGAAACTACGATTCTATTATATGAACAGTAGCAGTACCTATACTGAAACATTCAAGGTGGGATACAGCCCAACGACTAATGATGTCTCCGCCTTTACCTTCGGCGACGAGATTTCTGTCTCCGACGATCAGTGGCATCTCTACAGCGAAACCATCCCCGCAGGAACAAAGTACATCTGCTGTCAATATACGTCCAATGACAAATATGGACTCTATATTGATGACGTTGCCATTGGAACGGAGGTGGCTGCAGGCGGCTGGACTACCGTCTCTACCAACGAGGCTACGGCAGAAATTACCGGACTCTCAGCAGGTACTGACTATGACTATCAGATTATCGGCATCAAGGACAATACCGCTAATGAGGGAACTGCCATTGCCACCTTTACCACGCTCTATGTGATTACATTGTCTGATAATGCAACGGATAATTCCGACGTGATTGACAGCAACAATGGTAAGGCGTGTCAAGTTACCCTCACTGATCGCAAACTATGGAAAGACGGCTACTGGAACACGATTTGCCTGCCGTTTGACGTAGAGGACAGCGATGACGCCGACGGCATCACATTCAGCGGCACCCCGCTGGCTGGAGCTGAGGCACGCGAGTTGACCGAAGCTACCATTACAGGCACCACACTCAACCTGACGTTCAGTGACCCTGTAGATATGTTGTCGGCAGGTACACCTTATATTATTAAGTGGGCAAACGATACAGAGCATCCGACTATCGATGACCCAGTGTTCAATGGCGTGACCATCGACAGAACCCCATGGAACTACGACAATGGTGTTGACGGCGACCTGCGTGTCCGTTTCCTCGGCAACTATGATGCGATGACCATCGGCACTGAAAACAGGAGTATCCTCTTCCTCGGTACCGAGAACAGTCTCTACTATCCAAACGGTAAAGAGCAGACCACCATCGGTGCCTGCCGTGCGTACTTCAAGATTGGAGATGACACTGCCCAAGCCCGCCAGATGACGGCCTTTAACATCAACTTTGGCGACGAAACGACCGGCATCAAATCAATTGAAAATGGAAAATGGAAAATTGAAAATGATAACTGGTACGGTCTCGACGGTCGTAAGCTCAATGGCAAGCCGACTCGTAAGGGCCTTTATATCCACAATGGGGTCAAGGTCGTGATTAAATGAGTGAAGTAAAAATTCTTTTACTAAATAGCAAAAATATGCATAATAATATGAAGAATAACCACAACTTGGCGCGGACAGCCCTAACGCTGCTCCTCGCCCTGCTCACCACCGCTGTGGCTTGGGCGGATGACACGATGACATACGCATTGGGTCAGACCACGACTGACTGCCGACCAGTCTGTGCCAAGTACAATTACTCGTTGTCACAGCAGATTTATACGCCCGCTCAACTGGGAGACATCCCGTTTGGTATCAAGACTATCGGCTTCTACAACAAGGTCAGCACCAAAGTAAACCGCAATGTAGAAATCTACATGGTGGAGTCGGACAAGAGTGCCTTCACCAACACGACCGACTGGGTCACGGTCACTGCGGCAGATATGGTATTCAGTGGCGAGGTAACTTTTGCCTCTAGTGGGTGGAACACCATTACGCTCACTAAGACATTCACCTATACGGCTACCAAGAACGTAGTCATAGTGTTCAATGACAAGACGGGCACAACAGAATCGACGAACTATCCTCAGTGTCGTGTAAATACGGGTCTGTCGAATTATCAGAGCCTATATGTAATGAACAATAATGCTGCATACGATGCCATCGACATGACATCGGTCAGCGGCCAAGGTCGATTCCAAAGTGTGAACCAGCTACGCATCGGCACTGACTCCCCGACGAAGCCTAACTATCCGGCCATCAGCAAAAGCTCCTCCACCACAGCCACAGCTACATGGACGGGCGAGGGCGACAGCTGGAACTTGCAGTACAAGCTGAAGTCAGCCTCTGCATGGACGACGGTCAGCGGTCTGACCGAACAGAGCTATACACTCACGGGACTGGAGCCCTCGCAAGACTATCAGGTGAGGTTGCAGAAAGTCGTCGACGGAAAGCTCTCGTTCTGGTCAAATACCCGCGAATTCAACGCTTCGACGCTCAACAAGCCGACAATGCAGGCCTGCAAGGCGTTTACCGCCAACAGCGTTACGCTGGGTTGGACGGAGAACAACTCGGCCACGACATGGCAGATATGCCTTGACGGTGACGCAGGGAACCTTATCGACATTGACAGCAATCCCTATACTTTAACTGGCCTCACCGCTGGCGTGAAGCATACGGCGAAGGTGCGTGCTGTCAGCGGCGAAAATGTCAGCCCATGGAGCACGGAGATGGCCGTAGAGGCGACGGATAAAACCATTATTGGCTCTGGCGCAGCATACGAGGGTGAAACTGTCCCTATACACACTGGCAACAAATATTCCCTGACAGAAGAAATCTACACCAAGGCCGAGCTGGGCAGCGAGGCGAAGATGATTAACAGCATAGGTTTCTATGCTACTCAAGTCACATCATCTGCCAGTCGTAATGTAGATGTATATATGATGCAAGTGAGTGCGACGTCTTTCACGGCGAATGGCTGGCTGTCGGTTACGGCTGCCGACCGGGTGTTTAGCGGAACGGTGAATTTCAGTCCTGGTGGCTGGATCAACATCCCGCTCAACGAACCCTTTGAGTACGACGGTGTGAACAATGTTGCTGTCATTGTGGATGACAACACGGGGGCGCTGAAATCGCTCAATTTCAGCATCTTCAACAGCAACTCCAATGTGGCTCTTCATAAGGCGGGCGATAACAATATCAACCCGATAGGCCTGACGACCAGCACATCGGGCAACAGATACAGTTACAAGAACGTCATCTGCCTCGGCATGGAGGATCCCGTCTGCCGTCGTCCCACGGGGCTAACGACAAATCTCGTCGGTCCGACACAGGCCGTGCTTGACTGGTATGAGATGGGCGATGCCACCGAGTGGCAGCTGTGCGTGAACGGCGATGAGACGAACCTCGTTGATGTCAATGCAAAGCCATTTACGCTGACCGGCCTGACGGCTGAGACAGCATACAGCGTAAAGGTTCGCGCCGTAAAGGGCAGTGAACACGGCAAGTGGAGCACCACATTGAACTTCACGACACTCGAAACCAATCCTGTGCCGTTCGATGTAGCAGCCTATCCGCAGCATACCGCTGCCACCGTCACGTGGACGGGATTCAGCGAGAGTTATAATGTACGCTACAAGACTGGCGAGGACGACTGGACGACCGTGAGTACCAATGAGGCCACAGCCACTCTCACCAACCTCACAGCTGCCACCGACTACGTATGTCAGGTGCAGGGCATCACTGGTGAGGCTACGTCCGAATGGTCTGCCGTCACTGAGTTTACCACCGTCGCCGCATCAACGAAGGTGTTCATCACCGCCGGAAACTGGAACGAGGCTGCCAACTGGGAGCCGTCGGGTGTGCCTACGTCCACCGACGATGTGATCATAGCCGCTCCCGCCGTCATCCCCGCTGGCATCGTGGCTACAGCCCGGAACATCACCATCGAAGGCGATGAATACGGAGGCGGTGGTAGTATGGCAAGGATGGTACAACAGTCTCACACCCCTCTCAGGGGCGGTGTAAAACGCTCACCCGCTGCCAGCACACCCTCCATCACCATCAAGGACGGCGGTCAGCTGCGTCACGCCACTGACAACCTCCTTGTGACTGTTGAGAAGGACATCACCGGCTACGGCGAGAGTACCACAGGCGGCTACCTTCTCCTCGGCCTACCTCTGAACGACTTCCTCTGGGCAGCCAACGTCGAGGGCATGACCTCCGGTGATTATGATCTCTATCATTTCATCAATGCCACTGTGCAAGGGTGGGAAAACTACAAGGCCACGAACTTTACCTTCTACGCCAACAACGAAAGTGCCTACCTCTATGCTAACAGCGCCAACCAGACACTTGCGTTTACTGGGCGTACCGATGCCAACAACGAAAGTGGTTTCACCAGCGGTGTCTATGTTGATGCTGATAAAGCCGTCACTCCGTTCACCAACGGCTGGCGCATCTTCGCCAACAACAGCATCTGTAATGCTTATGTGCAATATGAAGATGGCGACGACAATACACTGGCAGCCAATTTCTACAAGATGAACACAGCGGGCAATGGCTTATCACTCTACAAGAACTATGTCATCGTGAATCCCGGAGAGGCCATCTTCGTCGAGGTCTCGGCATCGGGTCATCTCCGTTGCAGCTATGAACCGCTCCACGACGCTCCCACCGCCGAAGCAGGCACATACTGGTTGCCGCTCCTGCCACAACACGGACAGACCGTCGACCATGTTCTCCTGATAGATGCAGCTAACAACTCCAGTGCGATTAATGCTCTCAACGGGCAGACCGTCAACATAGTCCTTGCCAACCGCACGCTCTACAAGGACGGTAACTGGAATACCCTCTGCCTGCCGTTCAGCATCGATGACATGGACATCGCCGACACGCCCCTTGCCGGTGCCAAACTCATGAGCCTCGCCAACGTGAACAGCAATACTGGCTTCGACTCCTCGACTGGCACGCTCACCCTCGACTTCGTGGATGCCGGAGAGATCGAGGCTGGCGTCGCATACATCGTCAAGTGGGAGACAACTGGCGATCCCATCGAGAACCCCGTCTTTAAAGGCGTCACTATCACCACCGATACTCCCGCCGACCAT
>Ga0265298_10011511_pt1 | contig 10352 bp, 7 predicted proteins | sample AusTroGonzalo_MG_3_FD_193486 | JGI IMG/M metagenome (GOLD analysis project Ga0265298, IMG submission 193486) | Bovine rumen microbial communities from tropical cattle in Woodstock, Queensland, Australia - Gonzalo_01 | ecosystem: Host-associated > Mammals > Digestive system > Stomach > Rumen ... | reverse complement strand
AACAGAAGCATATGATTTTGCATATTATGCTTATGAAATTGCAATTACTTCTGATGCTTATTCATATTTAGCATATCAAATGGCATATTATGCTGTTGAAACAATTGGTGTACCTCATTCTTATGGATATTTTACAGAATTAACTAATGATGATATAAGAATTTTACAGGAAGATCCAACAGCTATTGAAGTATATGCTATACGATATGGTAATGATTCAGGAATACCATTACAGGAAGAATATGATCCATTATATGAGGGACAATATTATAAATATATTCCTGAAATAGAAGCTACTGGATTCCATAAAGATATAGATAATATTACAGCTGTATCATATTATGCAAAATATTCTGCAGATACTGCATTATATAGATTACATTCATATACACAAGGTACATCATATGCATATTTAGCATTAGCACCAGAAGAATATGATGAGAATAATATATATAGAACAATTATATTAAACGTTGATGAAGCTGAAATTGATAGTTATAGTGGTGAAATAGATAAAGAAGGCTTTATTACAACATATTCATTATCAAATACATTATCTTATATTTCAACATTTGTTATAATAAATAATGAAGATAATAATATAGGTAATGGATAAGATATTTGATTGTAAATAATTTATTTTTAATTAAATGAAATATACAAAAAATATAAATATACTTAAATAAATATGGCAAATTCAAATGTAAATATTGCTAGTAAATTGTATGCTTATATAAGACATGGTGTTGATATAAATGATCAGATTAAGGACGTCTATAGAAATTCCATGATATTTATTGGTGATGAACAACAGATATATGTTCCAGTAATGGACACATATGTTGGTATTGGCATGACTGCATACAATGCTACATTAGACAGAATAACTGACCTTGAAGGCAGAATTAATGAAGTTGCTGAAACTCTTTCTAGAGACCTTGTATCTAAACTCTATGCTAACTATAGCTTTGATGATTTAACATTTAATAAATATGTTAGAGAATCTGATAAAAACCAAGCTAATGGTGCTGCATTTGATACCAGAGAAGATTCTCATGCTGAAGAATATTGGCAATTAAATAATGAAGTTACTATTAAAGGTATTAATGATTATGATCCTGAAACCGGATTTGCTCGTACTATAAGTAATCCATATAAAATTAAAGATTCTGAAGGTCATGAATATCGTTTAGATGAACCTTCACAATGGGGTAATTCTGATTATTATTTTAATGCTGCTGACGGTAGAACTGCTTATAATGCAAGAGGTTTGTATGCAAACTATAATGATACAGAAACTTATACAAAAGTAGCTACTTCAGGTATTACTGTTACACCTGTTTGGGGTGCATTAGTACCAACATATAATGCTATTACGGGTCAAACAACTCTTAAAAGATTAGGTAATAGAATTGAAATTGATGACTCATTAACATGGAGCTATATGACAAGTGCATATGCTTACACGTTAAATTATTCACAGTTATATACAAATTCAGAAATTGAAAGAGTATATCACAATCTTTTAGGTGAACCAGAAGCAATATATGTTCCTGTATCATTTAAATCAGTTGTAGAAGATATTACTGATCATTTCAATAGTCTTACTACACAAGATCAAGAAAGATATGCTGCTACATATAATATTGTTACAAGAGGTGGCGTTGAAACCCCTGCAGGTTCTGCTGAAGTAAACGGTGTTGAAACTTATTGGTTATCTTATAACACATATACTTCTGTATATAAGATTAAAGATGGTGAATATTATTGGAGTGCTTATTCAACTGACGTAACATCATATGAAGTTGCTTCAGTAGTTGATGGAACATTAGCATATGCTCCTATGACAGTATCTTATATTGCTGCTTTATTAGATGAAGATAATTCAAATGATCCTGATTGGGCAGTAAGTGATGGTGAAACTGGAGACGCTAAAGATTTCTCAGATAATAATGATGGACATATTGATACTATAAAATATCAAAATTCTGAAAGAGAAGGATTCCCACAAATCTATATCAAAGATACTCAGTATAATTCAACATATAATATGAATATCAAAGATGGTATAGAAACTCTTAAAGAAGTTGCTTACTTACTTGATATTCTTTCTGATGGTACACTTGGTTCAACAACATATGTAACATATGGTGATTGGGCTGCCGCTTACTGGGATTTAACCGATGAATCAAATCCTGTTACCTATACTGGTTGGACTGGTCCTGTTGATACAACTGATCATGTTGGTAATCCTGTACACACATATACCTATACTAATGCTGATAGTATTTCTACAACATATACCATTATTCCTAAGATGGATAATGATGAAATACATCCAAAAGATAGTGATATATATGCATTCTATACAAATACCGGCGAAAATGCTGAAAACCTTGGTATTCAAATAGCATACTCAATTGCTGGTAATAAACAACAAATTGATGACTTACATTCACATACTGATTTACTTGAAAAGGGTGAAACTACTTTAAGAAGTATTCAATCAACAAGTAATGAATTTGCTGAAGTTACATTAGTTGGCGGTACAACACATTGGACAGATACTGATTCTTATCAAGGTGAATCTAATTTTGGTGATGAAACTTCAGAAGAACCAAGACATCCAAATTACCAAACAACTGCTAGAAATGCTCAAAATTCATATCTTGTAGGTGATGTAAATATCCAAGTACATTTAAATACCGCAAAAGTATATGCTACAACATATACCACTGGCGCTATGTGGGATGAATCACAACAAAAATATAGTGCTGGTACACCAATAAATTATTATTTCAAAGATGAATTTGGTGTTATTTGGTTTGGTGCCTATACTATGGCTGATATGAATAATTTACCTGTATTAACTGGTAATGATAACGATGATACAGCTTATTATATGTTACCTAAATCAGGTCAATATGATCAAGTATCAGTTATTTATAATGATGGTACTACACCAGATGCTGATATTAATTTTGAAAATATTGATAATTATGCACCAGGTGAAAATCATCCAACAGTTGATTATATTAAAGGTGAATTTGGTGATCCTATTACATTAGGTCATTATATTCAAGATCCAAGAAAACAAGGTGCTGGTCTTCAATATTGGTATAAACCAGAAGCATCAGATGCAATAAATGATAATAGTCAAAACTTAAAATATAAAGTATTTACAGTAGAAGATTATTTAGGTTTAGGAGATAATGATGAAGTTAATAGTGCTGGCCTTACTAAAGTAGATAATTATACAGTATACTATAAAGATACAACTACTCATACTTATGAACCTTATTCAGTACCTGCAAATGACTTAAATGGTAAAGCAGCATTTAATGCTCAATGGACAGCACAAAATAATGATAATAACTATAATGGTCATGTACTTAGTCTTGATGAAAAAATTTATATCATAGACCCAGGTGCTATTGATAAAGAAAAAGTTAAATTACATGCAGTTGTTGGTGAAAATGCATTAGCTACAACTGAATGGGTAGGTGCATATGTTGAATCTGTTGTTGAAAGCATTAGTGAAGAACTTGAAAATATTCTTGAAGAAGCTAAAGCATATACAAGAGAACAAATTGCTAAACTTGATAAAGATTATAAATATAGTGACTTTGAAGAATATTGGAATAATCTTTTAAGTGAAATCAATAGTTCAAATGAACCTTATGCATGGGGTACTGAATCAGGACAAACTTATAGTGTAGCAGCTGTTACACAACCTGGTTCACCTGAATATAAGAGTGCATATGAAATAGAATATAACAAGTATAAAGAAAGTCCATATGTATTTACATATGAAGGAAGCACTACTTTCCGTTTAAGCTATGCTACTAATTCACAATATGTATATAATACTGTTGAAGAAGATGGTATTGTTACTCCAGAAACAAGAGAACTTCCAACTGATGAATTAAGTGTTAAGACTAGAGTTTGGGGTGATGAACAAAATGAAGGTGCTAATGCAGTACATGTTTATGCTGATGTTGTAATTGATAATCCTCAAGACAGTGATAGCAGTGGCAATATTGATCAAGTACCATTTGTAGATGCTCCAGGTGAAGCTAATGGTTCACAACATCCATTATTTATGGCACTTTACAATTGGATGACTACTGCTGAAAATGGTACTCCATCAGATGATTCAGATGACTTTGATGATAATCAATTATTTGTTGCTGATGGTACTACTTATAGACCACTTCCAGTAGATTCTACTTCTAAAGCAGCTATTGATGCTTGGTTATTAGATCCAGATCCTTCAAATCCTTATTACTATTATGATTCACAATTACAACAATATCGTGACTTAACTCTTTACATTAATGAAAAATTAGATGTTATGGTTCATGGTAATGCAGCTGTATTTGATTATTCTAATAGAAATGATAAATTCTGGACATTAGTATATGAAAAAGTAGATAATTATGTAGAAATTAATCTTCAAAAAGCTAAATTAACAGATGAAACTAATACAAGTGATAATCTTGTTGATGCATTAAAGATTGAAAATGAAGATGGTACATATTATGTTCTTACAAAGACTACTCCAAGTGCTGCAACATCTACAATAACTGTTACTAAAGTTCAAAATGATGGTACAACAGCAGTTTCTGGCTTTACAGCAACTACTTTAAAATATATTGATAAGAAAGCTGATAAGAAGGTAGAATACTTAACAGTAGAAAATCATCATTATTCATTTGTTGAAAATGGTAATGGAGAAAATAAATTTGAAATAACAGCTCATATTACCAAACTTGAAGATGCAACAGTAGATAATACAGGTTTTGCTGATGCATTTGATGTTCAAACATATGTTAAGAATTTCTTTACTTGGGTAGATATTTCAGCTTCTATAAGTGATGATATAATTAACTCATCAGATATTTATTATAAAGAAATTTCATTAGCTAAGTACGAAGAAATGATTGAATCAAATGAAACTCCTGATTTATATGTACGTACAACATCTAATGATAGCGTAAATTATGCTCCTATTGCAGCAGCTAACTTACAATATGCTTGGTACTGGAAAGATGATAATCAATTTGCTGGTAGCGGTTCACAAGGTACATTAGCAAATGGTGGTACAAGTGTTATTACCGTTGACTTTGAAAATGAAACTGTCGGTGGTGTTGCATTATCATCTAGAGAAGATGTTGGTAACCACGTTACTATTGCTGGTAACTATTTCTATAAACAATTTAGAAGTGATTCAGAATTTGTTGGTGAATATGCAGAAGGTAATATGGTATCTAATTACTATATTAGACTTGAAGAACCTAAACTTAATCCTCTTAACCTTACACTTACTGAATACGGTAAATAATAGAAATAATATATTAATAAAAAAGAGAGTTTCTTATGAAACTCTCTTTTTTTATTTTATTTAAATAAATATTAAATATTTATAAAATGTGATTTTGGTTTTTCTTTTACCTCTTCTGCGGCTGGCTCAAGTACATCTTCACTTATACCTGGTTCACCAGGTTCTCCATTTAAAGAACCATCATCATGCATATCAGTACCAATTATTTCGCCATCTTCATTTTTAGGTAATTGTTCAATTATTTCTTCAACAGGAATTTCTGTTTTTTCTTCTTTAATTTCTTCTGGAAGAGTTTCTACATATTCTTCTTGTTTTTCTTCAATATCATTATAAGGTAATTCTTCAGGTACTTCTTCTTTAATTTCTTCAGGTTCTTCCTTTATTTCTTTTTCGGGAAAATAATATTCATATGGTCCAGGTCCAGAAGGTTTTCCATATACTATAATATTATCTTCTTTTTTCTCTTCATCTTTATTTAAAAATCCGGTTACCATTGAAGTAAGTAATAATGAAACGATAGGAAGGATAGCACCGATTATATAAGCAAGAATAACATTTGCATTAGCATCTTCAATTTGAGTCCATATAAATATCGGTTCTTTAAAGAATCTAAGAGATGCTTCTGAATTCATTATAAGATATTGATATGAGTTATATACATTACCCATTACCTGTACCAGGGTAAGAATTCCCATTAATACCCATGGCATTATTTTCTTTTGTTGATTTTTATCTGTTAAAATACTAAATAATACTGCTGCCTGACCAATTTCAAAAGCTATCGCAAGTATTATAGCTAAAGGTTTTACATTGGCAAGTCCGAAGAAAGATATAGCATGTATCGTACTAACCAAAGCTACACAAATATAAAGTATCGCAAAAAGAATAATATAAATTTTTTTATTACTCATTTAGTTAATTTTATATATTTTTTATTTGTTTTGTTATACCTATAAAAATAAAATAAAAGTCTATTTCATTATAAAATAGACTTTTTAGTTTCAATTATTCAATATCATTATTCTGAATACTCTAATAAATCAGGATTATACTTCATATCTACTGGGTAATCATTAATTCTACTTGAATCTAACTTAGAAAATATTTCATTTAATGTTTCTTTCACATCTTGTTTTACAAGGATTTCAAATTCATCAAACAAAATAATGTATTTTAATTTCTTAAGTTTGAATGTATTTAATTCTGATTTATTCTTTTCATCATAATAAGGATCCCATTTTAATGAATATTCATTAATATCTTCATTAAGATGCTCGAATTTTTCATATTCAAAATATGCGTCATTTATATCGTCATAATTCTTTCCGATAAGATTTTTAAATTTATCATTATCAGCTGGAAGTTCCTTTAAAAGAACATCACCAATATAAATCTGCAAATCACTTTCTGAATAATTTTCAGGAGCGTTTAAATAAAATTCTTCAGGAAATATATCAAATACTACCTTTACATTTTTTACGGTAATATTCTCATATTTTTCAGTTATAAATTTTACCAATGATTTCATAGATCATTATCATCATCTATTTGTGCTGCATGATATCTTTCTTCTTCAATCATCTTAGAAGAAAGGTAGAATGGTTCATCATCCTGTTCATATTCATCTTCATCATGCTTTGCTTCACGCATAAGTTCGAATATATCGACAAACTTCTGATACATCTTCTTATCTTTTCTAATAAAGTTAAGAACCTTTGTAATTTCAGAAGTAATAGATGAAGGTGAACTATAACCATACTTCTTTGCCATTTCTTTACCAGACATTTTCTTTTTACCGCTATCATTTCCAAAACCGAAATGATTACAGAAAATATCCATAGTTTTTTCACCGAACTTTTTCTTAAGTTCTTCAAGAATCTGATCCCAAAGAGAATCAATTTCTTTCTTATCAATTTCTTTTCCAGGATTTTCAAGTCCACCTACAATATCCCAAAGGGTCTTACCTTCATCACCATCTTTACCGCCAAGGTGCTTATCACCGGAAATAGAATTAGATTTAGCAATAAATCCCTTCTCTTCCTTTTCTTTTTTCTGTCTTGAAATAGGAATACGTACAAGATGAGAGTCATTCTTGATAGCTTCAAGAATATAACATCTAATCATCTGTGCAGCAAACTGTAAAAATGTATATGATTTATACTTTGCAATATCAACAACAGAAAAGTCCTGATCTGGATCAAATACTTCACCATTCTTTTCTGCTTCCTCTTTTGCTTTTGCCTTTCTATCCTCTTCACGTTTGAGCGCCTTATTTGACTTCTTGCCATAAGTATTCATAGCTCTAGTCAATCCTTCATAACCAGCAGCAAAAAGCTCATCCCTATCAAGAGATGTCTTACCAAGCCAGCTATTTACAATCTTATGGACAAGTGGAGTATATTTCTTTGCAATAGCATTTCTGCCAGCTTCTGAATCAAGGTCCATAATAACCTCGTCAGGAGAAGATTCCTTCTTAATGATTGAATCAAATTGAGCTCTTGTCATAAAAACAGGAATCTCAAGAATTCTACCATTCTTTTGAACTTTTGAAATATTTGCATAAAGAGTTTTTAAATCCCCCTTAGCCGTTCCTTTATTATAGAAATCAATAAGGGCATTATCGGTATCTCCGGTTGAAAGATCCTTTATATAAGTCCTATTATGATCAATAAGCCACTGACATACGTCTTTAGCTTCCTGAGAAATGAATTTATCAGCAATTTCAAGATACTGTTTGATTTCATTTGCTGATAGATAATTTACTGAATCCTCTTGGATTTCAATTGTTTTTGTTTCGAATAGCTGCGAAAATTTCTTCATGTAATTTAAATATTATAATATTTGTTATCAATATAATCAAAAATATCGTATAATATTATAGGAGCTTTTTTCAAAAATTCGAAAAAACTTTTAATTTCTTTTATATTTACGAATAATAATTGATTTATTTTCTATATTTATATATAAAAATAAAAAATATAGTTCATATAACGATGTTTTTCAAGAAGATTTATCAACATTCTTTTTTATATCGTTTAATTGATTTCTTCCGAAGTTGGTATATATACAATAAAGATAAAAGATTGATTTCTGATACTTTATATAGTAAGGCATTTAATCTTGTACTTAAAAAATACTTAAAGACCGATTTTAGGAAAGACTGGATTGGTAGATTATATGGAGTTGTAAATCCAAACCTGAATGAAGAAGGTAAATATGATTTTAATTCAGTAATCATAGAAATAGACGGTGATAATACAAACAATAATGAATATGTAAAGAATTGGGTATATAGGCAAATGGCTTTGGTATCTCAGTTATTTAAAATTGAAAAATTATATGATTATATAGATATTGATTTTAAACATGTAGGTCCTGAAAATATGGATAATTATCTTGTTATTTTCGATATCGTTTCAAGAAAGATTTTTGCTCAAAGTGTTAAAGACTTAATTAAACATATAGTATTTTTAGCAATATTATTTGTTATTGTATTTTTTGGTCTTAAATATTTTGCAATTATATAAAAATTTTTATTAAAATAAAAATATATTTAACGTTAAAGTATGGATATTTTAGAAAAAAAGAAACAGTTGGCTGAATTTGAGAAGTCTTTGAAAGAAATGTCTGTTGAAGAATTGAAAGCAAAGGAACAAGAAATTATTAAGGCAGCTGATGAGAATGATGAAGCTTTGAATAAGAAAACTTTTAATCTTTCAACGGAAAATTATAAGGTAGTTGCAGAAGCTATTAGAATGATTTTGAATAAGCAGACTGTTGAATGGAGATTTACCCTTGGTATGGTTTCCATGTATGATTTCTGGGATCCTGAGAATTTCCCTAAGACAATAAGTTATCCTTTGTTGGATGCAACCCTTCGTACTATCGGTGAAATGAAATTTACCGGTTATAATGAATGGGCAAGTGTTGTAGCAATTAATAAATACTTTGAAGCTACACATGACGAGTATGAAGCATGTACTGAAAAGATTTATGATATTGCCGCTCAGCATAGTGCAATAATCGATGAATTGGGACTCAGAGAACCAGTTAAACCGACAGAAGATAATTCAAAATGAATTAACTAAAAAATAACCCGTTAAATTAATTTTAACGGGTGTTTTTTTAATCTTTATATACTAAGCTATATGGAAATATTCTTTTAAAATTTGGACTCACCATAAGTCAAATAAACAAGTTTACATACCATAAATTATATGTCTTAATCTATTATTCATTTCTTCAATATCTGTTGTTTGGTATATATATCTATCATTCCATCCATTATATTGTACATACCAATTTAAATGTACTACACAATTTTCATTAATAGCAAGTTCTTTTGCTGATTTTAATTCTTCATAAGTTGGTGTACTTTCTGTATAAAATTCTTTTATCGGTATCATATATCTTTTACAATTATTTTATATTCATATTTATTTTGTTTATAAATCTTTATTTTTTCTTTACCTTGTCTGAAAATAGATTTCGTAGAAACAAGATCATCAAAACAGTCAATAAAATCATATACAATATATTTATCTTTATACTTACTTAATCCAAGCCCTCGTCCAAGTGACTGCATATTTATTGTACCAGATTTAAATGATTCGAATAAAACGCCGAAACAAAGATTTGATAATGTAATACCAGTACCGATACAGCCATATGAAGCAACAAGAATACAATTATTATTTTCTTTTAATGTCTTTTTAATTTGGTCTCGTTCTTTTGATTTTGTTTTGCCATGTATAATACATACTATTTTATCAGGCATCCTCTTTCTTATTTCTTCAGCAACATACATAAGATATTCTGTATGATGAGCAAGTACCAATGTATTATATTCACAGTATTTAAGTATATCATTGCATAAAATATCTATTCTTTCATGCATAAAGTGTATCATCATTTTTTCTACAACCAATGAATTGGTATTTGTTGATATCTTTATTTGATCCTGAAGAAAATCTATATATTTTAATTCTTTTTTTTCATCACTTAAATT
>Ga0265298_10011510_pt1 | contig 10352 bp, 11 predicted proteins | sample AusTroGonzalo_MG_3_FD_193486 | JGI IMG/M metagenome (GOLD analysis project Ga0265298, IMG submission 193486) | Bovine rumen microbial communities from tropical cattle in Woodstock, Queensland, Australia - Gonzalo_01 | ecosystem: Host-associated > Mammals > Digestive system > Stomach > Rumen ... | reverse complement strand
TATGCCTCAATCTGCTTCTTCCCCATGTGACTTCTGCCGTCTACGACACCAGAGTCAAATGCACTTGAGCTGTAACCCTTCATTTTCATGCCACCTCTGAATCTGCCGCTTGCTCTGCGGGCAACCTCTTCATGTACTTCCTGTGGAGTTACAATCATCAGAGCAGTGCACTGTTCATCCAGCACCTGCTTGATTCCTTCACAGAATCCCAGCCAGTAGCTGTTGGCTACACCATGAGTATTGTGACCTGCCTTGCGTGCCTGTCTCTCTAACTTGAGACCTGCATTGTGGCTAACCCTGTATGCGTGGTTGAACACCTCTGTACAAACTTCCACATCCGCCTTATAGCCCACGAACATCACAATTCCACCATGCATCAGCACTTCGCATCTGAAGTTCTTGGCTAAAATTGTGGCCAGTCTGGTTCTGTAACCCTCATTATTGGAGTGGGTAGCCAGCATTGTTGTGATTTCTTCCTTTTCTTCACCACACTCGCTCATGTTGAGATTGTACTCGGCTATGAGTTTCTGTGCCTTCAGGTAAGCGGCATTTGCTTCCTGCTGTGAAGGGTTGTTTCCTGCAAGAGCCAGAAGTTTTCTGACCTTTTCCATTAACTTTTCTCTGTTTATTGTGTTATTCATGATGTACCTCCAAATCTGAGTTTATTTAACTTACAAGTCAATTATATATCCTATGAAGGAAAAAGTAAAGTGTTTTTTATAAATTTTTACAAAAATTTTTCCAAAATCACCCAAGTGCTGTTGTTTACAAGACCGGGATGGAATTTTTATACTTTTCCTTGTAAGCCTTGAATTGCTGTCCTCGACAGCATCCTAAAAATGACGCAAAATTTTGCGATTTAAGATGGATAAAATGAATTGTTAATAATCTTTATTGCGCACTGTGTAAACACGCTCTTGTAAGAATTCTGGTGCCAATTTGATGTATATCCGAATCAACATATAATAGGAAAAATGCCCCAGTTTTACCTGAAGCATTTTCCGTAAGTTAAACAAAAACCATGAGGCAAGATAATTGCATTTTTGTTATGCCCTGCAAAATACAGGACTTCCTGATTTATGTCTCACCAAAATGGTGTATTTTTCATCGTTTTTTGTGTCTTTGACCTTTTTGAAGTGACCTATGGTATGCAATTCTATTCATAACCATCTTGTCTTTTATGTAGTTATCAACATCTCTGTCTTTTTCCAATTGTGCCTTTTGCTGTGATTTTATGTATTGTCTGTGTGCCCAACCCTTACAAATCTGTTCGTTATGACAATTTGGGTCAGCGCACCTGTAAGGGCAATTCTTACAGGACTTGAAAGGGTCAAAAGTTTTCATGTTTCCTCCCTGAGTTCCAAAGTAATTCTGTAATTTTAGACCATTCCTGCTGGCTGATACCACCGCAGTCATACTTTTCTTGTAGGTTGTAATAGCATTGCTTGAAATATCTGTTGTTATGCCAACCTTTATACAAGTCTTTGTGACTTAACCAGATGTAGAATGGTGCGTACTTGGTAAATCTGCGTATATCTGGCTTGTAGCCACGCTTTTTCATCTCTTTGTACACCTTGTAAGCATATGCCTGCAGGTGATACATTGGATATTCTGTAACTTTGTTGACCAGAATGTGGTTTGGTGTACCACACTCGGTCATATTCTTCGCTATTAAACAGCACTCTCGCCATTGTCCCAGCAATTGCTGCCTCGGGAGTGCTGGAATCAAATCTTTATGCCAAAGTCTCATATTTTTCACACCTCCTATGCAACCTTGCATCTGGTAATCTCGGTCTGCTTGGTTCCTTTGTACTCTTTGTGCTCCTTAACACTGCCCTTGATGGTAGAGCCAACAATCTCTTCATCATCAAGCCACTTGCTGGTTTTCCAAGTGTATACATTGTTGTTCTCGTCCACAAACTTGTATACGAATGTTGTTCCCCACTGAGTTTCCCAGCTGGTTAAGCACTTTGCAGACTTAACAGTAAATTCAACTCTATCGCCAATATTTCCAATGTGCTGTGAGAATTTCATCTCATTGTCCTGCTGCTCCTGAGCTGCTGCTTTTCTTGTGATTACTTCAACTTCTCTGTCGTATACAGGAATCAGTGAAATGAGGATTCCGATGTTGGAGAATGCAATATAGTCAAGGCTTGCTACAGTTTTGAGGTTATGCATGTAATTGCTGTCCTCTTCCTGTGACTTGAGCCATTCTAAAGCGGATTCTACAAATGTGTCTGCTTCCTTGGATTCCTTGTTGAATCCGCACATTTCCATCTCATTCTTACACTCCTCAATGAATTTTTCAGTCATCCATCTCATTGAAGCCCAGTGCTGTGAAATTGCCATGTAATCGAGCAGCTGGTCTTTGGTGCTTCTGCCATAACCATCGTTTCTGATGTATCCAAACTTCTTAACAATCTTTGCTGTAGCGACCAGTAGTTCCTTGGAATTGTAGTATTTTTCACCGTACCCGCAGCCACCATATGGCTTTTCGCCTTCCATGAGGGTATCAAACATTGCAGCATATGAGGTTACTGCTTCTACATCCATACCGCAGGTGAAGTCCTTCAGACAGCTGTTTCCGACCTGCTTAAACTCACCTGTTACTGTGTTCTGGATGATGCAGGTGTTTTTTCTTGCTCTCTTGGAATTGCAGTGCTCGCAAATCGGCTCTGTGGTGTAGTACTTGCTTGGTACTTCTACATCGCAGCAACTCTTGATGATGTTGCCCTTAGCGGTGTGCTCTACAGATGCAACAAATTTCCAGTCATTCACAATTGCAACACCCTCAGCCTCAACCATGATGAACTTTGTGATGATTTCATTGCCATCTTCGTCCTCAACAGGCTCAAAGGTTTCACCGATTCTGTTGAAAGTGAAGTCGCATCCGTACTTCCTGCACTTGTTCTGGATTCTGGTCACCTTTTTCTCCAGTTTTTCCATGTTTGCTTCTAAAATCTTGTAAACTGCCATCTTGTTCTCCTCCTGCCCTGTGGGCTGTGTGTTTTTATTTATCTTACAGGTCAATTATATACCTTTTTCCTACGAAAGTAAAGTGTTTTTACAAAAATTTTTGAAAAATTTTTCGGTTTGTATTTTACAAGGCCAGCGGTGGTTTTGAGTTCCCTTATATAAAGGAAGAAAAAGACCTGTGCTGTTATTAACACAGGTCTCTGTGTTTTTAGAGTTTAGCAGATTCCGCAAAACTCATAATTTTCAAGGTGGTCGAGAGTGTAAGCAATCTCGGCTCCATACTTTTCTTCAGGATTGAGTTCCTTGATGAGTGCTCTCATCTCACCTTCAGCCTGCAGCGGTGTCCACTTCCTGCAACCTGTGAGCACCCAAGTGTAGTATCCGTCAATTGTCTCACATCCTGCATCGTACTCCGAGTAAACTGCAACCTGTATGCCATTGCGGTCACCGATGATTGTCAGCTCTGCGTTCTTGAGTTCGTGCTTGTAGATGAGTGGGAATTCGCCATTCTCAAACTTTTCAGCACCAGCCCATCCGTACCAGTCCTCTTTTGTGAATTGTGTAATCTTGATGTCGTTCATTTTGTACCTCCTGTAATTAACAGTGTTCTTTAACTTACAAGTCAATTATATAATAAATCTTTACAAAAGTAAAGTGTTTTTTGTAAAAAAGTTAAAAATTTTTACAATAAAAGAATCCCTCAGAATTTCCAAGGGATTCAGTGGATTTTTACATCTCTATCAGATTTAGGTTACATCTAAACCTTTTCAGGAGAGCAAGAACCTCATTTTCTTCAAGTTTCGGCGGATAGCACTCACCAGAATCTGCAAAGATTTCACCATTTTCGTGGTAAAGGAGAATCCTGCAACATTCCTCTTCAGCACTCCATCCCAGCTCTACGCCATGATTTTCAGTCTTCAGCCATTCAGCAGCCATTTTTACAATTCCTTTCATTTTCGTTACCTCCGTGGAATTTTCACTTCTTTTAACTTACAAGTCAATTATATACTATTTTGCAGGAAAAGTAAAGTGTTTTTTACAAAAAAGTTCAAAAATTTTATAAAAAGACCTCTGTATTTTACAGAGGTCTCGTGGTTAGGGTAAAATTATTTTACCAGCATGGTATTCACAAGGTACAGATGGCCATCCTTTATAACGCATCTGACTGGGAGGCAGTGCCTCTTGGCTGCTACGGTGAGCGAATTGCGACCTGATTCTGCGCTGACATAGTCAAAGTCAGCAACTTCCGCAGTCGGAATCTTGGAATCAACAAATCCTTCAAGGAATATTGCCAACTTTGTCTTCTTCATAAACTTTTCTGTCTTTGTCTGTACGAATCTCATCTGTTTGTCCTCCTACTTGATGATTTCAATGTAATTTGCGAATCTGGCATTCTTTGTAACCTGCTTGCCGCTCTTGTTGAATTCGAGTGTCTTGCCGCTCTTGAGTGTTACCTTGTAACCCTTAGCTGTCTTTTCTGCTGTGTAGATGTCGATAACCATACCAGTAAATGCCTTCAGGGCAACCTGCAGTTCTGCGGTCTTGGTAGCCTTGGCTGTCTTCTTGGTTTCCTTTGCAGGTGTTTCTGGTTCGGACTGTGTCTCCTGTGGCTCTGCTGCATTCATGATTGCGTTGATGATGTCCTCCTTGGACTTTCTGGACATTCCTGTAACTCCCTGAGCCTTTGCTTCTTCTCTGAGCTGCTTTACTGTCATGTTCTTGAGCATTTCCATCTTGTTTTCCATTTCCTTATTCATCATTTTGTGTTCCTCCTAAAATAATTGGTTTAATTGATTTGGTTGTTTTGATTGAAATTGGTGTTTTAGGTGTTATCGCCTCACCATGTTCTTACATCTCCTCGTACGGTTCGTTGAGGAATTTTTCAAGTGCCTGCACGCAGCTGAGTCCTTCGTACTTTGCTTCCTCATCGCATCTGTGGAAGAGTGGGCACTGCAGACAAGGCAGTTCTGCAAGCATTTCAGCCAGCTCTGCGTTGCTCCACTTGTTAAAGGAGTCAAGCACCTCTTGGCGTCCTGTCCAGTTACTCATGTGTTTTTCACCTCCTTGAGTTTGGTCTTATTTAACTTACATGTATATCATATAATAAAATTTTACAAAAGTAAAGTGGTTTTTGAAAAATTTTTCAAAATATTTTTAGGTGACTTGTAAGAATGTTGTAAATTATGGAAAATCCCTGTAAAAAATTTTTATACAAGAATCGTTTTTCGGCTAAAAATCGGTCGTAACTTGTAAAAATTTTTTAGTTTTCGGTTAAAAATCGGTCGTATCTTGGAGAAAAATCGGTCTAAATACGAAAAATTTTAACAAGAAAACGGTAAAATCCTTGTAAAAATATACCGATTTTTAACTTCTTCTTCTTTATAGGAAAAATAAAAATATATTATAAAAGAAAGAGAGAAAATTTATATATAAGGAGTAAGGGCACGAAAAAATCGGTCGTTTTTCTTGTCATTTTTCGGTTTTTCTTGTTAAAAAAAGTTAAAATAAACCGATTTTTAACCCAAAATGATACCGATTTTAGACCGAAAAAATGCACTTTTTACCGATTTTTAAACCGATTTTTACCGATTTTTAATTTTTCACAAGGATAAAAAATATTTTTATTGGTAAACTCTTGTAAGTTACAAGGAGGAGGGTGGAAAAAAGGGCTTTACTTTTGCGGTGAAAAGGTTTATAATTGACTTATAAGAAGTTTTGTTAATATATGAGTTCTATGGAATTTTCCTTGGGAGGAGGTGAGATGATGCCAAGAGAGAAAAAGATTCTGCATGTTGAAGTTCCTGCAAGAGAGCCCAAAAGGTTTGTTAAACGCAATATCGGTGGCAAGTGGAAATGGATTTTTGACTTCAGAGGCATCCCAGATAAAAAACGCAAAATAGACAATGATAGACGATTCAGCGGTAACATTATCGCTCTGGAAAGCCCAAAAAAGTGCCAGCAGATGATAGATGCATACTTCAAAAGCTGTTACGGGCCACTAATCGACAATAAAACACACATGCCTGTGTATGATAAGCACGGTGACATGATTATGGTTCAAACTACACCATTCACTGTGTCTGGTCTGGCTTATAGCCTTGGTTTAGCAACGCAGACACTGCTTCGGTATGCAAATGGCGATTTTGACGACCTTGTTGAAGAGGACAATCAAGAATGGTTCTCTACACTACTTTACAGGGCCAAGCAGAAAGTCGAGGGTTATGCAGAAAGCAGGCTCTATGATAAAGATGGTTCTTTTGGTGCGAAATTTGTACTTGATGCAAAGTTCGGTTGGAAAACACAGAAAGACCAAGCAGACATTCGCAAAATGGACTTCGACCAGTGGAAAGCCATCAAGGAGATGGAAATCAAGCAGCAGCTTGCATCTATGGGTGAAGACGACAGTAACATTGAAATTCACATCATTCGCAAGGGTGATGATGAATAAAATAGGCAGGGCAATTTGCAGTTCATTTGAGTTCTCCGAGAAAATGACAATATTACACAATATACACCTTTTTTACACATTGCCCTGCCGCTTTTTGGAGGATACACAAAACAATGGAAATATACAAGGAAGTCAATCCGAGGTTTGAAAACTTCATATTTGACTGGAATTACAAGACCTATCTGTTATTTGGTGGTTATGGTAGTTCCAAGTCTTACCATATTGCCTTGAAAATTCTACTGAAGTGCCTACGAGAGAAACGCAAAGTGCTGGTAATTCGTGAAGTCTATGAGACAATTCGAGAATCCTGCTTCGATTTATTCAAGGAGATATTGGAAGAGATGGATTTACTGGCTGACGATGGGCGCAAATCCAGCGGAAACAGAGTTGTAGCCAAGGAATCACCTATGAGCCTGACCTTTCCAAATGGAAGCAAAATCATCTTCAAGGGTATGGACAAGCCTGAGAAACTGAAGTCCATAAATGATGTAAGTATTGTATGGGTTGAAGAGGCATCCGAGGTAAAGTATAAAGGCTACAAAGAATTGCGTGGTCGTGTGCGTCATCCATCTCTCAGCTGTCATTTCATACTCAGCTGGAATCCCGTGGCTGAGGAAAATTGGACTTTTAAGCACTTTTTCATAGACCGATTGAACGAGAAGACAATACTTGACCCAGAAGTGCTCTATAAACGCAAAACTGTGGTGAAGAATGGTGTTTATTACCATCACAGCTTGCCTACAGACAATCTATTCCTGCCACAATCCTACATCGATGAATTGGATGCTATGAAAGAGTACGACCCAGACCTGTGGCGAGTAGCAAGATGGGGCAGATATGGAGCCAACGGAATCAAGGTTCTGCCACAAATTCGCAGGATGAAGAATGAGGATGTTGATAGAATTGTGGAGCAAATCAGTCCGCAGCTACGATTCTATGGTATGGACTTTGGCTTTGAGACATCCTATAATGCTGTTATTGGTTGCGCTGTTGATGAAGAAACACGCAGTTTGTACATATTCTATGAATACTACAAGAATAAGATGACTGACGACCAAACTGCTGTAGAAATCAAGAGCCTGAAGCCATATCTCATCACCGCAGACTGTGAAGACCCAAAGGCCATCAAATACTACAATTTGAATGGCTTCAGAATGAGAGGGTGTCACAAATGGCAAGGGAGCAGGCTTTCAAATACCCGAAAAATCAAGAGGTTTAGACACATCTTTGTAGCTGAAAGATGTATAAACTGCTGGATGGAATTGAAAGACCTGACTTATTTCAAAGACCCACGCAATGATGAGATAACATATGACCAATTTAACATAGACCCACACACCTTTTCAGCAATTTGGTACGCACTGGACACCTATGAGATTCCAGATGCAAAGACCAGAACAAGACACTCATTAAAAGGGAGGAAGTAACAAATGAGCAAAACAGAGTACGGAATCATTGGAGCGGACAGCTTTTTGGTTCAACAGATGCAGGGTTTCAACCTTGCGAAGTCCATTATAGCCACAGAGTTATATGGTATATTCAGCACTCAGACATTGCGGGATATGAACAATATCATTCATGCTTATCAAGTTTACACCAAAGGTGCTGACTTTACTGTAGACCAGTCAAGTAACGACTGGACACCAGCAACATGGCACGCCAAGGAAATCAAGACCTTAATTGATAAGGAAGCAAGGTTCATGTTCAGTGTTCCGCCAGATATCAGGCTGAAGGACAGAGGAGACGACCCAGAGCAGCAAAGAGTACAGCCAAATGAAACTCTGCTGCAGAAAGTCCTCGAAAACAACAGATTTAACAGCAAATTGGTTAGAGCAGCTAAAGACTACCTTATTGGTAAGAGAATCGCTATTGCTGTTAATTTCAACGAAGAGACAGGAGTTACAGTATCATTCATACCATCCTTGGAATTTGTGTATGAGACGGATGAAAAGAATGTTGACAGAATCACCAAATTCATTCAATTCTACACAATAGTAGCCAACGATGAGAAGTCTCAGCAGAAGATTTACAAGAAGAAGTGGTATATGGCTGAAGACGGCAAGTGTCATGTGGAAGAGGGATTGTATGATGGCAATGCAAGATTATTGGAAGAGTTGTTCCCTGACACCGCTACAGAATTTGACTACATTCCTGTGTCTGTTGTAATAAACGATGGCCTTGTAAATGACCCATTTGGCGTGAGCGAGGTTGAGGCTTTGCAGGGCACAGAAGAGTGGTATTCCAAGCTGTCCAACAAAGACATTGATTCCTTGCGTAAAGGTACAGACCAGATTACATGGGCACTCGATATAGACCCACGAACTACATCAGACCTGAGCCGAGCACCTGGTGCTTTTTGGGATTTGCAGACAGACCCAGCACAAGAGGGCAGAACAGGTTCAGTCGGAGTGCTGGATAATCCAATGAGTTACAGTACTGCGCTGGATTCAACCCTGAAGAGATTGAAGACCTCCATGTATTCTGCTCTTGATGTACCAGATACAAGCAACGAAGCACTTCAGGGCATGGTAACATCAGGAAAAACAATGCAGGCGGTGTACTGGGGTTTGATGACCAGATGTAGCGAAAAGATGCTTGACTGGGTACCAGCCTTCAAGTCCATGGTAAAGACAATCATCGAGGGATGCAAGCTGTATCCGAATGTGTATAATCTGTATGAGGGTGAACCTCTGGTTGATGACTATGAGGTTATTGTAGAAAGTAATTATCCGATTCTGCAGGATGATATTGAGGAAAAGGCAAGCGACATCCTCGAAGTCAATGCAAAGGTGCGTTCCCGCAAGTCCTATATGAAGAAATGGATGGGACTCACCGAACAGGAAGTTGATGAAGAACTCAATCAGATACAGCTGGAAGCAGCTATGCTGGAACAAGAGAACTATTTTGCAGAAAACACAGGTACTGGTGAAGGCTCTGAGGAGTAGGTGATATAGATGGCAAAGTTAAGATACGCAAATGCTGAAAAGACATGGCAAGCTGTAGAAACACAAAAGAGAATACGCAAAATGTACATGGAACTGAGTGAACAGGCCAGCAAGGAGTTGTTAACTTTGCCATCTAACACAGTTAGCGACACCCTGCGAAAAGCATACCTGAGTAATTATATCAAGGAAGTTGGCCAAGAAGTCAAGAAAATGGACAAGGAGATACAGGTTGCGATTGAGCGAGGTATGACTACTACAGCAGAAGCAGTAGTTCAGGTGGATATTGCTAATATGTCCAAACTTGGGCTAAACATCACGGGAGCATGGTCTCATGTGCCTACGGATGTAGTCAGTCAGCTGGTTAGTGGCAAGGTTTACAGCGGTGACTGGACTTTGTCCAAAGCACTATGGAAATCAGGTAACAAAGTCACAAGAGATGTGGAATATGTGGTTGCACAGGGCATAGCAGCCCAGAAACCTACAATAGACATAGCAAAAGACATTGAGAAATACCTGAATCCGACAGCACGAAAAGACTGGGATTGGTCAAAGGTGTATCCGAATACCAACCGCAAGGTGGACTATAATGCCCAGAGAGCAGCGAGGACATTGATTCAGCACAGTTACCAGCTGAGTTACAGAAGAGTCATACAGGACAACCCTTTTGTTGATGGTGTTGTATGGCATAGTGCTGGTCTTGAGAGGACTTGCGACCTGTGTTTGGAGCGAGATGGCCAGATATTTCCAGTAGGAACAGAGCCACTTGACCATCCTATGGGTTTATGCTGGGTTGAGGCTCATATGTCTAAAAGTATGGCTGATATTGGCAATGACCTTGCAGATTGGGTTGAGGGTAAGCCAAACCCGATGAATGTCTATGTTGATAACTATGTCAAAAAGGCATATAATGTCAAGAATTTGGCCAAGGTGAAGGACACTGTTCGCAAGCAGAGCCTGTATCCTACACCAGCAACACTGAAGAA
>Ga0265298_10011508_pt1 | contig 10352 bp, 16 predicted proteins | sample AusTroGonzalo_MG_3_FD_193486 | JGI IMG/M metagenome (GOLD analysis project Ga0265298, IMG submission 193486) | Bovine rumen microbial communities from tropical cattle in Woodstock, Queensland, Australia - Gonzalo_01 | ecosystem: Host-associated > Mammals > Digestive system > Stomach > Rumen ... | reverse complement strand
GAGCGGCGGGTTTCATGAAAACCTCGGCGCCGCCGAAGCGGTACACTTGCTCGTGCGGGATGGTGGTGTTGATCACGGGGACCTTCACCAGGTTCTTCTTGGCATCCTCCACGCCCTTGGCGATGGCGGCGGTAACTTCATTGGCCTTGCCCAGGCCGTACCCTACCACGCCGTTCTCGTCGCCGACGACGACGATGGCGGCAAAGCGGAAGTGACGACCACCCTTGGTGACCTTGGTCACACGGTTGATGGCTACCAGTCTGTCCTTGAGTTCAAGGTCAGAGGTCTTTACTCTTTTTACATTAGAATTTGCCATAGTAGTCTCAATGATTAGAAAGCAAGGCCGCCTTCACGGGCAGCGTCTGCCAAAGATTTAACTCTGCCGTGGAAGAGATAACCTCCGCGGTCGAAGGACACCTGGGTGATACCGGCGGCGAGGGCGCGCTCTGCGATGGCCTTACCTACGATAGCAGCGGCTTCGATACCGTTCTTGCCTTTGGTCTGGGCGGCCAGGACTTTGTCGTTGGAGGCGGCAGCCACCAGGGTCTTGCCCTCGAGGTCGTTCACCACCTGGACATAGATCTGCTTGTTGGAGCGGAACACGACCATGCGGGGACGCTCGGCGGTGCCATTGACATGCTTGCGGATACGATAGTGGATCCGTCTTCTTCTTTCAATTCTATTCAATGCCATAATTGTTTCCTCCTAATTATTTGGCCGAAGCGGTCTTACCGGCCTTGCGGCGGAGCTGCTCACCGGCGAACTTGATACCCTTGCCCTTATACGGCTCAGGACGGCGGAACGAACGGATCTTGGCGGCCACCTGGCCAACCAGCTGCTTGTCGGCGCTCTTGAGGATAAGAACGGGGTTCTCACCTTTGCGCACCTGCGGAGTCTCGGCGGTCACTTCCTTGGGAAGCATGATCTGGATGTCGTGGGAATAACCCAGGGACATCGTGAGCAGCTGACCCTGAGCGGCCACACGGTAACCCACGCCTACGAACTCCTGCTTGATGGTGAAGCCTTCGCTCACACCCACCACGAGGTTGTGCACCAGGGCGCGGTACAGGCCGTGCATGGAGCGGAAACGGGGGAGGTCGTTGGGACGGGTGAATTTAATCTCATTTCCCTCGATGGTAACGGTGATATCCGGATCTACTTTCTGGGACATCTCACCAAGAGGGCCTTTCACCTTCACGATGTTACCGTCCAAGAGCTCTGCCTTGGTGCCGGCCGGAAGGACTACAGGTAATTTTCCGATTCTTGACATAATGTAGATGCGTTTCTATTAGTAAACATAGCAAATAACCTCACCACCTACATTCAGGTCCTTGGCCTCTTTGTCGGTGATGACGCCCTTGGAAGTGGAAAGGATGGCGATACCCAGGCCATTGAGGACGCGGGGCATGTTGGCCACATCGGCGTATTTACGCAGACCGGGGGAGCTCACGCGCACGATGCTCTTGATGGCGGCGGCTTTGGTCTCCGGGTGATACTTCAGGGCGATCTTGATGGTGTTGTACGGGGTACCCTCCACCAGCTTGTAGCTGAGGATGTAGCCCTTTTCGCACAGAATCTTGGTGATGGCCATCTTCATGTTGGAAGCGGGGATTTCCACCACTTTCTTACCGGCGAGGTAAGCGTTACGGATTCTGGTCAGATAATCTGCAATGGGATCAGTCATTGTTTTGTCTTTTTGTGGACCGGCGCCGCTTGGACGCCCGATATCCGATTGTTAATTATTATTATATAAAAGGTTGTTGTGTCTGTTACCAGCTGGCCTTCTTGACACCGGGGATGAGACCCTGGGAAGCCATCTCGCGGAACTGGATACGGCTGAGGCCGAAGTCGCGCATGTAACCCTTGGGACGACCGGTGAGAGAGCAGCGGTTGTGGAGACGTACGGGGCTGGCGTTCTTGGGGAGCTTGTCCAGAGCGGCATAATCGCCGGCCTCTTTCAGGGCAGCCCGCTTAGCGGCGTACTTAGCAACTAATTTCGCGCGTTTTACCTCGCGTGCTTTCATTGATTCCTTTGCCATGCTACTATACTAGTTATTGTGTTTCTTGAACGGGAGACCGAAAGCCTTGAGGAGGGCGTGTGCTTCTTCGTCCGTCTTGGCGGTGGTCACGAAGGTAATCTCAATACCGTGGATGCGCGGGTTCTTGTCGATTTCGATTTCGGGGAAGATGATCTGCTCCTTGATACCGAGGGTGTAGTTACCCTGGCCGTCCATCTTCTCGGAGATACCGTTGAAGTCGCGGATACGGGGGAGAGCAACACGGATGAGGCGCTCGAGGAATTCGTACATCTTGACGTCGCGGAGGGTGACTTTGGCGCCGATGGGCATGCCCTTACGGAGCTTGAAGTTGGAGATGTCCTTGCGGGAAGCGGTGATGACAGCCTTCTGACCGGCGATGATGCTCAGTTCTTCGGCGGCTTCTTCCACCATCTTCTTGTCCTGGGTGGCGTCGCCCACACCTTCGTTGAGGGTGATCTTCACCAGCTTGGGAACCTGCATGACGGTGGTGTAGGAGAACTGCTTCACCAGAGCGGGAACGATTTCCTCCTTGTATACTTTCTTGAGGTCAGGGCAATATCCGATAGGAAGAGCCTGAACTTCTGCGGGTTTGTTTGCTTTCTTTGCCATAATTACTTGATCTCCTCTCCGGTTGTTTTAGCAATGCGGACCTTCTTGCCGTCGATCTCCTTGTGGGCCACCTTGGTGGGCTTGCCAGCGTTGTCAATGAGGTTGACGTTGGAGATGTGGATACCGGCTTCCTGTTTTACAATACCGCCCTGGGGGTTCTTCGGGTTGGGTTTGGTGTGCTTGGACACCATGTTCACACCTTCCACGATCACGCGGTCTTTGTCGCGCAGAACCTCGAGGACCTTACCGGTTTTGCCCTTGTCGTTACCGGCATTCACATACACGGTATCGCCTTTCTTGATATTGAACTTTTTCATAACTCTCTATTCTTTAAAGGACCTCCGGTGCCAGTGAAACGATTTTCATATAGTTCTCGCGGAGCTCGCGGGCCACAGGGCCGAAGATACGGGTGCCGCGGAGTTCGCCTGCGCCATTCAGCAGAACGCATGCATTCTCGTCGAAGCGGATGTAAGAGCCGTCCGGACGACGGATTTCCTTCTTGGTACGCACGACGACAGCCTTGGTGACAGTGCCCTTCTTGATGTCGCCACCGGGGATGGCGCTCTTGACGGTCACGACGATGGTTTCGCCGATGGTGGCGTAACGGTGACGGGTACCGCCCAGCACACGGATGCAAAGGACTTCCTTAGCACCGCTGTTGTCGGCAACCGTTAAACGTGATTCCTGCTGTATCATAATTACTTCACTTTTTCTACGATTTCAACTAATCTCCAGTTCTTGGTCTTGCTCAGGGGACGGGTTTCCATGATGCGGACGGTGTCTCCTTCGGAGCACTCGTTCTTTTCGTCCTGGGCAACGAACTTGGTGGTCTTCTTTACGAACTTGCCGTAAATAGGGTGCTTCTCGTGCGTTTCCACGGCCACGACGATGGTCTTGTCCATCTTGTTGCTGACCACGATACCTACTCTTTCCTTACGAAGATTTCTTTCCATAGGTGGGTACTTCTTTAGTTCTGCTGTTTCTCTTTCTCGGCCAGGATAGTGATCATGCGGGCGATGTCCTGACGGGTCTTGCGGATCTTGGAGGTGTCCTCCAGCGGAGAGATCGCATGATTGAGTTTCATGGTGTCGAGGTTGTTTTTCTCGACTTCGATGCGGTCGCGCAGATCGGCGACGCTCATCTCACGTACTTCGGATACTTTCATTTTCTTCTCCTCCGATTATTATTCTTCTACATAATCCCTGCGAACCACGAACTTGGTGGCGACGGGAAGCTTGTTGGCGGCAAGACGCATGGCCTCTTTGGCGGTGGCGAGGGAAACACCCTCTGCCTCGAAGAGGATACGGCCCGGAGTGATGGGAGCAACGAAGCCCTGAGGATCACCCTTACCTTTACCCATACGGGTATCCAGCGGCTTGGCGGTGAACGGCTTCACGGGGAAGACACGGATCCAGATCTGACCTTCACGGTTCATACGACGGGAGATAGCCTGACGGGCGGCCTCGATCTGCTGGGCAGTGAGCCAGCAATTTTCAAGGTTCTTAAGGCCGAAAGAACCGAATGCGAGCTGATTTCCACGACCGGAATTGCCCTTCATGCGGTTTTTCTGTTCCCTTCTGAATTTGGTTCTTTTAGGCTGTAACATTTCTTAAATGCTTTAAAATTTCCTTATAATTCCCTAACTCATTGAAACTCAGCTGGTTGGGTGCATTTTGCTCCAATTTCGGGATTGCAAAGTTACAAAATTTTTTGATTCCAACAAATTATTTTGCATTATTTTTTAACATTTTCGACCGCGGGTTTTAATAGCTAACTATCCGAAAAATGAGCAAGTTACGTTCATTGTTAAAAAAAACTTCCGTGCATTTTCGACCAAAGCATTCGGGCCGATAAAACGCCCGTTTGGTAAAATATTTGCAGGGCCTTATCTTTGCACCTGTGAAAGCGTTCCGTCATATTGCCGTTTTGCTGCTGGCCGTCCTTTTGCCCGTGACGGCGGGGGCGCAGAGCAACCACGTGCGACGGGCCATGGAACGGGCGCGCGACCGGCAGGAAGCCATGGCGCGCATGCAGGTGTCATCCGAAAACGGCCGGGGCAGCAGCGGCAACCTGCGCATGCAGGTAGTGGACGGCGACACCACCTATCTGGACAACCTGTCGCCCGTATTCATTATCGGCCGGGGAAAACGCAGCAATGAAAAAAACTGGCGGGAATACTACAAGCTGGTCTGGCGCTTCGCCACCGTATACCCGTACGCGCAGGCGGCGGGCGTATTAATTAAACAGGTGGACAGCACCCTCAACGCCGAACACTACGGCCTCATCCGGAAAGACCGGTACATATCGGCCCTCCAGAAACAGCTTTTCAAAGATTTTGAAAGCTCTTTCCGGAATATGAGCATCTATCAGGGCACGGTTATGATGAAACTCATCAACCGGGAAACCGGCGTGGTCCCCTACGATCTTATCAAGAATTATAAAAATGGCGCGGCGGCCGGATTCTGGCAGGCCGTGGCCAAGCTCTTCGACAACGACCTCAAGAACCCCTACGATCCTGAAGGGGCCGATAAAGAATTGGAAGAGCTGGTGCAAATCTGGAACCGGGGCGAGTTCCCCGCCCTTTACTGGTCTGTGTTTTGGGAAGATCCGCCCAAGGTTAACATCCCGGAACGCTACCGTCAGTAGCTAATCCTGCGGGATGGCAAAGGTGACGCGGAAGAAAGGAACGCCGGCCTCACCGTTGGACGCGGGACCATTCATTACAGCCTTATAATAACGGTCTTTATCCAGTTCGGTGGTGTAGCTGTAGGTTTGCTGCGACGATGCAGCCATCATCTGGGCCAGCATCATATAGCTGTAATAGTTGCTGTAGTTGTTGCCGTAGCCGTAACCACCGTAGCCGCCGTAATATCCGCCATAACCGCCACCATACAGGGCATTGTAATAGCTGGCATACAGCAGGTTCTGGTAATACTCGTTGTCATAGGCGCTGCCGTTGGCATCGGCCACCTGCTCCGTGTGGATGGTGAGCAGCCAGATGTCGCCGTCTGATTCGCTGTCCAGGTCTGTGCGGGTTAGCAGTTCCTGCAGGTGATAGGTGATGTCCGGGGCATACCACAGGTTGGAACGGTCTATGTTGCCCTGGTTTTCCGAACTGACACTGGCATCCGTGAGGCCGGCGAAGGAAATGCTCTCCTCCCCTTCGTCGCTTTCGCTCTTGACGCGGATGGTGGGGCTGAGTACGGAAGGGAAACGATCCAACTCTTTATAGTCTTCCGGCATTTCGAACGGCAGGATGATGGTGGCCTTGATAATGGCCACTTTGTCCGGATTGCCGCCATGGGCCAGGATGGCTGCGCGGGTCTTTTCCTGCAGTTCCTGGGCATGGATCACGGGTTTGAGCCCGCCGCCGCCTTCCACATAGATGTAATCCACGGCCGGACGGTCCTCTGTGCTATGATAAGTATAATTGTAGCAGTACTGATAGAACTTGGTGTTGGCGGCCAGATAGGCGGCTTCGTCCACGAACTCTGTCTCTCCGGGGAGGAAGAGGAAGGTGGAGTCTTTCTGGACACCGTTCCAGGTGCTGTGTACCGTGAGCGCAGCCACGTTATTGTTTCGCGTGTAATAGCTGCTCTCCACAGAGAGGCAGGAGAAATCGAAGAGATTGATGCGTCCGCCCAGGCCGGAAGGGACATCGGTGCGGAGATGGATACCGGGCAGTTCCTTAACGAAATCGTCGTAGTGGTCTACGCCGTTGTCACTCTGGCGGTCTTTCAGGACCGGACCCAGTTTCTTGACCACATCCACATACTTCTGGGCAAACTCCTTGGTAAAATTAAAGGTAAGGGCGCCGGAAACACCATTGTACACGGGAATACCGTCCGTAACGCGGGCGGTACCGTGCTTGAGCGGTTGGTTGGTGCTTGTAATGGAGGTGGGAACGGCTTCTTCCAGTTCCGTCACATAAATGCTCTGGATAATATGCCGCTGGGTTTCATCGGCCAGAGAAACTGTATCGGCCTCAAAGTAGATGCGGAAGCTTTGGGCCACGGGATTGGTGCCCAGGTCCAGCGTATCCAGCACGGGGACCAGGGTAAAGGCAGCCTCGCGCGTGGTGAGGCCGAAGCAATCGTCGCGGATGGCGCCCAGGGTGAGGCGGCTGTCCGAGAAAGCCGACAGGTCACTGGCACGCTCCAGGGTGATTTCTTCCAGCGGAAATTCTACTGTATAGGTGTCGAACAGGAGGCTCTTGTCCACCAGTCCTTTCCCAAGACTGTTGTCTACTTTCACGCAACCGGTCATTAGAACGGCTGCGGCCAGACACAGGGTAAGGAATCTTTTCATTGAAGCAAGTTGTCGTAAAATGCGTTGTAACGGTCCATGTAGCTTCCGTCGGCGAAGCTTTGCGCTTCATAATCCAGCAGGGGCAGGCCGCTTTGGCGGCAGTGCTGCACCAGCGCGGGATCCACTTTTTCATCGGCCAGGATGATGCCGTCGGAATACTGCACGGCAAGTTTTGCAAGTTCCATGCCGCCCGCCTTTTCCCCAAAGCCGATATCTTCCGGCTTGATGGCTCCCAGCAGCAGGGAACTGGCGAAATCTTCCGGGAACCGGGCATCCACGGGGGTGTCGTCGAAGAGGGAAAGCACCACCTTGGAATTGGAGAAAATGGGATCGTCCTTATAGGCTTTTTTCAGGTACAGCGGCAGTACGTGGGTAATCCAGCCGGAGCAGTGGATCACGTCCGGTGCCCAGCGCAGCTTTTTCACCGTTTCCAGCACGCCGCGGGCAAAGAAGATGGCGCGTTCGCCGTTATCCGCGAAAAACTTTCCGCTTTCATCGGCGTACAGCTGCTTGCGGCGGAAATAGTCCTCGTTGTCAATGAAATATACCTGAATGCGGGCCGATGAGATGGAGGCCACCTTGATGACCAGCGGGCGGTCCACATCTGCGATAATGATGTTCATTCCGGAGAGGCGGATTACCTCATGGAGCTGATTTTTCCGTTCGTTGATACAACCATAGCGCGGCATGAAAGCCCGGATTTCCCTGTGGCGCTCCTGGATGCCCTGCGGCAATTCCCGGCAAACGCTGGAAATCCTGGTTTCCGGCAGAAACGGATACATCTCTGCATTCACGAACAGAATCTTCTTGGCGGAATCTCCCATAAATCTCGTTGTTTAGCCTACAAATTTACGAATTTTTTTTGAGTTTCCCCGTGCTTTGGCTAACTTTGGGGCGAAAATCGCCCGATTATGCCCGCTCACAAACGCAATACGGCCATGCGCAGGCGCCTTGTAAGCGCCTGGGTCTCTACGGTGATCAGCCTGGCGCTGGTGCTGTTGCTGGTGGGTGTCGGCACCTTGTTGCTGGTGAACGCCCGTGCCGTGAGCGACTACTTCAAGGAAAACATGCAAGTGTCTGTGCTTCTGAAACAACAGGTGAACGAAGAGCAGGCCGTGCAGTACGAAAATCAGGTGGCCGCCCTCCCCGGCGTCCGTTCCACCCATTTCGTTTCCAAAGAGGAAGGCGTGGAAGAGATGTCCCGCCTGCTGGGCCAGGACTTCCTGGACGTGTTTGAATCGGCCCCCGTGCCCATTTCCATCGACGTGAACCTGGAGGCCGAATATGTCTCCACGGACAGCCTGGAGGTAATCAAGGCCGTGCTGGCCAAGTCACCGCTGGTGGAGGAAGTGGTGTACCAGACCTCCCTGGTGGATGCCCTGAACCAGAACCTTTCCAAGATTTCCCTGGGTCTGGCCATTCTGGTGGGTCTGCTGCTGTTCATCTCCTTCGTCCTCATTGCCAACGTAATCCGGCTGGAGCTTTTCTCCCGCCGGTTCAGCATCCATACCATGCACCTGGTGGGCGCTACCAAGAACTACATCCGGGCCCCGTTCGTGGGCCGGGCGGCCCTGCAGGGGCTTTTTGCCGCCCTGGTGGGCATACTCCTGCTAATTGGCGGCCTGTTCATCCTCCGGGACGAATTCGCCCAGCTGTTCCAGATTTTCCAGCTGGAATCCCTGCTGTTCACCATGGGCGTCATGGTGGTGGCCGGCGTGGGCATCTGCGCCATCAGCACCTTCTTCGTAGTGGGCCGCCTGGTGGGATACAACCGAGACAAACTCTACGCAAACTAGTATGAACAACTCCGAAAAAATGGCCACCACCGCCAAAGGCCTCAAACTCATGATAGCCGGCCTGCTGGTGATGGCGGCGGGGTTCCTGCTGCTCAGCGGCGGCGGCTCCGACGATCCTCAAGTGTTCAACTATGCCATGTTCGACATGCGCCGCCTGGTGGCCGCGCCCATCGTGATCGTGGCAGGCATCGTGGTGGAGGTAATAGCCATCATGGGTCATTTTAAAGAAAAGGAATAAACTATGGAGTGGTGGCAAGCGATTCTCCTGGGTATTGTCCAGGGACTTACGGAATTTCTCCCGGTGTCCAGTTCCGGGCATCTTCTTATTTTCAAGGAATTGCTGGGGGCCGATGCAGAAGGCTTCCTGGATTTCACCGTCACCGTGCACTTCGCCACGGTGCTGGCCACCCTGGTGGTGTTCTGGGGTGCCATCTGGAAGCTGCTCAAGGGCTTTTTCCAGTTCAAGTACAACGATGAGACCGACTATGTCTGCAAGATCCTGGTGTCGCTTATCCCGGTAGCCCTGGTGGGCTTCCTGCTCAAGGACCAGGTGGATGCCCTGTTCAGCGGTGCACTCTGGCAAGTGGGAGTGGGCCTGTGCATCACGGCCTGCCTGCTGCTGTTTTCAGACAACGCCGGCAAACGCTTCCGCGTGCCGGTGGCCAAGGACAGCCGGAACGGCATTTCCTACTGGCAGGCGTTCGTGGTGGGTCTGGCCCAGGCCTTTGCCGTGATTCCGGGTGTATCCCGCAGCGGCAGCACCATTGCCACGGGTCTGCTCACCGGCGTCAAACGGCAGGAGATGGCCCAGTTCTCCTTCCTCATGGTGCTCATTCCCATCATCGGCGAGCAAAGCCTGGACCTGCTCAAAGTAGCCACCGGGCAAGAAACCTTTGGCAACGGCGTGGGCTCCCTGGCCCTCTGCCTGGGCTTCATAGCCGCCTTCATAAGCGGCCTGTTCGCCTGCAAGTGGATGATTTCCATTGTGAAGAAGGCCAAGCTTTCCTGGTTCGCCCTCTACTGCCTGCTGGTGGCCCTGCTCATCTTCATTTTGGCGTAAATGCCCAAAACCCTGACATACTTTGTCTCCGATGTCCATCTGGGATTGCAGGTGGGAGATGCGGCCGGCCGCGAGGCCGCCTTCGTGCGCTTCCTGCGGGGGATCGATCCACAGCAAACCGAGGCACTGTACCTGATGGGCGATATCTGGGACTTCTGGTATGAATACCGCGACGTAGTGCCCAAGGGCTACGTTCGCGTGCTGGCCGCCCTCACGGACCTTATGGACGCCGGTGTCCGGGTCTGTTTCTTCCAAGGGAACCACGACATCTGGACCTACCGTTATTTCGAAGAACTGGGGATGCAGCGCGTTGTGCAGCCGCTGGTCACCACTATCGGCCAGAAAAAGTTCTGCCTGGGCCACGGCGACGGCCTGGGACCGGGCCATTGCGGATACAAACTCATGCGCCGGACTTTCCACAACCGCTTCTTACAGCGCTGTTTCAGCACCCTGCATCCCTGGCTGGCTTTCCGCCTGGGCCAGGGCTGGAGCCGCCATTCCCGCCTGAGCAAGAATATCAGCTATGATTTCAAAGGGGCC
>Ga0265298_10011507_pt1 | contig 10353 bp, 7 predicted proteins | sample AusTroGonzalo_MG_3_FD_193486 | JGI IMG/M metagenome (GOLD analysis project Ga0265298, IMG submission 193486) | Bovine rumen microbial communities from tropical cattle in Woodstock, Queensland, Australia - Gonzalo_01 | ecosystem: Host-associated > Mammals > Digestive system > Stomach > Rumen ... | reverse complement strand
CCGGTTTTTCTTGCTTTTTAGAGGGATATGGGATAAAATTATGAAGGAGGGTGAACAAAGATGAAGGTTGTATTGCTGAAAGATGTCAAAAACGTAGGGAAACGGGATGATATCCTGACAGTGAGCGACGGATACGCCCGGAATTTTCTTTTTCCACAGCGCCTGGCGGCGGAGGCGACTCCCGGTGCGCTGAAGGAGATTCAGCGCAAGCGCGCGGCACAGGATGCCCGTGAGGCGGAAGAACTGGCCGCGGCGAAGCAGAAAGCTGAGTCTTTGAAGGGAAAGGTCATCGCGCTGGAGGTTAAATGCGGCGAGAAAGGCCGGCTGTATGGCTCCGTGACTTCCGCTGAAGTGGCGGAAGCACTGGAAAAGCAGCACGGCGTGAAGGTGGACAAGCGGAAGATCGATATCGGGGACCCGATCCGGGAAACCGGGGTCCGCACGATCTCCGTATGGCTGCATGCGGGTGTAACCACGCCGATGCAGCTGGACATTAAGCCGATTAAGAAATAATCAATGGAAATTCGGGATGAGATGCGGGGAATGGTCCCGCCGAACAGCATGGAGGCAGAAGTCAGTGTCCTGGGCGCGATGGTCCAGGACAGCATTGCTGTACAGCGGGCTATCGAGCAGCTGAAACCCGAAGATTTTTACCAGCCCGAACATCGGGAAATCTTTCAGGTGATGGCGGACCTGAACCGGCATCAGGCGCCGATCGACCTGACGACACTGCAGGCAGAGCTGAGCCGGAAAGGGACGCTGGAAGGGGTCGGCGGGCTGCGGTACCTGATGAAGATTGTTTCGGACGTGCCTACGGCGGCCAATGTCCGCTCTTATATCGACATTGTCCGGGAGAAGAGCATTCTCCGGAAACTGATTGCGGCATGCGGCAAGATTTCGCAGGAAAGCTACAGTCAGCAGAAGGAAGTTTCGGCCATCCTTTCCGACGCCGAAAAGGAGATCTTCGATATCGTGATGAACCGGCAGGAAGGGGAAGCCCTGAAGCCGATGAGCGAAGTGATCCTGACCACTCTTGACCAGATTCAGGAACTGGCCAGACTCAGGGGTGAGATCGCCGGCGTGCCCACGGGTTTTATCGATCTGGACAGCCTGCTGACAGGGCTTCACCCCGGTGAACTGATCGTGGTCGGAGCCCGTCCGGCGATGGGTAAAACTTCCTTCGCCATGAATATTGCGGAACATGCCGCCCTGAATAAAGGCAGGGTTACGGCCGTATTTACGCTGGAAATGCCGCGGGAGCAGATCGCGATGAGGATGCTGTGCTCCGACGCAAGGGTGGATATGCAGCGGGTACGGCGCGGAACACTCCGGGACGATGACTGGGAACGGATTGCCCAAACACTGGGACCGCTTTCGGCGGCACCGATGTATATCGATGATACAGCGGCCATCACACCCACACAGCTGCGCTCCAGATGCCGCCAGCTGAAGATGGACAAAGGGCTGGATCTGGTGGTTGTTGACTACCTGGGGTTGATGAGGGCAGACGGAAAAACCGAAAACCGTCAGCTGGAAGTGAGCGAGATCAGCCGGCAGCTGAAGGCAATCGCCCTGGAACTGAAGATCCCCATTGTTGCGTGTGCGCAGCTGAGCCGTGCGAACAAGGATCGGGTCGACAAACGCCCGATGCTAAGCGATCTGCGTGACTCCGGGTCTATCGAGCAGGATGCGGACGTGGTCATGTTCCTGCACCGGGAAGAGTATTATAACAAGGACACCGAGGACAAGAACATCGGCGAAGTGATTGTTTCCAAACAGCGGAGCGGTCCTCTCGGGACAGTCAAGCTGGCGTGGCTGAGCGAATATACGACGTTCGCAAATCTCGCGAGAGATTCACAACCGTCGTCCAGTGCACCATTCTAAGGGGGCTTTCCGAGTGCCCTGGGCTACCGCCCGTTCTCTGCTGAAAACTGTCCACCGGACAGTTTTCCGGGCGCGACGAACCCCCCATAACCCCTTCGGGTTCAAGGAACAAAATGGTTGAAAAGCAGTATTGATAAGTGTGAGGAATGAAGAACTGATGGAGAATTACACCGTCTGCCAGTTGCAGAAGGATATGCGGTTTGAAGGTTTCCTGCTGATCCGCTCTGCGGAGAAACGGAAGGACAGCAAGGGCAATGACTACGTGGATATGAATCTGACCGACCGCACGGGAGAAATAAACTGCAAGATCTGGAACTGGGATCCTGAAGCAGAGGCGCCTGAAGCCGGGACGACGATCAAGGTCCGCGGGCTGATCCAGGAATACAACGGCCGCCTGCAGCTGCGGGTGGAAAAATGGCGCCCGGCGACCGACGAGGATCCGGTGGACATGAACAGCCTGGTGCCCTGCGCGCCCCGGAAACCGGAGGATATGATGCAGGAAATCCGGGAGACGATCAGCAGTTTTGAGAATGAGGACCTCCGGAAACTGACGGAAGGTATGCTTGAAATCGCCGGCGACCGGCTCACCTGGTTTCCGGCGGCGCAGCGGATGCACCACGCGGAACGGAGCGGGCTGCTGCATCATACGACGGACATGCTGAAACTGGCCCGGAACCTGTTGGAAGTTTATCCCTGGCTGAACCGGGATCTGCTGCTGGCGGGAGTGATTATCCACGACCTTGGCAAGATCGAGGAGATGAAGAGCGACCGGACCGGAAACGTGACGGATTATACGCGGGACGGGCAGCTGCTGGGACATCTGGTCCGCGGGATCACAAACCTGAACCGGGTAGCTGAAAAAAAAGGCGTGACCGGGGAAATGCTTGTTTTGCTGGAGCACATGCTGCTGAGCCATCACGGCGAAAGCGAGTATGGCAGCCCGAAACCGCCGATGTTTCCGGAAGCGGAGGCGCTTCACTGGATCGATATCCTGGACGCGCGGATGAACACGATCAAGACCGCGACAGACAAGACGCCGCCCGGTGCTTTCAGCGAGAAGATTTACAGCCTGGACAGGAGAATTTATCATCCGCTTTATTAAGGGGGCTTTCCGATTGTCTCCTGAAACCTTTGGGTATAATTGTTTTAGTAACAGGATGGAGGAATGAATCATGTGGAAAAAACGGATTCTGTGCCTGGCACTGGTATTATGCGCCGCGTTGGTGATGACGGCCTGCCAGCAGAAGGAAACCTTCCCGACCTCTCCTCAGCAGCAGGAAACGACGCAGCAGGAATCGGCGCCGGCCCAGGATGCGCAGAACATCTTCGGAGATACGCCGGTTCCGCAGCAGATCAATTTTGACGACGGATCCTATGATCCGACTTCCGAGGAAGGCGGCGGAGAAGAAACGCTGCCGATTGATCAGCCAGGAGCAAACGTGGACGAGAACGGGATGACCCCCGCGCCGACCATGCAGAGCGAATATGCCGGAGCGACACCCGTGCTGATTGATCCGATTGACAAGCCTACGCCGACTCCGCTGCCGAAGCTTGCGTTTACCTATTCCACCTATGAAGTGCCTTCCCTGCACCTGAGTTTTGATGCACCTGCGGGCTGGCTGGCGGACGACAGCGCGTCAGACTCCTATACGCTGACGAATCCGGATCCGTCCATGGACTATGCGGCCAAACTGAACATCCGGGTGGTACCGCTCGGCAAGAACTATAACAAGAATGAACTGACCAAGGAAGTTAAAAACGCACTGGATACCATCGCAAGCGACGGTTTCCAGAAGTTTGAACGCTCGAACACAGCCGGACGGAAATTTATGAATTCAGATGGGATTTATGCCAATTATTCCGGCACGCTGACCGACGGTGCCAAGATCGCCGGAAGAATTATCATGGCCTGCTCCGACAAGATGCTCTATATTCTCAATGTCAGCTATCCTCAGGGGTACAGAGAAACTTATGTGGACGGCGTGTACGATAAGTTCCGGCACACCGTTAAGGTAACAAATTAAGAGGGCTTTCGTTAAACCTCTTTGATCCGGGAGGCAATCATTTTGAACACAAACCAAGGGAAAAGGCTTATCGCCTGTGTGCTTGTTATCATACTGATCTGCGGGATAATGACCGTTTCTTCCGCCGAACCGGCAACTCTGGGGGTCTACTTCAGCGGTGTACGGACTGCGAAGGACGGAACAAAGACAACTGTCAGACTGGACGGAAAGTTCCGTGTACTTCAGAATGGACGGGAAGCCGGCATCATCGATGCCGGTAAAACCACAGTGACGCTTCCGGAGGCAGAACGGGTCAGGATTATCCCGCTGCCGGAGAGCATTTCGGCGGAGTGGGACCTGAGTACGGCGTACTGTGAAGTGATTCCCGAAGCAGGGGGAACGATGACCGTTCCGGTTATTGTATATCCGCTGGCAGATAAACCGGAACCCACAGAGGAGCCCTCTTCGACGGATTTAAAGGAATCCGGAACGGAGACGACGGAAGACGGAACGGAAACGTCGGACGAAGGGGAACTCCTGTTTGAAACACCGGTGCCGGATGAGGAAACAGAAGAAAATCAGGAACCCGTTTCCGTGATTGAAGCAGGGCCGACACCGACGCTCCCGCCGGTGGACCCCGCACTGCTGCAGCCAACGCCCGAACCAAACCTGTCTTCGCTGCATGTGAGCGGTCAATGCTGGTTTGACGAGACGGCGGACGGTCTTTTCAAGGACGGAGAACCTACGCTTGCCGGGATCAAAATCGAAATGGACGGCGTGAAGAACGGCCTGCATTACGAGACAGTTTCCGGAGCGGACGGAAAATGGTGCATTGACGAAATTGAACCTGCGTTCTATAACCTGACGGTGACGGCTCCGGACGGTATGATGTTTGCCAAAGTATCCAAGAGAGGCGGACGCCGTTCCATCATTACCAAAGACGGAACGAACAGAGCCAGCCGGCAGATGGACCTGAATGACAGGGAAAGCAAGGACAAGCAGTATATCGGCTTTACCTGGGCGGGAGAGATTACCGGCCGCTGTTTCCTCGACGCGAACTACAACGGCATGTACGATGAGGGCGAAGAACCCATGCCGGGCGTCAAGATCACAGCCATCAAACCGGCGATGGATGAGGAAGTCGCCAAGACATTCTCCGCGGAGGACGGTACCTATACGCTGACCGGTTTGCGCGGAAACAACTATAAGATGCGCGCGGTGCTTCCCGAGGACGGGAGTGATTTCTCAAAGACGGTCAGCGATCCTCTCGGCAATCATTTCCAGTCCAGGCCGGGCCGCCGCGAGAATTTCTGGAACAATTTTGTGCTGAACGAGGGACAGTCCCGCGAGATGAATGTCGGCGTGATTTATCCCGGTTCGATTACGGGCACGGTTTACTATGACGACGACTTCTCTGCTGACAAGTCGGGCGGGGAGAAAGTGGTTTCCGGGTTCCTGGTCGGTCTGTATGATGAAAACGGCAACGTGGTCGCCATGGACAAAACCAGCGTCAAGGGCAAATATGAACTGACCAAGCTGGTTCCCGGGAACTATACGCTTCATGTGACCGCGACGAAGGGATATGCGTTTACCAAGCTCGGCGACGGGAATGTGATTGTAAACCGTACCGGCGGTGAGGGATTCTCCGAACCGTTCTTCCTTGCCCTGGGAGAAAATAAAACAGACATGGATGTCGGCATGATTCAACCCGGCGTAATCAGGGGCACTGTTTTTGCCGACAGAAACGACAACGGCGTCCGCGATGAAGGCGAGAACGGTCTGCCCGGTGTCACAGTCCGCTTGATGAGCGAAGAGGGAGAGGAAGCGTTCAAAGCTGAAATCGGCGAGGACGGCGCCTATCTGTTTGACGCGGTCATGCCCGGCAGTTATTATCTTGAATACACGCTGCCTGAGAACGCTGTATTTGCCAGAACCGGAACCGGAGGGAATACGATCTCCGGGGAGAGCGGCGTCGGCAAGAGCGAACCCTTTGATTTCAAATCCGGGTCAGAGCTTCAGGGACCGGCCTGCGGCGCGCTGACGCTCGGCCGGGTCGACGGTCTGGCCTATCACGATCACGACGGCGACGGGCTGCGCGGCGAAGGTGAGGAAGAACTGGCCGGCATGACGCTGACTCTGACACCCTCCCGCGCCGAACTGGAAGAGATTACCGTGACCACAGAAGAGGACGGAAGCTTCGCGCTCGAAGAGCTGCGGCCGGACAACTGGACGCTGACGGTTACCTGTCCCGAAGAAAACGTGCTCAGCCGCACGGACCATATTGCGCTTCCGCTGACAGCCGGCAAGGATACGCAGAGCATCAGTATGAATGTTGCGATGGGCGCGCAGTGGAACGATCAGCAGCTCGGTGCGGTCATTCCGGCATCCCTGAGCGGACAGGTCTGGATGGATGAGAACAACAACGGCTTCTTTGATGACGGCGAAAGCACGCCTGAGGGCCTTGAGATCACCGTGACTGATGATCTGACCGGCAAGGTTTTCGATACGCTGCGCACGGATGAAGAAGGCCGGTATGAGACCTCCGGGATGATTCCCGGAAACTTCACGGTATCCTTCCCGCTGGACGAACGCACGATTGCGCCGAAGGAAGGCGACAGCGTCTTCGAGGAGGCAGGCGGCAAACTGGTCGTCAGCGGAATCGCGTTGAAAGAGGATGAAACGAAGGAAGGCCTGCTGCTCGGCATTGTCCGCTATACATCGATCGGCGGCGGCGTATGGATCGACCGCGGGGACACGGTGGAACCGCTGGCAGGCGCGGAAGTCCGCCTGCTGGATGAGGAAGGTACTGTGCTGCAGAGCCAGACCACCGGCAGCGGCGGGGAATACCTGTTCAACAATCTGATGCCGGGGACCTACACGCTGGACGCCTCTATGCCGGAGGGATGCGTCATTATCGAACCGGACGACAGGCGACTGAATGAAACCCAGATCTCCGTAATCACACATGCCACCAACCGGAACGGAACTTCCGATCCCATTGAACTGCTCATGGGTGAAGATCAGCGGAAGATGAACATCGGCTGTGTGCTGCCCGGACGGCTGGGAGACTTCTGCTGGCTGGATCTGGACAAGGACGGCCTGCAGGGTATGGACGAACCGGGGATCCCGAGCGTAAGGATTGAACTGCTGCGCGATGGTGAATTCATCGCGGAAACAGAGACGGACCAGTACGGCTTCTATCGGTTTGAGGATCTGTATCCCGCGGTTTATACGCTGCGTGTGACGGCGCCGGACGAGGTGAAACCGACCGAAAAACGGACGGATATCCGGATCATCGCTTCCGTGCTGGAGGAAGACGGGGATGGCGGCGTTTATGAATCTGCCGAGATCCAGGTGGAAAGCGACAAGGCGAACTACAATGCGGATATCGGTTTCGTCAGCAAGCAGGAGGGCGTTGTACCGCCCGGAACCGGCGAGGGAAAGAAACAGGTATGGACTTCCTATAAAGAGGGAGATTAAGTGAACAAGATAAAGCTTGCAAAAGCATTACAAAAGTATTAAAATAATCTCACTATGTTGACATAATTCAGCATAGTGAGATTTGTTTTAATGTAGAGGTATTTCGAATGAAACGATTGATCTCATTCCTTCTGGCACTGATCCTGATGGGTTGTGTGTTTGCCGCGGCGGAAGACGCGGATGACGGGGACGATTCGAATCCTGTGCCGCTGGAAGCGGAGGAAACGGAAGAGGTCGAGGAAGACGCGGACGACTCCAATCCGATTCCGGTTGACATGATGGAAGATGAAGACCTGGAGGTTGAAGAGGAGATCAATCAGGGCCGGATCCTGCAGTTCGGCGACAACGGCGACGATGTGCTTGCTCTGCAGACCCGCCTGAAGGATCTGCAGTACTACAACGGCAATCTGTCCGGGCGCTTCCGGGAGGGAACCCGGAAAGCGGTGGAAACTTTTCAGGAGGATTTCGGGCTGGACCAGACCGGCGTGGCCGATTTGCGGACGCTGTCGATTCTTTTTTCCATGACCCATCGGCCTCTGCGTTTCGGCTCAACCGGTTCAGACGTAAAACAGCTGCAGACGCAGCTGACCGAACTGGGATACTATAAAGGGAAAATCAGCGGCAATTATCTGGAATCCACACAGAAGGCGGTTCAACAGCTCCAGAAGAAGAACGGACTGGAGGTAACCGGTATTGCGGATGCGGATCTGCAGGAGCTGATCCAGGCCGGGAAGATCCTGAACAGCAGCGATGTGGCTTCAGACACGGATACTCCGGTGCCGAATCTGGCCAATTATCTGGTAGACGACAACGAGAACAGTGTTCCGGTTCCGGATGTTCCGGTGGAATATACAAAGAAACTGAAAAGCGGTTCCAAGGGCAAGCTTGTCAAGGAAATGCAGACCCGCCTGGCGGAACTCGGCTACTATGAAGGCCCGATCAGCGGCAACTTTCAGAAATATACAGTCCGGGCAGTCAAGGCCATCCAGACCCAGAACGGCCTGGAATCCACAGGTGTTGTGGATGAAACCACCTGGAACGTGATCTTTAACGACGCGCACGCGGTCCTGCCGGACGCGACGCCGAAGCCGACGCCGTCTCCTTCGCCGGTTCCCTTCGCGATCACGGTGGACGTGGCGAACCAGGTAACAACGGTCTACGGCCGGGATGACCAGGGCGAATATACGGTTATCGTGCGTCAGATGCTGTGCTCCACCGGCATGAAAGCCACCCCCAGCGATGTGGGCGACTGGGTGCTGAACGGCCGCCATGCCACCTGGTGTATTTTCCCGAAGTGGGGAAACAGCTATGCCAGATACTGGACCCGGATCAACTCAAGCATTGCGTTCCATTCTCCGATCTATACGGCGGTGAGCAACAGCGCGATGAAGATCAAGAGCTATAACATGCTGGGGCAGCGGGCCAGCCACGGCTGCATCCGCCTGTCCGTGCCGGATGCCAAGTGGATTTACGACAATGTGGGCAAGGGAACCGTGGTCTCCATTGTGGAGGGCATGGAACCGGATCCGGAACTTCGCGATGCCCTGAAGCTTCCGCCGCTGGACAAGAAATCCTGCACGCCGATCAATACACCTGTGCCGACGGCGGAACCGGAATACAGTGCCGCGGAGAAACCTGACATCGGGATGAAAGTCCTGAAGGTAAGAGCCGAAGGCCCGGAAATCTACTGGGTCCAGCGGACGCTGAAAGATCTGGGATACTATACCACCAAGTGTACCGGCAAATTTCTCGCCAGGACAGAAAAGGCCATCAAGGCTTTCCAGCAGGATCACGGCCTGAAGGCTAACGGCGGACTGACCCAGGAACTGATTGACATGATGGCGGAAGAGGCACTGAACAAAAATACTCCTGAAACGACTCCGGATATTACTCCGGAACCGACGGAAACACCCGTTTCCTGAACCTTTGATCTGAATGCATATGAGAACACCGGCGCCTTATTTACGGCGCCGGTGTTTTGATCAAAATGTAAGAATGAGTATATTAGCGGTTGAGGGTTCGCCATACGAGAAGAGCGTTCTGGTGACCGGCGAGAGCGGCTTTTTCATACCACTTCGCAGCTTCTTTCAGATCCGTTTCCACACCCTGACCGCACTGATAAGCATAGCCCAGGGCATACATGCTTCGGGCATTCCCGAGATCAGCGGCCTTGCGGTACCACTTAAACCCTTCTTCAACATCTTTATCGACGTAGGTTCCTGTCATATAGAGATAACCGAGATAATCACAGGCCAGATGGCTGCCGGCGTCGGCTGCGTCATGATACAGCTGCAGGGCTTTTTCCTGATCTTCCTCGACACCGAGACCCTGGAGATAGAAACTGGCCAGGCTCATCAGGCTGTCGGCGTCACCTTTATCCGCCGCCATCTGGTAGTAATCCAGCGCGAGGGAGTAGCTTTGTGTGACACCATCGCCTTCTTCATAGAAAGAACCGACGTACCAGCAAGCCTCAGCGCTGCCGAGATCCGCTGCCTTCTGGTAGCAATCGAGGGCGGAGGCCAGATCCACAGCGACGCCGATTCCGCCGTCATACAGTTTGCCCAAATACAGCCAGGCAGGGGCATATCCTGCTTCACCGGATTTCCGGAACAGCGCAATGGCCTGATCAATATCCTGCGCGACGACGATTCCTCTCTGGTAGTATGTGCCTAACCGGAGCAGGCTTTCCGGATCGCCTTCGGCTGCCAGACAGCTGACGGCAGGCCAGGCAGTCAACGCGCGGGGATCCGCGGCCTGGGCAGCGAGGGAGTCCTTCCGGCTCTTTCCGCATTTCATACAGGCATCGGAGAGATTCTTTGTCTGGCAGTCATAGCAGACCCAGCATTCCTTCGGGGAACCGCAGGCAAGACATTCGGTCGTTTCCGTCGGATTGCCGCAGACCTGGCAGATCCGCTGGCCGGGGATGATTCCGTCAGCGCAGGCGGACTAAATCATCAGTAAAAAGGCAAACAGCAAAGCAATTGTT
>Ga0265298_10011506_pt1 | contig 10354 bp, 6 predicted proteins | sample AusTroGonzalo_MG_3_FD_193486 | JGI IMG/M metagenome (GOLD analysis project Ga0265298, IMG submission 193486) | Bovine rumen microbial communities from tropical cattle in Woodstock, Queensland, Australia - Gonzalo_01 | ecosystem: Host-associated > Mammals > Digestive system > Stomach > Rumen ... | reverse complement strand
CATATATCATGTCGTATTGTGTCATGTCTTGATGATAGCGCTCGCATAAGACGACATAGTCATACTTCTCAAAAAGCCCCATTACATAATCGTTAATATCCTGCCGATTATTCTTGAGATAGTCAACATACTTGCTTACAGAACTTGCCGTTGGACGGGGCACGGTCTTCCAAGGGGATTCAACAAGGAATGCTTTGTCGTTTGTGCATACGGTGTTGGCAAGTCGGGCAAGGCAACCACTCAGTATGATTATCAGAAAAATTCCCGCCGATGTCTTATAGAATGGATACTTGGTTTTTATGGCGTCTTGTTCGCGTTTAACTAATGAGATGCCAAACATCTTCCTTCTGAGACAAAGGATCAAAAAGAGTGCTACGAAAATTCCGATTGAACGCTTGGCTACGAGTTGATTCCAACATAAGGTCCATGCTATCAGAGCAGGAAAAGAAGTGAGCGCTTCGCGAAGAAGGATTCTAATCCCGGTATGTACTCTGCCCTTATCCGCTACGACTTTCGTATTAAAGAAGGATTCTCCCAAAGTATTGCTGAATGTATTGTATGATACGATATAATACATTATCCACAATATCCAAAGGCCAGGGGATAAAGGTAAGAAATAAAAGGGAGATATCAAAAATGCTACAATTTGAAAAAGAAAGACGACAACATGGGCATCTATCACAAATGCACCAAGTCGTTGAAAAATATTTGCTTTTCTCATAAATGGTTGAAGTTTAATATCGATGCAAATTTACAACTAATTCTCATTCTAGAGTCAATTCTGTTAAATCTTTTATACTATATTAACGGTCCACTTTGTTTCTCCAAAGGATACAGTTTGTTTCTATAATGGAAACACTCTGTTTCGATAGTGGATACAAAGTGTTTCCATAGGAGAAACAAAGTGTTTCCATTATAGAAACACATTGGAAACAAAATTAAAATAAAATTGTACATAAAGAAATGGGCTGACTTCCTGTTGGATGTCAGCCCATTTCGGCATATAAAGTCATTTATTTCAGATATTCCGAGAAGTCGGTGAGGTGCATGTCGCCCTTGCGCGCCAGCGAGTCGTGCATGGCGAAGGCGGCAGTAAGTTCGTGACGGGTCTGTCCCATCTTGGCCAACTTCAAGTACTCGCGCAGCAGCGGCTTGTAGTCGGGGTGTGCGCAGTTCTCGATGATGGTCTCGGCACGCTGAGCAGGACTCTTGCCACGCAGGTCGGCCACACCCTGCTCGGTGACGATGATGTTGACATCGTGCTCCGAGGAATCCTGGTGGCTGACGAAGGGCACAATCGATGAGATGAGTCCACCCTTGGCCGTTGAGGGGCAGGTGAAGATGCTGAGGTAGGCATTGCGGATGAAGTCGCCAGAGCCGCCAATACCGTTCATCATCTTCGTGCCACTGATATGCGTAGAGTTGGCATTGCCGTAGAGGTCCACCTCGATGGCCGTGTTGATGGCGATGACACCCAGTCGGCGAATCACCTCGGGCGAGTTGGAGATCTCGCTCTGACGCAGCGTCAGGTGATCCTTGAAGTAATCCATGTTATCATATACCTGCATCAGGCAGTCGTTCGATACGGTGAGCGAGCAGGCCGAAGCATCCTTCACACGACCGTTGAGCATCATCTCGATGACCGAGTTCTGAATCACCTCGGTATAGATGTTGAAGTCGGGCACCTGCTTGTCCTGACCCAGGGCGCCAAGGATAGCATTGGCCGTTGAACCCACACCACTCTGCAGGGGCAGGAACTCCTTGGGGATGCGACCCTTGCGCAACTCGTCCACCAGGAACTCGGCCGTGAGGAAACCAATCTTCTCGGTCACAGGGTCAGAGTCCTTGAAGGCACGGGCCTCGTCAGGGATGTTACACTCCACGACACCCACCACCTTGTCCTTGGGAATCGACACGTAGGGCACACCGATACGGTCGCTCACCTTCGTGATCATGATGGGCTTGCGATAAGGAGGATCCAAGGGCTCATACACATCGTGGATGAACTTCGCGTTGGCATTGTGGAAGCTGTTCAACTCGAGGATGACATGCTTGGCCAGACGGGCAGCCGTGGGACTGATGCCGCCAGCAGCAGTGAGATACACATGATAGTCGTTGCCCACCTCCTCGATGTCGCACACCTCGAGGATAGCCCAGTCGAGGTCGCCATAGAAGCCATAGCGCAACTCCTGCGCCATGTGACTCAGGTGCAGGTCGTTATAGGGAATCTCACCCATGTTCACGTGCTTGCGGAAGTCGGGGTTGGTGGTATAGGGCGCACGATACTTGATGGCCTGAGCATTCGCCATGTCGCCATCGGTCGACTGTCCTGTAGAGGCACCTGTGAAGATGCCCACCTTAAACTCGCGTCCTGCCTCATGCTCCTTCACGGCAATCTTAGCCAGTTCCTTGGTGGTGGCCTTAGCCACACCAGCCGGCGTAAAACCACTCATGGCGATGTTCTCGCCGTTCTTAATCAGTGCTGCAGCCTCAGCAGCGGTCATACGTGTATAAGCCATTCTTTACTTAATAGTTTGATAGATTTTAAAAATATCGGGCGCAAAGGTACAAAAAAACACCCGCACCACAAAACAATTTGATTATTAATTAGCCCTTTCGGTTACATATTCACATTTTATCCCACAAAAGATTATCATTTAGTTACAAACCGGATGGTGAAGCGCGTCAGGTGGTCGTCAGGATCGGTGAGCAGACTGAACGTGCAGCCGTGGGCCGTCAGGATATCGCGGATGAGCAGCAGTCCGAGGCCCTGTCCTTGCGGCTTCGTTGAGTAGAACGGAGTAAACAGATGCTGCGCCACTTCGGCAGGGATGCCACAGCCATCGTCTGTGACAACAAGCTGATAGGGCGTGGTGGTGATGGTGATATGCCCTTCATTGCTGCCGATGCTCTCCACCGCATTCTTCACGATGTTGATGAGCACCTGCTGGAAGAGTACTGTGTCGAGATGCACAGGCGAGGCCTCATCGGTGAGACTAAACGCCAGGCGCACAGGCTTGCCAGCGCACAGGTTTTCGAGGAACGGCTGACAGGCCTCCACCTCCTCGCTCAGGTCGCACAACTGCAACTGGGGCTTGGGAATCTTTACTACTTCGGCAAAGCGCGTGACAAAGGCCGAGAGCGCCTTCAGACGGTCGGCCGCAGGCTCACTGTCAATCAGGTTGACGATGCCTGCCACGCTGTTGTTCACCTCATGGGCTATCATTCGGATGATGCGCTCGTAGGCCGCTTTCTCGGCCTGGCGCACCTCGGCAGTGAGGGGTTCGATAAGGAAGAAGGGATGCTGGAAGCCACGGTCAGGAAACGACAGGTGACTGATGCGGAACAGTTGCGGACCACCCGTCATTCGAACGGTGGTCGACTCGCCCATGGGCAGTGCCTTCATCGCCTCTTCGATGTTGGGCGACAGCATCTCGCGAGCAGCAGGGTTCATCGAGGTGGTCCTGCCGTCGATGTCGCATTGCACGATGCCCATCGGCGAGGCCTCAATCAGCAGACTGAGAAAGGAGTATTGCTCTTCCAGTGTGAGGTGCTCGCTGCGCAGGCGTGTCAGCAGGTCGTTGAAGGTGCGCACAATGAGGTCGGTCTCGTGCTGCCCTGATGGTGCCAAGCGGGTGGTCAGGTCGAGGTCCTTCACCAGTTCCATGCCCCCAATCAGCGTGTCGTAGGGACGGATGGTCTTGCGATAGAAATAGCCCAGATAGCACAGCAGCACAACGACAAACCCCTCAGTGGCGTAGAACAGCGTGGAGTCGCTGCCAAACGCGGCATAGAGGGCTGCGCCTGCCAGTAGCACGATGCCCAGGGCCAGGAGAACAAAATAATGCTTCAGCTTCATAGGCCGTGTTTTTCAATCTTTCGATAGAGGGCGCCACGACTGATACCCAGTTCCTTGGCCACCAACGAGAGGTTGCCGCCGTTCTTGGCAATGCTGGCCGCAATGGCTGTGCGCTCCATAGAAGATAGAGACCCACCCCCGGCCCCTCCCTGCATGGAGGGGAGTGGTGTCTGGTCGCTATTGAGAGGATGAAAGGCATCGCTGGTGAGTAACTGATCCCCTCTTTGGGGTGGGTTCATCAGCACCGTGCGCTCCACCAGGTTCTTCAACTCGCGTATGTTACCAGGGAAGGGCAGCGTCTGCAGATAGGCAATGGCCTCGGCCGAGGCCTTCACTGCAGGCAGTCCGTTGGCCTTGCAGGCCTCCGTGATAAAATGGTCTACTAACAAGGGGATATCCTCCAAGCGCTCGCGCAAGGGCGGCAGGTGGAGGTTTATGATGTTGATACGATAAAACAGGTCCTCGCGAAACGTGTGCTCGGCCACCATCGTGCGCAGGTCAGCATTGGTGGCACACACCACACGCACATCCGTACGGCGCGTCTCGCTGTCGCCCAGCACCTCGTAGGTCTGGTCTTGCAGCACACGCAGCAACTTCACCTGACTGGCCAGCGACAGTTCGCCAATCTCGTCGAGGAAGATGGTGCCACCTTTCGCCATCTCGAAGCGGCCCACACGGTCGGCCTTAGCATCCGTAAACGACCCTTTCTTATGGCCAAACATCTCGCTCTCGAACAAAGAAGTAGAAATGCCGCCGAGGTTCACCTTGACAAAGGGTCCGTTGGCCCTGCGACTCTGACGGTGGATGGCCTCAGCAATGAGTTCCTTGCCCGTGCCGCTCTCGCCAGTAATCAGCACAGGGGCATTGGTGGGAGCCACACGAGCCACGGTGGCCAGGATAGCGGATAGCGAGGTGCCAACAATAGGGTTGCGCTCTGGGCGATGAACCACGGATTCCTGCCCCTTCACTGTCAACTTCACGGCCGTCTCGATGCGTTCCAACAGCACACCGTTGTCCCACGGCTTGGTGATAAAGTCGAACGCACCAGCACGCATGCCCTGCACAGCCAGGTCGATGCTGCCCCAGGCCGTCATCAGGATGCACGGCAGGTCAGGGCGCAACACCTTGATCTGTCGCAGCAGTGTCAGTCCCTCCTCGCCATCAGTGGCACGGGTGTAGTTCATGTCCATCAGCACCAGCTCCACGGCAGGCGTCCTGCGAATCATCTGTATGGCTTCCTTCGGTTCCTCGGCCAAAGCTGTCTCATAGCCGTTGCGTTCCAGCACGAGCTTCAGCGAAAGGCGTATGGTCTTATCGTCGTCTACTACGAGAATCATATTTATCTGTTATAGGTTTGCGTCTGCAAAGATAACAAAAAACTTTTTAATCCTCGCCACTCAACTTCAACTTTTCTTTACCTTTATATTTCGTCATGTCGCTCACCACTACCTGCTCGCCCACTTCCAGTCCGCTGACGACCTCGATATAGTCGTAGTTGCACTCACCCAGCTTCACCTCGCGAGGCAGCAACTTGTCGCCGTTCACGACAAAGAGGGTGTAGTCGCCAGGACCGCTATAGAACGAGCCGTTCTTGATGCGCAACACATCGTCCTTGATGCTGGTGATAACAAAAACCTCGGCCCTGAGACCAGAACGCAGACGTGGGTGACTCATATCGTCGGGCACTACGGTGAAGGTGATGGCACCACTCTTACTCAGTGGCGTCACCGTGTTGATGGTGCCCCTGAGGCGCTCCTTGCCAATGCGCAGGATGACAGCACCACCCACACGCACACGTTCGCTGTGGTTGTCGCTGATCTCGCACTCGGCCTTGAAATGACTCAGGTCGCTCACCACGGCAATCTTCTGACTGCTGCCTGCGATGCTGCCCACCTCGGTATTGATATAGGTAAGCGTGCCACGACGAGGTGAACAGATGCGCGCATCGTTCAGCGTGCGACGCTGTGCATCGAGGTTGCGCTCATAGATGCCGTCGTTCAGTTGCTGAATACGCTGGTCGGCCTGCTTCGCCCTCACCTCGTTCTGGTATTGCTGGCGCAACTGGTTCAGTTGCATCTGAGCCGTGCGCAGCGTGGTCTCAGCCTGTCGCACACGGTCGCGAGTGCCTGAGCCCAGACTGTCCAGATAGAGTTCGTTGCGCAACTTCGCTTCCAGTTGCGACAGCTCCATCTCCTTCACCTCAATCTGCATGCGGCGGTCGGCCAGTTGTGTCTCGTTGCTGGCCAGCTGCTGGGCGCGCTGCTGGCGACGGATCTCCTGTTCGTCAAGCGACTTGGCATAGTCGGCCTCGGCCGATTGCAGGTCGAGGCGTAGCAGGGGCGTGCCCACGTCTACACTATCGCCACTATGGGCATACACCTCCAATATCTTGGCACTGATGGGCGAGATGATAATCTCCTCGAAGGCAGGCACCACATTACCCGTGGCCGACACGCTCACGTCGATGGTGCCACGGTCCACCTCAGATATCATCAGCTTCTTGCGGTCTATCGAGGGCATCATCATCGAGCCCAGCCAGGCACCGATGCCCAGCACCACCACAGCCACCGCAGCAGCTATTGCTATCTTACGAATCTTCTTCTTGCGTTGCTCGCTGACAGGAATCTGCCTGTCCATCGTTTCGTTATCGTTTTTCATATTATTTCTCTGAAATGAGTTTCTCAACGTCTGCTGTCAGGTCGCACTGGTGCTCGAAGTCCCACAGGGCAACACTGCGCAGTTGATAATAGTAATACCAATAGTTATAGAGTTGGGTGATGCGCCCAATGCGCGCCTGGTCCTTGGCCGTCTGCGCATCCGATAGCTCCAGGGTCGAGATGGTACCAATCTTAAAGGTCTCCACGTTGGTGTGATAGCGGCGACGGGCAATGGTGTCGGCCTCGCAGGCAATGCGCAGTTGCTCTGCCTGGTTGTTGAACTGCTCCGTCAGAATAAAAATGTCCTGTCGGAAGTTCTGCGTCTGCTGACGTATCTGTCCCTGCACGATGTCGCGGTTGCTCTCGGCCACCTTGCGCTGTCCCTTGCGCTTGCCCCAGTCCAGCAGGGGGATGCTGATGCCCACCTGCACCACCTCGTTGCTCAGCAGGTTGCGATAGGCACCATTGAGGTTGTCGGCATTGCCCGTATAGCCCACCTGGGCATAGAGGTTGATGCTCTGACGGTTGGCACGAGCCTGCGCCACGGCATAGTCGGCCTCTATCTGGCGGCGACGCATGGTGGTGGCCTGGGCGTTGTTCTCCAGGGCGTGGGTGAGGACGTCATCGTAAGAAAGACTCACCCCCTGCCCCTCCCTATCGAGGGAGGGGAGTGGTAAGTCCTCAGGCATAATGGGGGCGATATCTGCCTCTACGTCAAGGAAGGAGCGCAGGGCAAACTGACTGGCCTGGCGACTGCTCTCGCTGTTGGTCAGGGCGCTGCGGGCAGTGAGCATGTTAAGGCGCATCTGCAACACGTCGTTCTCGCTGATGGTACCCATCTGGCGCTTGGCCTGAGCCACCTCATAGAGCTTTTCGGCTGTCTGCAGGTTCTGGCGGGCGATGTTCACCTGTTCGCCAGCCAGCAGCAGACTGAAATAGTGGCTGATGGCCTGCATGGCCACCTGCTCGGTCTCTGTGAGGAAGCGCGCCTGCGCCTCGCGATAGCGCAAGGGTTCAATGCGACGGTTCCACTTCAGGTAGTTCACACTGAAGAGGGGCTGCTGCAGGGTGATGGCCACGGGCAGCGACATAAACTGGTTCTGCGTGCTCACCCCATTGCCCGACTGATGCAGGTAGTCCAGCGACGACTCAATAGAGAGGGTGCCACCTGTGGGCCACAGCTTCTGCGAGATATGCAGTCCACCATCAAGCCCCAGGTAGTCGTTGCGAACGAACGACAGCGAGCCGTCGGCCTGCTGATACGAACTGTAGCGCTTGTTGTACGAAGGAGCAGTGCCCGACAGCGTCACCTCTGGCAGCAGGTCGGCCCTGTAGCTGCGCCACTGCCAGTAGGCTGAGCGCAGTTCGCCCAAGGCCACAGCGGCCTCGATACTCTGGCGGCGTGCCATCGTAATACACTCGTCGAGGGTCAGACGGAGGGTGTCCGTCTGGGCTTGTGTCGACAGGGGCAGTAATGCCAGACAAAAGAAAAAGAGTCTATTCATGTTGCAAGGCTTCTACAGGACGTTTATACATGGCAAGGAACGTAGGCACCACCATGCCGATGGTGACGATGGCGAGGAGCAGGAGATATTGTATCACACAGATAATGAGGTAATGCTGCCAGAAGGTGTTCACCCAGTTGGTCTCATGGCCTGTGCCACATGTGGTGAAGCCCTGAACCACCCCCATGTTAAGAGCAAACTGCAACCAGATGAGTTGTCCGATGACGGCAGCAACAAACGTGAGCAGTGCAGCCTCCTTCCACAACATGCCAAAGATATGGCGGCGCTTAGCACCAAAGCTGCGCATGATGCCAATGTCCTCAGTGCGCTTGCGTATCTGCAGCCAGAAGGTGCCTAGGGTACCTATCACCACATTGATAAGCAGCAGGCCGATAAACGTCCACATCAGGTCGAAGAGCATCATATTATCATTAGTAGAAAGACGACTATCGTTAAAAACAGGATAGGTCTTCAAATCGTGAATAACCTGACTGCCGACAATATACCCTGGCTCGTGCTCACTCATCTTAGCCACAAAGGCGTCGGCATCGGCATCAGGCTTCAGACGGACGAGCATGACGGAATATGTAGACAGAGCCTCAGGAACCAGGATGTTGTAGGCATAGCGGTCCGTTAGTCTGCCACGGAAGTCCTCCACCACACCAGCTACGGTAAAACGGTTTTTCACCTTCATTTCCTGCGGCACACCATGATCGAACTCGCGTTCCCAGTCTACTAAACGGCGCCCCACGGCCTGGTCGGTATCGAAGAGCGCCAGGGCCAGACTGCGCGTGATGATGACGCTGTCGCCTTCCAACTTCGAGAGCTCAGCTGCCGAAGGACTGCCCTCAACAGGAGTGAGTCCCAAGGTCTCCACATACTGCGTGTTCGATGCGAACGACAGGCTGCAGGCAAAGCAACTGCGAGTGCTGTCGGCCTCAGGGGTATAGGGCCAGGCTAGCAAGCCGGCACAAAAGTCACGGCTAACAAATGTGGCACTCTGCACCTCTGGCATAGCACGCACCTCGTCGCGCATGGCATAAAGACTGGCAACATCCTCAAGGGCATTGCGCTCATAAGGATATAAATGGGTGGTATCTACATCCGGACCCAAATCAACAGGTTCGTGCTTGAGAATCCTTGCCGTCTGTGCCACTACCAGGTGGTCGTGTTCAAACTCTGTGGCAGGGCAACACAGGTATGTGTCGTAGCAGCCAACGACATAGTTGTCGAGGAAATAGAAACTCAGCAGGGCCACGAGGGCAATCTCCACGAGTACGAAACCATTCTGTCGGCGATGCGCCCAAAAATTCTTGAAGGTCTGTTTCATCTTTTCTGGTTTAGCGATTCAACAATGGGTTTGCGGAGCGAATGCCACGAGGGAATGAGGGCCGCCATGAGGTTGAGAACGGCACAGCAGAGGAAGGCCACAAAGAAGAGCGTGGGCGTGAAGAACATCTGGAAGTCGAGAGTTGGTTCATAACTCGTCTTCTCACGCAACGTGAACGTCACATGGAAGATCTCACTATTGCGCACGGCACAGAGGAACAGCCACGACAACACCCAACCCACGGCACCACCAAGGAGGGTGAGCACCAGGTTCTCGTGGATCACCTCGTTCAGCAGTTCGCGACGCTTGGCGCCAAAGGCCTTGCGGATGCCCATCTCAGCACGTCGGGCCTCCATGCGGTTGCTCACCAGTCCACTCAGGTTGATGGCTGGCAGCAGCAGGAAGAGCAACATCAGAATGGCTGGCGGCAGCATGTTCTCGGCCTTGTCAGAGAAGCTTTCTTCGTCCGTATTGAAAAAGTTCATGTTATTAAAATAATGACTCTTAGCCCAAAGCATCCAGGAGTCCTTATCGCCAACCTTATTGCTCACCATAGCATTGTAGTGACGGCGCAGGGGCTCTATCTCGTCGAGGAAGTCCTGACGACTGTAACCCTCGCGCAGCAGGATGCGCACCTCCAGATAGTCATGGTATGTTTTATATGGCAACACATGCCCATTCCTATCGGGTGCTGACGAGGCATCTGGCACAAAGCCGAACGAATAGTTCGTATAAGGCACATAGATGTCGTAGGCCGTTTGTCCCAACAGACTGCTCACAGTTTTTACCACGCCCACGATGTGGAACACAGGGCGGCCGTCCTTTCCAGGGAGGACAAAGTGGTCGGCGCCACCCAACTGCTTAGCCACCTTTTCTGTGACAACACACTCGTACTCACCGTTGCGAAACTCCTTCTCGGAGAAGGGACGCCCTTTCACGAAGTCGAGGTCATAGAGGCGGAAGAAGTCGGGGTCGCAGCGCATCACGTCCACCAGGAAGTTAT
>Ga0265298_10011505_pt1 | contig 10355 bp, 2 predicted proteins | sample AusTroGonzalo_MG_3_FD_193486 | JGI IMG/M metagenome (GOLD analysis project Ga0265298, IMG submission 193486) | Bovine rumen microbial communities from tropical cattle in Woodstock, Queensland, Australia - Gonzalo_01 | ecosystem: Host-associated > Mammals > Digestive system > Stomach > Rumen ... | reverse complement strand
CCGGTTCGAGGAGGGGAACGAGAACACGTGCTTCGTGCATCTCACGCTCGTGCCATACCTCAAGGCGGCGGGCGAGCTGAAGACCAAGCCCTCGCAGCACTCCGTTGGTCAGCTGCGCGCCATCGGCATCATTCCTGACATCCTCGTGTGCCGTACGGAGATGACGATCCCGCAGGAGCATATCGACAAGCTCGCGATGTTCTGCAACGTGAAGCGGGAGTGCGTGATAGAGGAGAAGGACGTTACGGACTCCGTCTACGCGGTGCCTCGGGAACTGCGCAAGCAGGGGCTTGACGAGCAGGTGCTGCGACAGCTCCATCTCGACATCTGGTCGGTCAAGCACACGGTGTGGGACACGCTCGTGCGGAAGGCGACGCAGCCGAAGAGGAAGTGCCGCATCGCGCTCGTCGGCAAGTATATCGCCATCCGCGACGCCTACAAGTCCATCCACGAGGCCCTTCAGCACGCGGGCATGGCGAAGGATTGCAAGGTCGAGGTCGTGCCGATCGAAGCCGAAGAGTTGGTGCTTAGTGCTGAGTGCTTAGTGCCTGGTGCGAAGAATAATCACCAAGCAGGAAGCACCAAGCACAAGGCACCAAGCACCAAGCACCAAGCACTAAGCACCATTGACGGCATCCTTGTGCCTGGCGGGTTCGGATCACGGGGCGTGGAGGGGAAGATTGCGGCAATCCGGTACGCGCGGGAGAAGAAGATCCCGTTCCTAGGCATCTGTCTCGGGATGCAGTGCACGGTGATCGAGTACGCGCGTGACGTTCTGGGCTGGACGGACGCCAACTCCACAGAGTTCGACGAGAGAACGGCGCATCCGGTGATCGACCTCATGGAGGAGCAGCGCGGCGTGACGCAGAAGGGCGGTACCATGCGCCTAGGCGCATACCCGTGCGTCCTGAAGAAAGGCACTCTCGCTGCTAGGCTATATGCGGGAGGGTCGCGCTCCAGCGCGACCGGAACGAGTTGCTCACTAACAATCTCCGAACGGCATCGCCACCGCTACGAGTTCGCGAATGGCTCGGAGGAGCAGAAGGCGATCGAGGCGGCAGGCCTGAAGGTGTGCGGCACGTCGCCAGACGGCAAACTGGTGGAGATCGTGGAGCTGCCGAAGCACCCGTACTTCATCGCCTGCCAGTTCCATCCGGAGTTCAAGAGCCGCCCGACCGCTCCGCATCCGCTTTTCGTCGGCCTCGTCTCGGCCGCTCTCCATCGTTCGCACTGACCCGTCTGGCGTGGCACATCCGCGATTGCCGCGCGGGGCGAATTTCTGTATAATGCGGGCATGAAGCAATTTGCCTGCAAACTGACCTCACTGGTGGCCGTGGCGTTCGCCGTGGCCGTCGTGCAGAAAGGATTCGCCATGGGGAACTACGATTTCGAACAGGCCTGGAAGGATGTTGCCGAGGCTCAGCGCAAGGGACTGCCGCGAACAGTCACCAACAAGCTGGAGGAGATCGGGCGCGAGGCTGCGGTAGCAGCAAGATGGCCGGAGGCCGCGCGCGCCTTCCTTGTGCGCGAGAACGCGATGAGTCAGTTCCGGGACGAGCAGCCGCAGGACTGGCTGCCCGCCTTCGCGGCGTCCGTCGACGCGCAGCCAGCGCCGCTCCAGGCTGTCCTGCAGCTCCATCTCGCCCACACCTACAACGAGAATTCGCGCCGCTGGCGCTGGGGCGGAGCGGCGCCGACGAAGCTCGATGACGAGGCGGCAAAGGACAAGATGCCGCCATGGTCGCCAGAGAGGATCAACTCGACGCTCGAGGCGCAGTTCGCCAAGGTGTTCGAGCGCTCCGACGAGCTGAAGGGCATGAAGCTTGCCGACTGGACGGATGTCTTCGAGAAGGGCTTCGTGCCCGAATCGTACTGCCCTACGCTCTACGACTTCGCGGTCCGCGACGCCATCGCGTTCTACGGGCGGACGATTCCCGACAAGACGCTCGAGAAGGGGCTTGCCCTCTACAACAGGCTGGTCGCATTCCATCGGGATGACGGGAATGTCGACGCGCTCGCCATGGCCGAACTCAATGCGGCCGAATACGTCAAGTCGTTCGACAACCTGCCGGAAAAAGCGCGCGAATCTGCGTTTGCGATGTTCCTTGACGGTTTTATCAAGCGGCATGAGGGGAAGACGGATGTTGTGGCGATCGCCGCCGCGAAGAAGGCGGAGCTGCTGAAGGATTCCGATCTCCTCGCGGCGCACGACCTGGCCTCGACGTACGCGGCGAAGTGGCCAAAATCAATTGGCGGCAAGATGTGCGCAAACATCGTCTCCGGTATCGAGGAGAAGTCGTTTGCGGTCAATGTCGAGCGCAACTGGTGCGCGCCGTGGCCCGAGATAGAGGTCGAGGCGAGGAACGTGACGGAAGTGCATTTCCGTCTCGTGCCCGTCTCGTTTGACGATCTCGCGGACGATGCGTCGATGGGATCCGCCCGGTACGGTCATGCTGACGACGTGCTGAAGGACAAGCATCTGAAGCGCAAGCCCGCCAAGGAGTGGATGGAGAAGCTTCCCCTGAAGCCGGACTACACCGCGCAGAAGTTCAGGTTCCAGGTTCCTTCGGACATGAAGAACGGGCACTATGCCCTCTACGCGGCGGCGAACGGAAAGTTCGGCTCGGACGAACTGCCGGTCTTCGCCCAGTACATCACCGTCACGCCGCTTGCGCTTGTCCTCGTGACTGGCAACGGAGACTTCAAGGGAACCGTCTACCGCGCCGAGTCCGGTGAACCTGTGCCAGGTGCAAAAGTAGAACTTTGGGCAAGCAACACCGGAAGGCACGCCAAGCTGCGTGAGAAGTACGTTACCGACAAAGATGGCAATTTCGTCGCGGATGTCTCGAAGAAGGACGCCGGCTACAACGCGCTTTTGCGCAATGTTCGCGTCGTCAAGGACGGCTGCGAGGTCCTCTCCCTTGGATGCGAGGGCTCCGGTTGCCGGGACTACGAGGCGCCGAAGTACGAGCACATGGACATCTTCACGGACCGTTCTCTGTACCGTCCTGGACAGGAAATCCTTGTTAAGGGCATCGCTTACCACGCGAATCCACACACGAAGGACTTCCACACGTTGCCAGGCGAGATCGTGCTGGTGGTGCTTACGGACCCCAACGGCAAGGAGGTGGCCGCGAAGCGCCTGCGGACGAACAAGTGGGGGTCGTTCGTGTACAAGTTCACCGCGCCGACTGACAGGCTTACTGGCGGGTACACCGTGATGGCTCGCGTCGTCCTCAAGGATGGCGTGAGCGGGGAGTCGAAGAAGACTGTCAACGTGGAGGAGTACAAGCGGCCGAAATTCTCCGCATCTTTCGACGATGCGCCGGAAAATGCCGTGCTTGGCTCGCCGGTGACGGTTTCCGGCAAGGCGCTGACGTATTCCGGACTTCCCGTGCAGCACGCGAAGGTGAAGTGGAACGTGGAACGCACGACGCGATATCCCGAATGGTGGAGCTTGTTCGGCGGCAAGTCGGACGATGACGGCGAGGGTTACGTTGGCGAAGGCATGGCTGAGACAGACGAAAACGGCGTGTTTTCGGTTGCCTTTACGCCAGTAGCCTCGCCGAAGGCCGACCTTTCGGGCGATCCGTCGTTCTCTTTCACCGTGACGGCCGAGGTGACGGACGAGACGGGCGAGTTGCGCTCGGCGTCGGAGGAATTCGAGATCGGCACCGTCGCGTGGCGCGCAAACGTGTGGTCGGAGGGCCAGTGGCAGGATGCGAGGAAGCCGATTTCCGCGAACGTTTCGCTCAGGTCGCTATCCGGTGCGCCGTTGCCGGTCAAGGGGAAGCTCAAGGTTTGTCGGCTGGTGGCGCCGGAGAAGCCCGTAAGGAAACCTGTCGGAACAGGCCGCTACGGCAATGGCGGCAACGAGAAGGGACCGTGGGACTGGAAGACGTGGAAGGCGGGCGATGAGCTGCAGGCCATCGACATCGACGGCGGAGCGGCGGCAGAGAAGTGGACGGGCGAGCTGAAGCTCGGCGTCGGCGCGTACCGCCTCGCGTTCGAGACGGCAGATCCAAACGGCAAGACCGTGAGGGCGTACGGCAACGTCTGCGTGTTCGATCCTGCCGCGGAAGGGCTAGGTATTGCCGTGCCGGACTTCTTCCGCGTGGATAAGAACTACGTGCATGCAGGCGATACGCTTCGCGCATACTGGGGGACGGGCTACGCTAGCGGATACTGCCGCGTGAAGATTACGAACAACGGCAAGACGATATTGGACGAGGCGGTGGCTTCGTCAACGGGCGAGACGCCCGTTGTCCCAGTAGCTTCGCAACCGCGATGGTTCTACGAACTGCCGATAAAGGAAGAACATCGCGGCGAGATACGCATCGAGACGATGTTTGTGCGCGAGAACCGCGTGTACCGCGATACCGCAACGGTGAACGTGCCATGGGACAGCAAATACCTGGACATAACAGCGGAGCATCTCACGAGCAAGCTCGTTCCCGGCAACGAGGAGACTTGGAAGTTCAAGGTGTCCGGTCCAGCCGAGGTGCTGGCGTTCATGTACGACCGCTCGCTCGACGCGTACAGGTGGCACGACGTGTCTCTCGGCTTCTCGAGCCACTTCACTCCATGGACGCGCTATCTCTTCACTCCTGCGCTTCAGAACACGTTTACGTCGCTGGTGGACCTCGGCGGCAAGTTTCCGCACGGAGACTATTGGAGCGTTCCGCTCCGCTGGCCGTCTTGGAAGAGGATGAACCTTGGTTACTACATGAAGTCGAACATGCGCGCGGGTGGAATCGGCATGGCGCCGCGTGCGATGATGGTTGGGGAGATGGTTGCAGACGAGCCATCTGATGACACCATGGCGGCTCCAGTTGCGGAAAGGCTGGCAGCCGATGCGGAAGATTCCAAGCAGAACGATGGACCGCCGCGCAGCAACTTGAAGGAGACGGCGTTCTTCTTCCCTGACCTAGAGACGGACGCGGACGGCAAAGTGTCGTTCACATTTACCGTGCCTGATGCGCTGACGGGCTGGAAGTTGCTGATGGTGGCGCACGATAACGCGTTGCGCGGCGGAATCCTGCGTAACGACGAAATAGTCACGCAGAAGCCGCTCATGTGCGAGCCGAACGCGCCGCGCTTTGCGCGCGAAGGCGACGACTTCATGTTCGCCGTGAAGGTGACCAACACCGAGGACGTGCCGCAGAAGGGGGTAGTAGAGTTAATAGTGGGTGAGTTAGGAGTGGGTGAGTTAAAAACCTCCTCCACTCCTCCACTCACCCACTCACCCACTTGCAACTTCTCCCTTGCTCCTCACGAGTCGAAAACGTTCGAGTTTCCTGTCCGTATTCCGGATGGCTGCGGATTCCTCAAGTACGTGGCGAAGGCGAAGGGCGAGAAGTTCACGGACGGCGAGGAAGGTGTACTGCCTGTCCTCTCGCGGCGCATCCTCGTGCGAGAGGCGGTGCAGCTCAATGCGCGTGGAGCGGAGACGAAGTCGTTCAGGCTGGAGAACCTGGTCGCAAGCAAGGGGTCGGAGACGATACGCCACCAGGACCTCACTGTACGCGCCGTGTCGCGTCCGGCATGGTACGCTGTCCTCTCGCTGCCGTACCTGATGGAGTTCCCGCACGAATGCTGCGAGCAGACGTTCAGCCGCTACTACGCGAACGCGCTCGCGGAGCACATAGCGAACGCCGATCCGCGCATCCGCGAGACGTTCGATGCGTGGAAGGCGGCGGGGACTGAGGCGCTGAAGAGTCCGCTCGAGGCCAATCCGCATCTCAAGACGATCGCGATAGAGTCGACGCCTTGGGTGCGCGACGCGGAGCACGAGGGCGCTGCGCGCGCCAGGCTCGGCGCGCTCTTCGGCGCTGAGCGACTCGCGGACGAGCAGAAGGCGTGCATCGAGAAGCTGCGCCTCACGCGGAACGGCGGCGGACTGTGGCCTTGGTTCCCGGGCGGGCCGTCGGCTCCTGGCATCACGCTCTACATCCTCTCCGGATTCGCACGGCTGAACCATCTCGCCGGCATCGCGTACCCGGACTTCTTCGAGTCGGCCGTCAAAGTGCTCGACGTCGAGGTGGCCGAGGACGTAAAGCGGCGCCTGCAGGACGAGAAGAAGCTCAAGATCCCGTTCCGCGTGGGCGGCTTTGATATCCGTTGGCTATATCTCCATTCCTTCAATGGCGTGCCTGCCGCGAAGAACGAAAGCGACGCGACGCTCTTCGTCAAGCATCTGCGCGAGGAGTGGACTGATCTCGGCCTAGAGTCTCAGGCGCTGGCGGCGATTGCGCTCAAGAGACGTGGCGAGGAAGGGATCGCGCGAGAGATCATGGCATCCATCAAGGAGCGCGCAGTGGTCTCGGACGAGCTGGGCATGTACTGGAAGCGACCCTACTTCTTCTCGTGCAGCCTGTTCGCCGCGCCTGTATCCACGCAGGCGCTGGTGATCGAGGCGTTCCGCGAGGTCACGGGCGACGAGGAGAGCGCGGACGCGTGCTGCGTGTGGCTGCTCAAGCAGAAGCAGACGCAGGACTGGACGACGACCGCCGCGACTGCGGACGCGATCTACGCGCTTGTTCTGGGCGGTGGTACGGACATGCTTGCCGGCGACAGGCTGGCAGAGGTGACGCTGGCGGGTGAGAAGGTATCGGTGGCGGACGCCGAGGCAGGTACGGGAATGTATTCCGTCCGCTACGCGGCAGACAAGATCCGCCCCGAAATGGGCGAGATAACATTCACCGGCAGCGGCACTAAGCACCAAGCACCAAGCACCAAGCACGAAGCACCAAGCACCAAGCACCAAGCACTAAGCACCAAGCACCATCAGGGTGTCTCCTGGGGCGGTGTCAACTGGACGTACTTCGAGGACGTGCTCAAGGTGCGCGCGCACGAGCCGAAGGAGCTGAGGGTGGAGAAGAAGTATTATAGGAAGACGAAAGGTACGGAAGGTACGCGCCTTGCGTCCATCGGCGAGGCGCTCGAGCCTGGCGATGAGATAGTGGCGAGGCTTGAGATCGTGAGCGACCGAACGTACGAGTTCGTGCATCTACAGGACGAGCGTCCGGCGTGCGCGGAACCGGTGGACGTGCTTTCGTCGTACCGTTGGCACGACGGCGTGGGGTACTACCAGTCCACGCGAGACACTGCTACGCACTACTACATCGACCGCCTCAACAAGGGCACGTTTGTCCTTGAGACGTCGTACAGGGTGCAGCAGCGCGGCACGTTCGTGGGTGGCATCGCAACGATCCAGTGCATGTACGCGCCAGAGTTCACCGCACACTCCACGGCCGAGACAATACGCGTCTCCGATTAACTGGTGCGCTCTTGTCCCCCTTGCACGGGGGGCGGGGATTTGGTATATTAAACGCGTGTTTAAAACAAGGATTTAAGATGGACGAAGCAAAAGTGAAAATCTTGGCCGCGATGAGAACCTTGGCTGCGATTCCGTGGGTGAAATGGGCATGTGTGCTTGCCCTTGCGGCGGCGGGCTGTTCCGAGCAGGTGGTGGAACGCCCCGAGACGCGACCTCTGGTACGCGTCGGTGCGGCGCGGCAGGGCGTGACGTTCGTTGATGCGCTGCGCGTGCAGGGCACGGTGCGGGCGAAGGACGCGGCGGGCATCTCTGCGCGCATCCCCGGCACGATCGACGCCGTCTTCGTGGACGAGGGAGCACGCTTGAAGAAGGGTGACGTGCTCTTTCAGGTGGACCGACAGAACCTTGAGAACGCCGTGCGTGCGGCGAAGGATGACCTCGCGATGGCGAAGGCGAAGCTCGCGCAGTCGGAAGTGACGGTCGGCAAGGCCAAGATGGATGCCGAACGCATGGAACGGCTTTTCGCTGGCTCGGCCGTGACGAAGGACGCGTTGGAGAAGGCACAGGTTGCGGCGAAGTCGGCCGCGGCCGCGTTCGAGGCCGCGCAGGCGACGGTCACGAAGGCCGAGACAGGTCTCGCCGTGTCCGAGAAGAACCTGTCCGACTCGTGCGTACGCGCGCCGTACGACGCCATCGTGACGCGCAAGCATCGGAATGTAGGCGATTACGTCGGCCCTGGCGTCTGCGTGTTCAGCGTGGAGAATCCGTCTGTATACGAGGTCTCCTTCTCGCTCAACGCTGCGCATTTCGCGCGGGTAAAGCCGGACAAGACGACCGTGCGCCTAGCCCAACCGCTCGCTGGAAAGCGCGATATCGCAATCACATACCGGTCGCCGACGGTAAACGCCGTCACGCGGACGTTTGAGGTGCGCGCGCAGTTGCCGCGCACGGAGGATGTTGCCGCCGGCATGTTGCTTGATGGCGAGATCGTCTTCGCGTCGCACACTGGACAGGGCGTGCCGTCGTCGGCCGTTGCGGACCGTGGCGGGTCGGATGCGGTCTTTACGGTCGTTGACGGCAAGGCTGTGCGCATTGCGGTTGAGGCCGGACTTGAGACCGACGGCTGGCGCGAGATCGTGCGTCCGGAATTGGGACCGGAGAAAAAGATCATTCTCGAGGGCATGTTGCTCGTGAACGAGGGCGACGAGGTGAGGACGAAAGATGATTCTCTCTGATACCGCCATACGCCGCCCTGTCCTGACGCTCGTCGTCCTGATCGTGCTGATGCTCTTCGGCACGCTCGCGACGCGCAACATGGGCATCGATATCGTGCCGAACGTCGTCGTGCCATACGTGTCGGTCATCGTAGTCTATCCTGGCGCGTCTCCCGAGGAGATCGAGACGTCCGTTGCGCGTCCGATCGAGGACGCCGCCGTGCAGGTGGACGGTCTCAAGCACATGACGACGACGTGCGCGAACAACTTCTGTCAGGTCTTGCTCGAGTTCAACCTCAATGTGGACCAGAACGTTGCGGCGGACGACATCCGCGCGAAGATCGCTGTGATAGAGGGTGACCTGCCGAATGGCGCAGAGAAGCCGCAGGTACAGAAGTACGACGTGAATGCGATTCCCGTCGTCACGCTTGCGCTGACGGGCGAGCAGTCGGTCGACGAGCTCTACGACTATGCGGACGACAGGCTCTCGGGACGGCTCTCGACAGTCACGGGCGTCGCTTTGGTCGAACTGATCGGCGGCGAGGAGCGTGAAGTCGTCGTGACCGTAGACCGCGCTAAGCTCTCGGCCACAGGGTTAACGCTCGCACAGGTCGTCGAAGCGGTAGGCAAGGGCAACCTCAAGATTCCGTCTGGGCAGGTCTCTGACCATGCGCGCGAGTTCTCGGTAATGTTCGACGCCGAGGCGCGCGGCATCGAGGATCTCGGACGGATCGAGATCGGAACCGTGCGCGGAACGCGGCTATATCTGCGCGATGTCGCGACGTTTGCCTTCGGGACGAAGCGCAAGGAGTCGATTGCCTCGTTCGACGGACGCCCTGCCGTCCTGATGAGGGTGACTAAGCGAGGCGAGGCGAACGCGGCAAAGACGGTGAATGGCATTCGAGCAATCTACGAGACGCTTATCGGGGAACTGCCGGGCGGTATGAAGCTCGACTGGGTGCGCGACGACGGCGCGTACGTCGCCGCGACGGTGAGGGGCGGCGTGGACGCCATCTGGCAGGGCGTGCTCCTCACGGGCTTCGTTCTTCTTTTGTTCCTGGCGGACTGGCGTATGGCGTTGACGGCGTTCGTCTCGATCCCCGTCACTATCGTCATTTCGCTTGTCGCATTCTCGCTGTTCGGCTATACGGCGAACATCATCACGATGAACGCCGTTGGCATCTCGGTAGGCATTCTCGTTGCAAATTCGATAGTCGTTCTAGAGAACATTGCCCGCCGGAACGGGGATGCCGCCCGCGGGGCCGGAGAGGTCGCGCTCGCGGTTGCCGCTTCGGCGCTCACGAACATCGTCGTGTTCCTGCCGATCGCGACGATGCGGACGATGGCTGGACGGTTCTTCGTGCCGTTCGCGATCGTGGTCACGGCCTCGACGTTCGCCTCGCTGCTCGTTTCGTTCACGCTGACGCCGATGATGGCGGCAAAACTCGGCACGCACGGTGCGGGCATCAACCGTCTGCTGGCGATAGTCCTGACCCCGTGGACTTGGCTGTATGGTCTGATCGAGCGCGGGTACGCCGCGACGCTGGGTGCGGTTTTGCGGTTCCCTAAGACGTCGATCATCATCTTTTCGGCGTTGACTGTCGCCGGATTCATGTTCTTCGGGCCGAGGGTAAAGTCGGACTTCGTGCCAATCTTCGACAAGGGCGAGCTCTCCGTCAAGCTCGAATATCCGGCCGACATCACGCTAGAACGCGCTTCGGAACGCACGCAGGAGATTGCCGCAAAGTTGGCGGACGTGCGGGATGCGGCGGGCGAGCGGCTTGTCCTGCGCCACACGGTTTCTGTCGGCAAGACGCAGGGCATACTCGGGCAGGTCGGCCGCGGCAACCACCTCGCGCAGG
>Ga0265298_10011504_pt1 | contig 10356 bp, 11 predicted proteins | sample AusTroGonzalo_MG_3_FD_193486 | JGI IMG/M metagenome (GOLD analysis project Ga0265298, IMG submission 193486) | Bovine rumen microbial communities from tropical cattle in Woodstock, Queensland, Australia - Gonzalo_01 | ecosystem: Host-associated > Mammals > Digestive system > Stomach > Rumen ... | reverse complement strand
GGACGCCGAGCATGGTCTTGTTGGTCATCGAGATCTCGCGGTTGTATTTGTCCGAATCGGGGACGGCGGCCGCACCCTGGAACCCGCCGCGTGCGGTCAGACTGTTGGTCTTGATCGAGAGATCGCCGAACTGCTGGTCGCGCATATTCGACATGTTCCAGACAAGTTCGTTCAGCTTTTTGGTGGCATCGATCTCGGAATCGGTAAGCTTGCCGCCTTTGGTGCGTTCGGCGTCGCGGAGTGCGCGCTGTTCGGAAGCCTCCTTGCCCTGGCCGACCTTTTCCATCATCTGCCATTTGAGATCCTGGGCCTTGTCGCGGCTGCTGATCTGCAGGTTGAGAGCTTTCTGCGCTTTCTGGTTATCCAAGAGAGCTTGTTTCTCCTTCTCGGACAGTTTCAAATTCCGCTGTTTCAGTTCGTATTCCTGTTTCAGAGCGGCGGCCTTGTCATATTCGCCGGCAGCGATCAGACGGTTGTATTCGAGCTCATAAGCAGACTGTTCGGACAGACGTTTTTTCGCTTCGGCTTCCTCTTTTTCCAGCTTTTGAATTTGACGTTCCAAACTGTAGATATTCTCTTTCGCTGTCTGGATTTCCGCATGTGCGGTAACGGATTTGCGTTCGGCTTCGATCTTGTCGCTAGGATTTGATGATACTGTATAATCAATTTTAGCTTCTTCAGCGGCATTTTGCGATTCTTTCAGGCTGATCTGTTCACGCTGAAGACGCTGTTTAAGCAGTTGTATTTTATCACTGTGCGATTCGGTATCATTAAATTTATCCTGCTCTTTTCTTTTATTCAGTTCTTTTGCCCGCTGCATGGTATTGGCGGCAGTATTGGCGTTCGCGGCATGCTGCCGGTTTGCATAATCCTGAACGACCGAGGTTTTACGTATCTCGTTGCGTTGGATCATGAGTTCACGGATCTGTTTGGAAAAATCCTCGCGTTTCTGAAGAGCTTCTCTGGTCTGCGCTGTTCCGCCTTGGATTACACGACTCCCGGCTGATTCCTTGCTGATGATTTTATCCTGTTGATCTCTTGCTGCGGATAGTTCTTTGATCTGTGCATCGATTTCTCTGAGTCGGCGGTCCTTGTTCTTCTGCAGTTTTGAGATCATGGCTCGGTCAAGACCGGTGATTTTGCCGGTTACCTGGTCGATGCGGATCCCGAGATCGCCGTATTGTTTGTTCAGCTTCGCAATCAGGGCAATTGCTTCAGTTTTCTGTGCAATGTTCATCTTTTCGACATTGGAAAGTTCCGAAAGCTCACGCAATGCCGCTTCACCCGACTGGCGGTATTTTTCGTTGACGGCTGCCGCCTCCGCAATACTGGCCGCATTGCGCTCGGACATTTCCGAGGCTTCCCTCATTCCGGAAATCCACTGCTCATAGAAATGCCTGGAAAATTTTATGACAGCGGCAACACCAGCCGTAAGAACACTTAATGTCCCAACACCACCCAGCATTGAAGATATAACTCTTTTGAATCCTCTCGGCAAAGAAAAGATCAGAGATTGAATTTCTTTGATTTTACTTTCATTTGCACGGATAGTTATTATTTTCTCTTTTGGCAATGCCTGGACTATCCTGTAAAGTTTCTCCAAGTCTTCTTTGTCTGAAACTTTGGTAATAACAGAAATAGTTTGAGTTGTTTGTCCGGTTCCATTTTTTCCTACATTCAATTCGTCTGCCATTTGGGCTGCCGCCTGGCGGGTTTCTTGAATCAGTGAATCCAATTGCTTGCGGTATTGATCCGCATCCAAAGAAATTTCGAATTTTGCCGGCATGGTTTCTTGACTTTCTTTTTTGTCGGGTTATATTGTTCATGGCGAAAAGGAGACATGGAAAAATGAATCTTTCATACGAATCATCATGTCAAATACAAAATTATATTTTTATTTTTATGATAATTCTTGTAATTTCATTTTTTCTGTTTTCGATTTTTGTTTTTCTTCCCCCTTCAGTAAAAAGAAATTTCGGTCACCAGATAAGCAAGGCAGTGCTAAAACTTCGAAGGATCAGCTGGCGAGTGCTGAAAGTGTGTCTATACATCATATTTGCGCTCGTGCTTTTTGCCCTCAGTCCTCTTCTTTGGCCAGTTTATCTTGGCATCGCCGCCTTGCGTCCCAAAGCCGTTATTAAATTCTTGTATAATACTAAAGTTTTCTGAAAACTTTTTGCGGCTTTTTCACGCGATTATTGCTGTTTACCCATTTTTGTTGGTGATTATTTTATCTGTTTGGTCCGATTCTCTAGCCTGATTATCTTGGGATTTTGATTTTCAGACCTGAAGAAAGCCTTGATTTGCTTTTTATTGCCGACATGAGAAAAAACCTGCTTCGATTTAGCCGCGAGTTCATTCAGTTTCTGATAATAGGATTTCGGGTCCAGTAAGATTTTTACATTCAACGCCATAAAAACTCCTTGAAATTAAAAGAATCCTGAGTTATATTAAAAGAGAAAGAAAAAGACCATGAAAAGGCCATTTTTTATATTGATCAGACCGCTGGGATGTATGGCAATCCTCCTGTTGCTTACCGGATTGTTTTTCGGGATTTTCGAAAAACAAGACACTGCGGTCCTGTTTGGTATTCTAGGGGCCGTAGCCGGCGGCATATATCTTTGTTCAATTTTCATATATTGGACCATTACTCTCTGACGGTCATATTCCTAAAAAAAACCCCAGATAATCGACATGCCGGACAATCTCCGGATCTCCCCCGCCGGGTCCGATTGACGCAAGTCATGCAGATTGCGCCGGATAACCATTATCCGCTGGGTGTTTTCTTCGATTTTTCTGGCGGCGGCTTCTGACGTTTCCCTGCCGCCCAGCCGGACATTCCCTCCGAACCAGACCGGTATTCCGGCTTTGTCCCGGAGTTCCGCCTGCTGCTGATTCGAATTCTCCAGTTCCCGCAGTTCCGCTTCCAGTTCCTTGATCTTCCGCGATTTATCCTTTTCCGCCTTTTTGATCATCGCCGAATTCACGCCAGTCAGCTTGACGGTCGTTTCATCCAGCTTGATCCCGAGATCGCCATACGCTTTCGTCAGTTCACCGATGGCTTTTGCCGCCTGCGCCTTGTTCGCGTTCGACAGATCCTCCCGGCTCGCCAGCTGTTCCAGCTGTTTCAGGTATTCGTCGCCCTTCTGACGCAGTTCCTCGTTTGCCTGGGTCGCTTCCCTGATACTGGAAGCATTCTGTTCCGACCTTGCCGCAGCCGATGGGAGACGCGAACAATGAGGCTAATGGGACAAATGGGACTAATGGGACGAGCGTGCACTGAATGCGGTGGGCGATCCTCCTACGCCAAGGCTATGGAGGACATGGATTACCGGTCATACTGCGGGGACTGACACGAGTGATGAGGATCACGCTCTGCGGACTTGCAACTTGAAACTTGAGACTTGAAACTCCTGAGAAACTCTTTGCCGAGATCATCGACACGGGCCTGAATTTGATCCATGATCTCGCCGTTCTGCGGACGGCGGATCCTGTCGCCGTCGATGCCTTCGCGTCTGCGCCATGCCACATAGAGGCTGCAGACCAGAGACAAGGGTATTTCGTGAATCAGGCGGTCATAGGGTAGACCGCTTTCCCTGACGGCGATGGATGCGATCCAGACGATCCAGGCGCCGTCGTAAAAAACTTCATCAGGATCGCCGCCGGAAGAAGGCAGCATGGCCAGGGGTGAGAAAGCCGAATCAATGACCTGGCGGATCTCCTGCAGGAGCTGATCCGGAGGCAGCGCCGCTGCCGCGGAGTAACGGGCCGCTTCGGCCGGAAGCTGAGCGAGCGGGATGTGGAGTTTTCGCAGGTCGGGACAACTGAGCACGAAAAGGAAAAGGTCGATGTCGGTTTCGGATACCTGGCCTTTGCCGATGACGAAGGGGCTTTCGATGACCCAGAGGAAAGCCCATTTGGCGGCTGTCAGGGGCAGGACCGGCAGATCGCCGATGCGGCCGCCTCCGGTGAGCAGCAGAGCGTCGAACGTGCCGCCGATGAAATCCCTCCGGTCGACCAGACGGGACCGGAGATCGGCCAGGACCGGATCGGCGGCGAGGACGGCGGAAAATTCCGTCGAGGAAAGACAGGTGAGTTCTTCGGGTGACATGGGAGTCTCCATGAGTTACAAGTTCGCAGAGCGGAGGCGGGAGTGGCGGGGCGCGAACAATGTGGCTAATGAGCCCAATGGGGCGAATGAGCCGGAACGCGGAAGACATGCCGCTGCGGACTGCCGATGGTGAAGATGCCGGCGCGGCTTCCGGAAAGGACGGAGAACCGCGCCGGCGCGAGAGGGGTCAGACTTTATTCGCTGGTGCCGCTGCCGCTGGAAGTCACCGGCACGGGAGCGCTGGCCGTGATGGAAGCGTTGGTGTGGCCGGTGTTGGTGGAAGTGACATCGACGGATTCGATCTTGTAGGTGACGCCGCCGATGGTCAGATCGGCGCCGGCGACCAGAGCGAGCGTGGTGCCGCTGGAAACGGTGCCTTCGATATTGACGGTCTGTTTTTTGCCGTACATATCGACCTGGATGATGTTGCCTTCCTCATCCATGGCTTCCGCGGACTGCGCGGTGGAACCCTGTTTGATGGAAGTGATGATGAGACCGGTAACTGCGCCTTTGAAGGCGGCAGTGCCGAAATTGATGGTGTCGGGCATGGTAAACCTTTCTGGGTTACAAGTTTCAAGTTACAAGTTTCAAGTTCGCTGACCCGGGAACCGGGCTGGCGGGGCGAGATCACCGGTTATACGGAGCCTTGTTTGACTTCGAGACCGACGGCGAGGGCGGCGAACTGGGGATCCGGACTGGCTGCGGCGCAGTCGGCGGGATAATACCAGACGCCGTTGATCTCGCGTCCGTCGGCGGGGAAGAGTTCCAGCAGAGAACCGGCGGCCTGAAACACGGACAAGGCACGCTGATCGGCGGCGGCACGGAACTGGTCGACCAGGATCAGTTTGATCCGTTCCGTATTGGTCATGCTTGTCCCGTTGAATTTGAGCGATTCGAAGGCGACGATCACGCCGGGCAGCTTTTCCGGATTGATGGCCTTGATCTCCTGGATGAGCTGGCCGGGATTCTGCATGGCGGAGATCCGCACGGTCTGGAATTTCGTGCCGAGCAGATCGCGGAGATCGGCGGCGATTTCATTGAGTTTACGCATAAAAAACTCCGTTTTTCAAGTAAGAAGACCGGCGCTCCGCGCCTGCAAGTATAAAGTTGTTTTTTTTCATACTTCATACTTCATACTTTCAGCGCATCAGCGCTGTCTTTATACTTCATACTTCATACTTCATACTTTCAGCGGCATCGCCGCTGTCTTCAGTATCCTTTGAGCTGGTTTCTGGTGAACAGCGGTTCATCGCGGGCGATCATGCTGATGGAACCGGAAGGATTTTCTTCGGCTCCGGGCAGGGAAAAATCACCGGCCATGATCCCGGCAAGATACTTGCGCACCTGAGCGACTCTGGCGGCGACTTTTTCCGCATAGCACGATCCCGCCGCGCGGCTGAAGGAACGTTCCTCGCAAAGTGTGAGGGTCCATCCCTTCAGCAGTTCCAGCGACTCGGGAGCGGTCACGGGGATCCGGTACCGCCGGGCGATGCAGCCGTCGATTTCGGCCTGTGCTTCGGCGAGATCGTTTTCCGCATTCTGAGGTGAGGAATAGATCTCGCCGAAAATGCTGCCGCCGAGCCGGGTCTGGAGATCGGCAGGGGCGGCGTACATTATGCTGCGCCCTTGACGATCAGGTGCGGGCAGATCGCTGCGGCGGCGCCGCGATGGTCGATCCCGTATTCATAGCGCTTGCGGTTTTTGACGCATTCGTCGGAATCCTTGTCCCAGCGCTGGAGCGTGCCGACTTTGCGTTTCTGGACGGCGAACGGTTTGAGACCGCGGTTGGTGCAGGCCAGGAACCAGTCATTGCCGGCGAGGAACGGGTCAAGCACGATCTCGACTTCATCGCGGTGGATGTTGCTGACGGTGTTCCCGTTTTCGACCACCAGATCGGTCTTGAAGATGCGTTTGGCCGCGCCTTCGAGCGCATTGCCCACGATGAGGAGGTTGGGGACCAGTCCGAGCGGGGTGACGCCGTCGGCGGCTTTGAAATCCATCATGCGGGCGCGGGCAGTCTCGTAATTGGCCGCGGTGAGGGGGCCGGAAACGAGGTTGTTGATGGTGGCCTTGCCGATTTTGCGGCTGCCGAAGAACGCGGCGTCGTCCGCCCATTTGCCGGGATTGGCGAGCGCCTCGGTGACCAGCTTGCCCCACAGGTTGCCGGCTTCGGTGCCGATCGCCTCGAAGAGCGGGGCGAAGAATCCGAACATATCGTCTTCCAGGTCGTTGCGGCTGACCCCTTCGGTATGTTCGAAATCGCGGTTGACCACGGTGATCATTTTGCCGGAGAGTTCATGGACGACGCGTTCGCCGATCCATTCGCGCATGGCCCCGGTCATCAGGGTCATGGGATATTTTTCCATGAGGGTGGAGGAGTTGAGGACGACGGCGAATTTTTCGAATCCGGACCAGACCTGTCCGAGTCCTTTGTTGAAATTGCCGTTGATGGCGTAGAAAAAGCTGTCGAGGTTTTCCCGAGTGAGTTCCATAGTGTAAACCTTTTGTGTTAGTGGATTGATTTTTCAGGGTATGAAGTATAAAGTATAAAGACCGGCGCAATGCGCCTCAAAGTGAAAAAGGAGTTGAAATGAATGTTTTTGAAGATTTGGAAGTTTGGAAAAAGTCCTGCCGTCTGACGGTCGCCGTTTATGAATCTTTGAAAAACTGCAATGACCGCTGTTTCAAAGATCAAATGACCCGTGCCGCGCTTTCGATCCCATCGAATATCGCCGAGGGAGCCGAACGCCGTCTGACTGCAAATCGTTTACCGAGGAATTGAAGATCATTTCCTCCATGCTTCAAAAACTGATTTCCTCCCAGGAAAAATAAATCCCTGTTACTTCATACTTTCAGCGCGACAGCGCTGTCTTCTTACTTCATACTTCCGCGCGTCAGCGCTGCTTATTCCGCGGCGTTCGGTGCCAGGATCCCGGCGGTGCGGAGGGCGGCGAGCAGGGCGTTGAGCTGCGTTTCGACGCTGACGGGTTCTGCACCGGCGGCACTGCAGTCGGCCACGGCCGCGGCCTGCTTGACCAGACCCGCCGCCGAAGCGGTGGCCGCACCGTAAGTGGTGTCCGTGTCGGTCGCGACGGCGGCTTTGATCGCCGCGGGCGTCACATCCAGATAGACTTCGCCCTCGTAAACATCGACCACGATGCCGGCGGGGACGGAGTTGGAGCTGGAAGCGGTCACGGTGTTTGCATCCTTCACGAAGGCGACCTTGCCGCGGTCGGACCGGGTCAGCGGGTGCGTGGTGTCATTGGCAAAGGAAAACACCCCGTCCATGATTTCGACGCTGCCGTTTTCGATATAGTCGGCCGCGCCGATCACGATGTGGTCGGCGGTGTCGGCGGCGGGAATGGCTTTCCCGGAATTGTCGAGTGCGACGAGATTGCCGGAAACGATGGTGCTTCCGGAAGCGATTTCATAGCGGGCGAGCGGTCTGGTTCCATTGAGTCTCAGCATTATTCAGCCTCCTTGCTTTTGCAGTTTTTTCTGGTTTCGGCGAACTGTTCATCGGACAGTCCCATTTTTTCGGCGATTTTCTTTTCATCGGGAGAAAGGACCGCCTGCGGTTTCCGTCCGGCTTCAGCGGGCTGGGGCAGCGGGGGCGGCAGCACGGTGTGGTCCGGAGTGTTTTTCTCCAGGTTTTCAAGGTCTTCCAGCGGGAGTTTCATCAAAGCTTCCTTCTGGGCATTGCAGAATGCTTTGCGGCGGAGTCCGCGGTCGAAGAGTTCGAGTTTCCTGCGTTCGGTCTCGGCGGCCTGGAGCTCATCGCATTTCGCGGCTTTGGCACGGAGAACCGGCAGTTCGTCCGCGAGCGCGGCAATTCTGGCCCCGAGGGCCTTTTCGTCGTCGGCGTCATGGAGCGCCAGCGCGGATTCGCCCAGCAGTTTGCGCAGGGCGTCCTTCAGTTCCTGATTCATGGTCGTTTCCTTTCCTTGTTTGTCGGACAAGTCCGACCTGTCTGACAGGTCCGACGGGTTGAGTTTGGTATCGTTTGCCACCAGCGCATCCACGCCGTGGAGCGCGGGGTGATTCGTCAATGCCACGCTGTGCAGCGCATCCGGCGATTTGCCGCCGCGGCCGAACAGCAGCGTCGGGGAAAAATAGCGGTATTCCCCTTTGTTCAGATATTCCTTTGCCTTGTCGGTCCAGTATTTGACGTGGGCGCAAAGACCCTCGGCAGTTTTTTCGAGACGGTCGATCCAGCCGGCCGCGGGAGCTTCATTGCCGGAGAGGGTGGAATGTTCGAAGTCGATCACCAAGTCGCGCGACCGGGAATTGAATTCCGCGATCAGTGCGTCGGCGGAAGCGTCGTCGAACCGGAAGGAATCTTCCTTGCCGTCCCTGGTGTAAACATTGGCTCCGAATTTCAGCAGCAGAAAATTCTGCGGAACAGTACGTTTTTCCTGATTATCCATAAGATAAAAACCTCCGGTTGATTTACATCAGGGGATTGCGGACTTGCACCCGGTCCGCCGACGGATCATAGCGCAGTTTCATGCCGAAACGTTCGGAAAGTTCCTGCGGATCGGCTTTGAAACCGGCCCGGGAAAGATATGCTATGGTCTGCGCCAGCGCCGTCCGGTCTTCGGGTGCGGCATAATCAAGCGTGAACCGGGGCGCGGGCACGCCGGGACCAAAATTGAAGCTCGTCCAGGGGATGCAGAGCTGGGAGTTGACGGTGCGTTCCAAGCGGCGGCAGTCGCTTTCGAGGATGTCGCGCCGGACCTTGTCCTGGGCGCCGTCTTTGGAGAGGCCGCCGCCGTCGCCGCTGCTGGCGGTCTGGCCGAGGATCAGCTGATTGATCGCGCCGGACAGATATTCCTTCATGCGGAAATAGATGTTGCCGTCGCTGTTCGCCGCCTGCAGCAGTTCCTGTTCGGTGCCCTTGGAGAAGAGGCCGCCGCCCGAACTGCCGAAATTGCGGATCAGTTCCTTGATGTTGTGGCGCTCCTTCTGCCAGGTGGTCTCGTCAACACGGACCACGAGGAACGGCATGCCGTAGCGTTCCATGAAGGCGAGCAGGTTCTTTTCCGTGCCGTTGTTGAAACAGTGGAACCAGGCCAGGGGCCGGATCAGACCGCCGCGCACCGGATCCTTGCCGTGGAACCGGAACCGGTGATAAATGATCGAGGCCGGATGGATGTCGAGACCCCTGGGACAGTCGTCCGTGATGAGCCGGGGCGTATAGCCGTCGATGAACGAAAAATGGCGCTGTTCGAGGTGATTGAACCCGGCGATATGGCCGCCGTCCTTCCAGAGGATCTCCGAGACGGAAAAACCGGGCAGGATGGCGCCCATCATGTCTTCGAGCAGGTCATCGAAATTGTCAACCTGCCCGCAGCCGTCGATGGACCGGATTTCATCGGTCAGCTGTTCGGCCGCGCGTTTGGCCGCGGGGGAATCATCGGCGGGTTCGAAACTCCATTGGAGTCCGAGCACGGCGTTGATCCGGGTGCTGACCGCCTGGGCGATCTCGATGTTGTGTTCCAGCAGTTCGGATGCCAGGCGGCATTGGTCGCGGGTGTCGCCGCCGTTGGCGGCACGCATGATGGCATCGACCTTCTGGGGGGTCAGGGCACGGGAAACATCGGTGGTTTCCCGGTCGGATGTGTCCGGAACGAACGAGGGTGTCCCCCGGTTCCAGAGCCAGCTGAGAAATTTCATGGGATTATCCTCCGGAAAGAGTTACAGGTTGCAAGTTACAAGTTGCGCGGATACACGGACGAACACGGATCCGCCTTAGCTGAAGCTGCGGCGGGACATGCAAACACGGACCGGCACGGACCGACGCGGATGGCAAAGTTGCGGTGCGGGGTCAGCGGTCGCCGGAATGATCGGGATAACGGCTGTTGCTGTAAGAGCCGTTTTCAATCGCCGGCATTGGGTTTTCGGCCGGTTCGATCCGGCAGGGACCGTCATTGCCGCCTTGGGCATGGACCGCCAGGGCTCCGGCCCAGAAACGGTCGGAATGGCCGTTTTCGCCGCGATCGGCGCTGAACCGGATGTTTCCCGCGGCGGTGGTCTCTTTTTTGATCGCACGCAGATCGGCGCGCAGTTTCGGATCATTGGGGATCCGGATGTTCCGGTCCTCGAACGCCGCGCGGAAGGGATAAGCCAATGCCTCCTTGACCGGACCCGAAAACTTGATCCCTTCCACGCGGTAACTGCCGAACCGGTCGGCAGCGCGTTCCGCCAGCTGCATCCCGAGACCGGAGGCATCTATACAGCACCGC
>Ga0265298_10011502_pt1 | contig 10357 bp, 8 predicted proteins | sample AusTroGonzalo_MG_3_FD_193486 | JGI IMG/M metagenome (GOLD analysis project Ga0265298, IMG submission 193486) | Bovine rumen microbial communities from tropical cattle in Woodstock, Queensland, Australia - Gonzalo_01 | ecosystem: Host-associated > Mammals > Digestive system > Stomach > Rumen ... | reverse complement strand
AACTATGAATTAGAAAAGACGTTATCCCCAAAAGAACGACGATTAATAAAAGGTCAAGCGTGGGCTGAACAAGTTCATACAATTAATGAAGTAGGATCTACTTTTACTATTCAAGGGTTTGACCTCGCTTACGCTGGCGTGATTTTAGGGCCTTCTGTAAGGTATATTAACAATGAGGTAGTCTTTGACCCATCAAAGAGTTTCAATAAAAAGGCAAAAGAAAAAAGGACCCTAATGGATGGCTCAAAAGTGTCATATGGCGAAACATTTATCCGAAATGAAGTCAAAGTGTTGTTAACCAGAGGCGTAAAAGGTCTTTACATCTATGCTTGTGATAAAGCACTCAGAGACGCTTTAAAGAATATCGCACAAATATAATTCCGTTATACTTAGAAGCATCACCACTCCAATCACATTCGTATAACACAAACGAGAAAGTGATAATTGAGACTATCTCTGAGGCATCACATTAACAAGTGTATCCTGTGAATGAAAAATATAAAAAGACTCTTGACCGCTGTGGCTTTTACTCTTTTATCACTTATTTCATGCCAGAAATCCACACTATCAAAGGGACTCTATTTTGCCGATACCCAAGATGGCATAATCTATCTTGAGCTAAACAGGGGGACAGATTGTGTCATGTTTTTTCAGGATAGTGACTACAAAGATAATGGGTATTATAGAATCTTAAAAAACGAGATTACGCTAATAGCTAGTGCTAAGACTAAGGTAAACGGGAAGTCGGTATCCTGGTGGTTCGGCGGTTCTCTTGGTACCGGTATTATCAATAGTGATCGTTTTATAATTAAGGCGCAAAGAATGAGTTCAGCTAAGTTGGAATATTACTACCTAACCTTCTACAAACATTGATAAAAGAACTATAACTCCACGAGTAGCGTTTCCGCCGGAAACCGACAAAGATGGGCTAAAAATCCGGTTGTGTTGTGGCACACGAGCCAGAGGGTATACAATAGAAAAAGCGCTTCGAAATGAATCGTAGCGCTTTTTCCTTACTTCTTGAGTTTTTGGATTTCTTCTGGAGTTAATCCGGTTACCTCCATGATGAGATTGGGGTCCACACCCATGGCAAGGAGCCGGGCCGCGACTTCGGCTTTTCCTTCGGCCTTACCAAGATCAAAGCCTTCACGGAGACCTTCTTCTTTGTAGAAGGCGGCGATACCTTTTTCTTCTCTTTCTGTAATCATGGCGCGAAAGTATTGTTCCAGTTCTTTTCCTTTAAGCCGGCCACGCTGACAAGCGGCGAAAATGGAGTCGTATCGTTTGCTGATGGAGGCTGGCTTTTCTGCAAAGTTACTCATATTCTGCAAAATGTCAAACCATTCCTCGATCGGCGTTTTCGCTTCGCTCAGCGGTTTAACCCAGCGGGGGAGTTCACAAAAGATGATGTTTAACTGCTGGCCATAGAGTTCTCCGGAATCCTGCTCCCGAATCTGATAACGGTAGACAAGTTGGTCTGTGTCGTGGATAAGAAAGAAATTCATGAAACAAATTACGTAGACCGGTACCAGTTTGTCATAACCTTCTCCCGAGTTCAGTTGTCGTGTAATGGAGGAAGCTCCGTAATATAGCATACGGTTTCGGAATTCATTACTGCCACATTTCTGCATTTCTACAATGAACTGCCGATCCTTGGTGTGGCAAATGACATCCATGATGACTTGCTTGTCGCAGCCACGAAACAAGTCGGTCTCGTTGGGGTCATACTCAATGTCAATGATTTCTTCCGGAATAAAATCGTTCAGGAGTAACATCAGGTTTTCCTTGTTGTGCCCAAAACAATGTTTGAAGGCCCAATCACACAACAGATCGATGTACGTGGTTGATGTGATTTGGACGACCAGATTTTCCTTTTCCTCTTTGGAGAGGTTCCGGTACTTTTCGTACTCGTTGAGGAGCTCCATGAATTGCTGCTGTTGCTCCTTTGTCAGTTGATTCTGATACATGGTTTAAATGATAAAAATTATCCGGTCCTCCACCGTGGAGAACCGGACAGCAATAATATGGTAATTTTTTCGATATGAACGATCAAAACATTAAAATCTGCATGCGTTTTTTTTATGAATCGGCTAAAACATATAAAAATCGACATTTTTTTTAGCCGATTACGTTTTTTGAGAGCAGAGATACGCAATTATGGTTGCATATTCGGGTTTGGTTGTAGCACACGGCCCGCCGGCCCTACTCCCGGCCCCTGGCGGTGTTACCAACGTCCCAAAGACTGGGACGTTAGGCGCAAAACAAGCCCAGAACGCTTCTGACGTCCCAGAATTTGGGACGTTAGGAGCACTTACACCTCCCTTTCCCGGAAAGATGCCCGGTCGGGGCCGGGCATGACGCACCACAAGGGCATGCCGCCAAAGGGCATGCCGGGGGGAGAGAGTGAAAATAATTTTGTAATTTTGCCGGAAATATGGCAGAGAATAACGCATACATGTTTCCGACCTCGGTGAAGGAGGTGGAGGCGCTCGGGTGGGATTACATTGATATTATCCTGTTCTCGGGAGATGCTTTCATCGATCATCCGTCGTTCGGAACGGCCGTGATTGCGCGGTGGCTTCAGAAGTGGGGCTACCGGGTGGCAGTGGTGCCGCAGCCGAACTGGCGCGACGACCTCCGTGACTTCCGCAAGCTGGGCCGGCCGCGGCTGTACTTCGGCCTCAATGCCGGCGCCATGGACTCCATGGTGAACCACTACACGGCCTCGAAGCGCCTGCGCCACGACGACGCCTACACCCCCGACGGAAAGGCCGGCGCCAGGCCCGACTACGCCGTCACGGTGTATACCCAAATCCTGAAAAAGCTCTTCCCGGACGTGCCCGTGGTCATCGGCGGCATCGAAGCGTCGCTGCGCCGCCTCACGCACTACGACTACTGGAAGGACTGCCTCATGCCGTCCGTCCTCGTCACTTCCGGGGCCGACTATCTCTGCTACGGCATGGGAGAAAGGCCGATGCTGGAGCTCACGAAGGGCATCGAAAAAGGATGGAACCGGCACCGGATGCGGCAGATCCAGCAGATCGCGTTCTTCGTAGAAGGCACCCCCGGAAGCCAACCCCAGGAAGGCACCCTCGTCCTCCACGGCTTCGAGCAGTGCTGCAAGGACAAACGCGCCTTCGCCGAAAACTTCCACTGGATTGAAACGCACGCCAACATGATGCACCCGGACACCATCATCGAGCCGGTGCATAATGGCTACGTGCAGATTAACCCGCCCTACCCGCCGGCAACGCAGGAAGAGATGGACTCCTTCTGGGACCTGCCGTTTACCAAACTGCCGCATCCCCGGTACAAAGGCAAGCGCATCCCCGCCTACGATATGATCAAATTCTCGGTGAACACCCACCGCGGCTGCTTCGGCGGCTGTAATTTCTGCACCATCGCGGCGCACCAGGGCAAGTTCATCCAGAGCCGAAGCGAAAAGTCAATATTAAAGGAAGTCCAGCAGCTGAACAACCTCCCGGAATTCGCCGGCAACATCTCCGACGTAGGAGCCCCCACCGCCAACATGTACGGCATGCACGGCAAGAACCTGGAGCTGTGCGACAAGTGCAAACGCCGCAGCTGCCTCTTCCCCAAACGCTGCCCCAACCTGGAGTGCGACCACACCCGCCTGATGGAACTCTACAAGCGCATCGACTCCACCAAAGGCATCCGCCACAGCTACATTGGCAGCGGTATCCGCTACGACCTCTTCCTCACCGAAGACGGCTTCGTGGACAACAGCTCCAAACCCTACCTCCAGACCCTGGTCCTGAACCACACCTCCGGCCGCCTCAAAGTAGCCCCGGAGCACACCGAGGACCACGTGCTCCAGAAGATGGCCAAGCCCAGCTTCAAACTCTTCGAGCGCCTGAGAAAAGAGTTCGACAAAGTGAACCGTGACGCCGGCACCCACGTGGGGCTGGTACCTTATTTTATATCTTCTCACCCGGGGTGCACCCTCAAGGACATGGAGAAACTGGCCAACCACCCGGCCCTCAAGGGCATCTGGATGGACCAGGTCCAGGACTTCACACCCACCCCCATGACCACTTCTTCCGTGATGTTCTACACGGGCCTGGACCCGCGCGACATGACCCCTGTCTTTACCGAGCACGATCCCGAAAAGAAACAACGTCAAAAGTCGTTTTTCTTTAAAAATTCTACCAAAAAAAGCGGGAAGCCCTTGCAAGGTTCAAAAAACTCCACTAATATTGCATCGCGAATTAAGAAGAAAAGATAACTATGGCAGAAAGCAAGAAAAGACATGTTGTGAGCTACGAGAAGATGTCCGGACACCCGGACCTGGCGGCCGCTTTTGCAGAAAAATATCCCAAGGGTTTCAGTGATTATCTCACGGACCTTGTCAAATATCCCAAACCGGACGGCACCTTCTTCTATGCAGTGACGGTAGAAACGGCCGAAGCCATCTATCTCGTAAAAATCAACGTCAAGACAGACGATCTGGATGATGTAGCACGCTGGCTGGAGGGCGAGGAAGACGCAGAGAACGAGGCAGTGGCCGGTGGCAGCGCCGATGCATCGGATTCTGCCGGAGAAACCCTCCCGGACGACAATATCGCCCAGTACTCCAACGGGAGCGACGACGAATAATCCATGGCAAACCGTGGTGGCATAAAATTTATCTGGGGCCCTGTCCGGGCCCTTTTGCGTTTGGTACCGGAGCGCAGCGCCCTGCTGGTGCTCTCCATCGTAACCGGTGCCCTCTGCGGCCTTGCCGCCGTAGCGCTGAAAATCGCCATCCACTGGATCCAGGAAGAACTTTCCGCTATTACCACTCCGCACCCCTGGGCCGTCCTGGTACTGCCCGGCGTGGGTATGTTCGTGAGCATGCTCATCGTGCGGTATATCGTGAAGGACAAAATCGGCCACGGCGTCACCAAAGTGCTGCAGGCCGTGTCCAAGAACGAATCCAAAATCAAGAACCATAACTGCTGGAGCTCCCTGGTAACGAGTGCGCTCACCATCGGCTTCGGCGGTTCCGTAGGCGCCGAGGCCCCCATCGTGTATACGGGCGCAGCCATCGGCTCCAACCTGGGCCGCTACTGCGGCATGTCCTACCGCGGGATGACCCTGCTGCTGGGCTGCGGCGCCGCCGGTGCCGTGTCCGGTATCTTCAACGCGCCCCTTGCGGGTGTGCTGTTCACACTGGAAATCCTGCTGTTCAACCTCTCCATGAGCGGAATCCTGCCGCTGCTGCTGAGCTCCGTCACCGCCACCCTCGTGAGCAGCCTGCTCCTGGGCGGGGAGAGCCCCTTCGCCGCGGCCGTAGAGCCTTTCAGCATTCACAACGTGCCGTTCTACATCCTTCTGGGTGCCTTCTGCGGCCTGTGCGCGCTCTACTTTATCCGCATGACGCTTCACCTGGAAGACCGCCTGGGCAGGCTCAAGAACCCGTACCTCAAGTGGATCCTGTCGGCATCGGCCCTCGGCCTTCTCATCTGGCTGTTCCCGCCGCTGCACGGTGAGGGCTACAATTTCCTGGGCCCCCTCCTGAACGGCACCCAGCCCGCCGACACGTGGCTCGTTCCCGGTTTCTTCCTGCTGGTCCTCCTGCTCAAGGTCTTCTCCATGACCTTCACCAACGCGGGCGGCGGCGTGGGCGGAACCTTCGGCCCCACCCTCTTCGTGGGCGCCGTCGCAGGCTTCGTCGTCGCCACGTCGCTGAACCTTTTGAAGGCCGATGTCCCCGTCTCCAACTTCGTCCTCGTGGGCATGGGCGGCCTCATGGCCGGCGTCATGCAGGCGCCCCTCACGGCCATCTTCCTCATCGCCGAGATTTCCGGCGGATATACGCTCCTGGTGCCGCTCATCCTGACATCGGCCATCGCCTACGGCGTTACCCGCATCTTCGAAAAATACTCCATCTACACCAAGCGAATCGCGGCCAGCGGCGAGCTCCTTACGCATGAGGCCGACCAAGCCGTGCTCACCCTCATGAAAACCGAAGGCCTCGTAGAGACGGACTTCAAGCCCGTTCGCATCGACGCCACCCTGGGCGAGCTGGTGCAGGTGGTCTCCAAGTCAGACCGCAACATCTTCCCGGTGCTGGACTCCCGGCATCACTTCCACGGCTATGTGGGCCTGGACGACATCCGCCAGGACATGTTCCAGACAGAACTCTACGACACGCGTCACGTATATAATTATATGCGCACGGCCCCGGAATACCTGGCCCCCGACGAGAGCATGGAATCCGTGATGCGCAAGTTCGAGAAAACCGGCGCCTGGAACCTCCCGGTGGTCACGGCCGACCGCGTTTACTGCGGCTTCCTGTCCAAATCCAAAATCTTCAGCGCCTACCGCGGCCAACTTAAAGACTTTTCCCAGGACTAATGAAAGAACTATACATTAAATATATAGCGCAGCTGCTGGGCGTACAGGCCTGGCAGGTGGAAAACTGCGCCCAGCTGTTCGCCGACGGCTGCACCGTCCCGTTCATCAGCCGGTACCGCAAGGAGCGCACCGGCGGCCTGAACGACATTGACGTAGCCGAAATCAAGCACTGGACCGAGGTCTTCGAGGAGATGGAAAAGCGCAAAGCCTCCATCCTCAAAACCATCGAGGAACAGGAAAAGCTCACCCCGGCCCTGCAGAAGCAGATCGAAAACTGCGTGAGCAGCAGTGAGCTCGAGGACCTGTACCTTCCTTATCGGCCCAAAAGAAAGACCCGCGCGACGGTAGCCATCGCCCGCGGGCTGCAGCCCCTCGCCGACCTACTGTGGAACGGCCGCACCAGCCGCCCCGAGCAGGAGGCCGCCAAATACGTGAAAGGGGAGGTGGGGAGCGTCGAGGAAGCCCTCCAGGGCGCGCGCGACATCCTGGCCGAGCGCATCAGCGAGACGGCCCTGAACCGCGAGACGCTGCGCGCCATCTACCGCACCCGCCGCGTGGAATCCAAGGCCACCAAAGCGGCCACCGAGAACCCCGAGGCCGCGAAATACCGCAACTACTTCAACTTCTCCCAGCCGGTGAGCAAGATCCCCGCGCACAACCTGCTGGCCATGCTGCGCGCGCAGGAAGAAGGCTTCCTAAAGGTGGACATCGACGCCGACGGAGAAAAGTGCGGGAACAAACTCTACTACGACTACTGCCAGGCGCAGGGGTACCCCTCCCGCGAAGCCGGCCTCCAGGTACGCGAGGCCGTGGACGACGCCTGGAAGCGCCTGCTGGACCCTTCGATCACCGGAGAAGTGCTCCGCGAAGCGAAGGAGAAGGCCGATATTGAATCCATCCAGGTCTTCGGCGACAACCTGCGCCAGCTGCTCCTGGCCCCGCCCGTGGGGCAGAAGCGCGTGCTGGCCATCGACCCGGGCTTTCGCACGGGCTGCAAAATCGTGGTGCTGGACGCGCAGGGCAACCTCCTCGCGCACGACGTAATCTTCCCGCACCCGCCGGTGAGCAAGAAAATCGAGGCCATCACGAAGGTGGTCGACTGGGCCGATAAATACTGCATCGAGGTCGTCGCCATCGGCAACGGCACCGCCGGCCGCGAGACGGAGGAGTTCGTCCGGAAAGTCGGCCTGCCTGAAAGCGTGCGCATCTTTTCGGTGAGCGAGGACGGCGCGTCGGTCTACTCGGCCTCCGAAGTGGGCCGCGAAGAGTTCCCGCAGTATGATGTGACGGTGCGCGGCGCGGTCTCCATCGGCCGTCGTCTGATGGACCCCCTCGCCGAACTCGTCAAGATTGACCCGAAGTCCCTCGGTGTGGGCCAGTACCAGCACGACGTAGACCAGGCCCTCCTCAAGGAAAAGCTCGATAATACCGTCGAGTCCTGCGTGAACTCCGTGGGCGTGGCGCTCAACACCGCCAGCCCTTACCTGCTGCAGTACGTCAGCGGTATCGGCCCCGCTCTGTCGAAGGCCATCACCGACTACCGCGCGGCGAACGGCGACTTCAAGAGCCGCGAAGAGCTGAAGAAAGTGCCCCGCCTGGGCGCCAAAGCCTACCAGCAGTGCGCGGGCTTCCTGCGCATCGCCGGGGCGGCCAACCCGCTGGACAATTCGGCCGTGCACCCCGAGGCCTACCATATTGTAGACAAGATGGCCCGGGACCTCAAGGTTTCCACGAAGGAACTTGTCGGGAACGCCGATCTTTGCAAGAAGATTGTGGCGGCCTCCTACGTGGAAGGGGACTTCGGCCTTCCCACCATCAACGACATCATCCTCGAACTCCAGAAGCCCGGCCGCGATCCGCGCGAGGCGGCGCAGGAGTTCTCTTTTGCCGACGATATCCACGACATCGAAGACCTCAAGATTGGCATGGAGCTTCCCGGCCTGGTGACCAACCTCACGGCCTTCGGCGCGTTCGTGGACATCGGCCTTCATGAAAACGGCCTCATCCATGCGTCCCAGATGGGCGTCCGCGGGATGGCCGTCCCTTCGAAGGTACTTAAACTGCATCAGCACGTGAGCGTGCAGGTGCTTTCCGTAGACCTGGAGCGCCGCCGGATCGGCCTCCGCCTGCTCAAATGAAAAGCTTATGCGTGATCAACTGAAGGTATATGCCGCCACGCTGGTGGCCATCACATTCTGGGGCCTTTCCTATATATGGAGCAACCGCCTCCTGGCCCAGGGCATTCCGGTGGAGTATTTCCTGCCCATCCGTATCTTTATTGCGTCGCTCATTCTGCTGGTGATGAACATCATCTGCGGGTACGACATGCGCATCAAGACGGATGATATTCGGAATTTCCTGCTGCTGGCCCTGTGTGAGCCGTTCATTTACTTCTTCTGCGAGACCTACGGCATTCAGTTCACGGAGTCGCCCACCATTTCCGCGCTGGTGATTGCCGCTACGCCGGTTGTGGCCATTGGCGCCGGCGTGATGTTCTTCAATGAAAAGATTACCTGGCAGCATGTGGTGGGCATGGTCATCTGCCTCACCGGCCTGGTGCTGGTGACCAAGGCGCAGGCCAGTACCTCGCGTCTGTTTATCTTCGGTATTCTGGTTCTGATCTTCGCCGTGTTTGCCGAGGTAGGCTACGCTTCCTTCACGAAGTGCCTCTCCGGCGGGTACAAGCCCTCGGTGATTGTGATGTATCAGTTCCTCATTGGTACCGTGTTCTTCATTCCGCTGTTCCTTACGCGCGGTATGGAGAATTATGACCCTGACATTTATCTCGGCCCCGGCTTCTGGGAGTCCGTGCTTTGCCTTGCGGTGCTGTGCTCCAGCGTGGCTTTCGCCCTCTGGGCCTTCTCCATTAAGCACCTCGGTGTGGCCAAGTCCAGCATCTTCCAGGCCATGACGCCCATCGTGGCCGCCCTCGCCGCCGTAATCCTGGGGGAGGAGAAGCTCTGCGCCCTGCAATGGGTGGGCCTGGGCATCGCCGTGGGAGGCGTTGTCCTGACGCAGCTCAATATCGGCTCAAAGAGCCTTTTCGCTAAAACTTCCGGAAACGAAGGCCGATAACGCCCCAGAACGCTTCGCCGAAGATACCGCCGCTCATCTTTGAGGTACCCTTCTGGCGGTTGGTGAAGATGATGGGAACCTCCTGCAGCTTGAAGCCTTTCTTCCAGGCGGTGTACTTCATCTCAATCTGGAAACCATATCCCTTCATGCGCACGCCGTCCAGGTCGATGCCTTCCAGCGCGCGGCGGCTGTAGCAGACAAAGCCGGCGGTGGTGTCGTAGACTTTCATGCAGAGCACCGTGCGGACGTAAGCCGATGCACACCAGGACATGATGATTCTCCCCATGGGCCAGTCTACCACCGAGACGCCGTTGGAATAACGGGAGCCGATGGCCACATCCGCGCCTTCCTTCGCGCACGCGGCGTACAGGCGGATGAGGTCTTTAGGGTCGTGGGAGAAGTCCGCGTCCATTTCAAATATATAGTCGTAGCCGTTCTCGATGGCCCAGCGGAAGCCGGCCAGGTAGGCGGTGCCCAGGCCCAGCTTGCCGCTGCGCTCAATCAGGTGCAGGCGGTCCTGGCTTTCCTGGACGTTCTTGACGATTTGGGCGGTTCCGTCGGGGGAGCCGTCGTCGATAACTAATACATGATAGTCGCCGGGAAGGGCGAAAACGGCCTCGAGAATGTCCTTGATATTCTCTTTCTCGTTGTAAGTGGGGATGATTACCAGCTTTTTATCCATAGATACAAAGATAATAGATTTTTCTATTCTTGACATCTATTATTACAGCTAATTTTTCCGGACTAAAATTTTTTCAAAAAAAGTTAGGAAAAGTTTGCAGATTCAAAAAAAGTGCGTACCTTTGCAATCCCGTTCGGAACACGAGCGGGTTTTTAATCAAAAGTTCATTGAAAAGACTGAAAGGAAAGTACAAGCAAGTACCGAGAAATTGTAATACAATTTATCAATACGAGCGTCAGT
>Ga0265298_10011501_pt1 | contig 10358 bp, 14 predicted proteins | sample AusTroGonzalo_MG_3_FD_193486 | JGI IMG/M metagenome (GOLD analysis project Ga0265298, IMG submission 193486) | Bovine rumen microbial communities from tropical cattle in Woodstock, Queensland, Australia - Gonzalo_01 | ecosystem: Host-associated > Mammals > Digestive system > Stomach > Rumen ... | reverse complement strand
AGAGGCTGTGGTATTGATTAAAACAACAGATACTGATAAAATGAATTTAGCATTGCAAAGAATAAATGTTTCACTAATGAAAAAACATAAGGTTGCTTTATCAACAGAAGCTAGTGAAGAAGAACTAAGAGCTATCTTAGCAAATAAAACAATATTCACAAATCCTGAGCAATTCTTAAAAACATTAAAAACACTTCTTGGAATGTAAAATGGAAAGGATGAGATGATGAAAAACTATAAAAAATTTTATGAAATTGACAACAATAGATACTATACTATCACAGCTGATAATGAGTTATATCTAGGTACTGAGAGTTTTTTGAAAATTGGTAAGAATAAACTATTTAGAAAACAAAAAACATTAACAACAGGTTTCAAATTATTAAAAATGTCTGCTCCAATATCTATATTATTTAATGCTTTAGATAGTGTAGAACCTAGTGTGTTACAACCATATGATGGGGATGACATGATTGTATATGATAAAATTGATAACTTTAAATTAAAAGAAGATATTAAGAAAGCATATACACAATCTATTGATGATGAAATTGAAAGTTTAAGACAACAAGTAAATGAACTTTTAGGAGATGGAAAAGTAGAACTTGCTGGACAATTACAAAAGTATATAGGAGATTTACAAAAAGTTAATCCATTAGAGGGTATTGATTTAGAAGAACCTAAACATACATCAGGTTTAATAATCAAATATATGTTAAAGTCAAATCTAGAACATCTATATACAGAAGATGTAACAGCATTTGCAAAAGATGTTTATTTATATGAACAAGATTGTTTTGGAACATTAACAATTTATAGAGTAAAAACTATAAAGAATGTTGTAAAAACTATAGATACATTTATTTATGATAAAGAATTAATTGGAAATTTATTAAAAACTATTTATGAGGAAGGAAGATAATTATGGTAGATACAAGTTTAAATAAAAAATATACTGCAAAAGAAGGAGGAGCTCCAGACTTTAGTCCTATTCCAGATGGAATATATAGAGCTAGAGTTAAAGAGGTTACACCTTGGGAACCTAAAACTCAAACTGTTAAAGTCATTCAAAAGGATGAAAACGGAAAAGCACTTACAAATGAAAAAGGAGAAAAAGTAAGAGAAACAGTTCCTAACTGTACTTTCTATAATTGTACAGTTAAAATGGAAATTGTTGGTGGAGCATATGATGGTAGAATAGTTTTCCACAACTTAACTACACATCCAAATATGGACCACACTATTCCAAATTTCTTATATGGACTTGGTTTACAAGAAGTTGCAGCAAGTGAGATACAAGAAAAAACTAAAGGGCTTACTTGTGATATAGATGTGTTTACTGATTCTTATGATAAGACAGTTCAAAATAAAGATACTGGTTTAGATGAAGTTCAAAAAAGATATGTTAATCATGTAAAATCATTTAAAAAAGTTGAAAGTGCAATCCCTAATGCTGAAATAGAAACAGAAGATTATGGATTCTAGTAGGGTTTAGATATGGAATACTTTAAAAAGTATTTTAATGAAATTGAGGATAAAGATTGGTTTGCAGAAGAAGTTAAGGTTTGCTGTCCATTTCATGATGATAGTAAACCCTCTGCATCAATTAATACCACAAAAAATCTATTCCACTGTTGGGTTTGTGATATAGGCTATAATGAAGAACAATTTATAGCAAAAGTAAATAATATTCCAACTACGGAAGCAATCAAACTACTAGATAGATACAATATAAACAATGATTGGGATGTGAATAAAGGACTACTATGGTCTGATGAAATATTTTTAAATAAAGTTAAGAGTCTAGGATTATCAGATGATATAATAAATGATCTTAATCTAGGATTAATAAAAGTTAACAATAAAAGAATGTTAGGAATACCAGTATTCTATAATAATATTCTTGTAGATGTTAGAAAGTATAATTTATTAAAATATGATAATGTACCAAAGTGTAGTTCTAATGATGATGCTGAAAGTGGTTGGATTATACCTTATGATGCCTTTTTAAAGAGTGATGAAGTGTGTTATCTTTTTGAAGGTGAAAAGGATATGCTTATTGCTAGAGAACAGGGAATGAATGCTTATACATTAACTTGTGGAGCTGGAGCTGTTCCTAACTCTAAGATAATAGGTTCATTTAAAGATAAAGAAATTGTACTATGTTATGACAATGATGAGGCAGGTAAAAAAGGTATGCTAAATATCTTTAAATGTATAAAAGATATAGCAAAAGATGTTAAATATATAAAGATAGGTGATGTTGTAAAAGAAGAAAAAGAAGATTTCTATGATTATATTACGAAATATAATGGAGATATATTTGAATTTTATTCTCTTGAGCAACATCATTTTAATTTAGAAGAAATTGAGAAAAAAGTTAGAATTACAATAAAAGAAGCTTTAAATGAGAATAGATTAAGAAAGAAATTAAAAAGTATTATAACAGTTACTAGTGAATTCCAAGACCCTTACTCAGTTCCTACAGTTGTAGAATTTGAGAAAGCTGATGAAAAAGGCTCTAAAAGTGAAACTATGATAACTGGAGAGAAAAGAAGTTGGTTTCTAGAAGAACATAATTTAGTACAGATGTTAGAATTAATAGAAGCTAATGCTAAAGATGTAGAGGTTAAAAACAAACTTAAGAGTTATGTTGGAATACCTTCAGCAGAACCATTTGTAGAGGTTAAGATGAAAGAACCTAAGACAGTATATAAGACAACAGTTGTTGATAAAGATACTGATGGGTCTGCACAAAGTTTAGACTTATATAGTTTTGAGAGACTAGATGTAGGTGGTCAATATGTTATAGATTATATAATATACCCACATCCCACTAAACATCAAAAATTAGTAGCAATTTGTACTAATTGTATTCCAGTACATGATAATAGGAATTATATAACAAATAAAGAAATACTTAAGTTATTCCAACATGAAGGAACTATAGAAGAAAGATTAGATTATTTATATCAAAGTGCTAAGCATCATATAGCAAAGCATTTAAATTATAATATATGGTTAATGAGTGATTTAGTATTCAACTCTATATTAGATTTCGATTATGGTGGAATTATGAGAGGTTGTCTAGATGTTTTCTTCCTAGGAGATACACAAGTAGGTAAGTCTGAAACAACAGGAGAGATGGTTAGACTATATAATTTTGGTCATTTCTTATCACTTAAAACATCTACAACAGTTGGTCTAATTGGTGGTTCTAGTAAAGTAGATGGCTCATATTGTAACACAATAGGGTCTATACCTAGACAACATAAAAGACTAGCTGTATTGGAGGAATTTAGTGGAGCTAGACCTGATTTTATAAAGACTATGACTGATATAAGAAGTAGTAATGAGTTAAGACTTTCTAGAGTTAGTGGAGAACTTATAGTACCTTGTAAATTAAGAATGATAACTATATCAAATCCAGTAAATGATGAAAATGGAAACCCTAGATTTTTAAATACATTCCCTAATGGTGTAATGCCACTTATGGAACTTATAAGAAGTGCAGAAGATGTATCTAGATATGATGGTTTTCTATTAATACCAAAAGTTGAAAAAAGATTAAATCCATTTGCTTATACATTACAAGGAACTCCAATACCAAAAGAAGCTTATCAAAACAAAATAAATTGGGTAGCAACTAGAGAAGTTAATAATGTTAAATTTGCTGATGGTGTAGAGAGTTATATTTGGGAAAAAGCAGAAGAACTTAATGGGGTATTTGAATGTAATTTCCCACTATTTGGAACTACAACATCTAAAAAATTAGCAAGATTCTGTGTAGCTTTAGCAAGTCTACTTGTAAATGTTGATGATACTTATGAGAACATAATTGTTACAAAAGATATAGTAGATTATATGGTTAAATATCTTACTAGCATTTATGATAATGATATATTTAAATTAAAGAATTATGCAGAAGAATATAGAGAATATAGTAATTGTACAGAAGCTGATGTTAAAGACTTACAAGATTTATATGCTAGAAATGCAACATTATTTAGTTTCTTAAATGGTCAAAGTAAAACATCAAGATCTAATTTATCAAGTGTATCTGGCTTAGAAAGTTCTAAATTCTGTGCAATATTTAATAAATTAGTTGCTAGAAAGTTTATCAGATTAAATCTAGATAATGTATACCCTACTGATAAATTTAGAAAAGCATTTAATAAAATAGATAAAAATTTCACTACTGATACTGGTAGTATGATAAATGTATCAGAAAAGAATGATAGTGGAGTTGTATTTATAAATGATTTGGGAGGAGAAAATTAATGGTATTAAGTGAAGAGGAGTTAGAAAAATATAAAACACATCCTAGAGTTCTAGAAATAAGATTTATTACATTATTTGATATGTTTGAGAAGGAACTTGGTTACTTACAAGCAACTAAGTCCTTCCAGGCAATCTGTGATGCATTTAACTGTAATATGAGATTATTACAAGCTATTATAAATAAAAGATTTGAGATTAAAAGAAAGTCAAAAACTAATTTTAGGAGATGGAGACAAGAAGTTATATTTTCATCTTATGTTTATGGAGAAAGTATATATAAAGTGGCTAAAGTGTATTTCAAGGTAAAACCTGAGACTTTATATAACCAAAGGGAATTATATGATATAAATAATTTTTTAACTGAGGAGTGGTTAAGTAAATTAGATGATGATGTAAAATTATCTGGGGAATATTCTTATAGAAATGAGGTAGTTAGGTTCTTAGAAATGGTTAATATTATGTCTGGGGTATTAAAGGAATGGAATGGTGATTTTTAATGTTCTTATATCAGAAACTAGGTTATAATTATAAACATATAGATATAAATAATCTTATGGAATTAGAAGATTTCATATATGAAATAAATGAAACTAAACCAGATTATATATACTATGATACTGAAACTGATGGTTTACATATAAAAACATCTAAACCATTTCTAGTATCTATGGGATTTAAAAAAGATGGTGTAAAAGAAATTATAACAATGGATTACAATAAATTAACTATGAAAAGAATATGGAAAAATATTGAGTATTCACCAGAATTAAAAAAGAATCCTAACTATATAGGTGTAGGAGCACATAATGCTAAATATGATTATCATATGATGGAAAATGGTGGTAGTCCTATTCCAGATGAAATAGATTTATTTGATAGCATTACAGTTGCTAGATTAACTGAATATGTTGATGAACATGCTAGTATGAGTCTAGAAACACTTGGTGGTAAATATGTTGATGATAATGCTAAATTTGCTGGTAAGGTTATTAAAGATATTATTAAAAAGATTAATGCTGAAAGAAGAAAACAACTTAGAGAAGATATTATGGATGAATTTCCAGAAGATGGATTCTTTACTATAACTAAAGTTGGTAAAAGAAAAGCAACTGGTAAATTATCTAAACTTATTGAAGAATATGATAAAACTAGAACTCAGTTTTTGAATGATGATAATGTTTATTTTAAATTTATTGATGAGCACTATAAACCTGCTACATATCAAGATGTTTATAAAAGAGAACCAGAGTTAATGAGAAGTTATGCTGCTGATGATATTGTTATAGGTCTAGAATATTTAGATAAAGCTATGCCTACATTATTAAAAGTTGATAAAGACTTAACTGTTACAAAAAGAGAAGGTAAATTGATTAAAGCTGTTGCTTGGATGGAAAATACTGGAATGAAAGTTGATGTAGATTATGTGCTAAATTGTAGAAAGAATATGGTAGCTTATAGAGATTTATTATACTTTGAATTACAAATGTACACAGGTATGGAATTTACAGTAGGACAACATGAAACTATAAAGAAATTATTACTAGTTAGATACATGATAAAAACTGATAAAGCTGATGAAAAAGCATTAAAATATATTAGAGAACATACAGATAATGATGAAGTTAAAGATATATGCAGCAATATTCTAGAATTAAGAACACTTGATAAATGGATTTCAACATATGTAGATGGTAAATTGAATTCAGTAGTAGATGGAAGAATATATACTGATATAAACAATAGTGGAGCTGTTAGTGGTAGAGTTAGTTGTGATATGCAACAACAACCTAAAGAAGCTTTATTTGATAGAGATGGAAACGAGTTATTCCACCCTAGAAGAATGTTTATTTGTGATGATAATAGTTGTTTAGCATATATTGATCAAAGTCAAATGGAACTAAGAGTACAAGCATATTATACAATTATACATGCTAGTGAACCAGATTTATTAATGTGTAGAGCTTATATGCCTTATAATTGTTACAACGAGAATTCAACTAAATTTGATTATACTAACCCTGAACATATAAAGAATTATAGTAAACATCAATGGTATGAATGTATGACTGGAAAAGAATGGATACCAACTGATTTACATAGTGCTACTACTAAAAATGCATTTCCTGAACTAGAAGAAGGTACTCCAGAATTTAAACACCATAGAAAATTAGGTAAGAGAGCTAACTTCCTAAAAGTTTATCAAGGTGGAGTAGATGCATTGATGAATGCACTAGATGTTAATAGAGATACTGCTGAGAAATTAGATAAAGCATTCTATAAATCTTTTCCTAGAATTAGAGAATATCAAGACTGGGTTACTAATCATTTAAATCAGTATGGTTATGTAGAAAACTTATATGGTAGAAGATACTATATGGATAATAGTAAATTCTTCTATAGAGCTTGTAATTATCTAATTCAAGGAACTTGTGCTGATATGGTTAAAACTTTTGAGATAAAAGTATATGATTATATTAAACAAAATAACTTAAAATCTAGATTAGTATTACCTATACATGATGAGTTATGTTTGAGTGTACCGCTAGATGAAATGTTTGTAATAAAAGAAGTAAAAAGAATAATGGAAGATGTTACTGATGTTATTAAGTCTATTCCTATGATAGCTGAACCAGAAGTGACATATACGAATTGGGCTGAAAAGAAAGAATATGAGGTGTAAAAATGAAAACAATAACAACATATGAATTATTAGGAATGATTAAAGATGGTAAAGCACCAAAGAAAATAAAATATAATGATAAAATTTGGAATTATAAAGATGGAATTATGGAATATAGATCAGAAGGTATTTATTTTGGTTTAAGTAATTTTGAGTTTGATGAATTAAACGAAAAAGTAGAAATCCTAGAAGAAGAAAAGAAAATTCCTGAAAAATTACCAAAAAGTGTCACAGACAATGCTTGTAGTAGTAAAGATATGAGATTAATAGCAAATACATTAAATCAATTAATAAATTATCTTGAAAGTAAAGAAAAAGGAGAATAAGATATGACTTGCAGAAATGAAATTGCATTTAGTTTTAAAGAAAAATCAAGAAATGATTTATTAGATTATGTGTGTGACAGGATTGATAAAAATGAAAGAGATTTAGAAGAATTGTGGAATTGTATAGGATTGACATTAGCATATCTTGAAACAAAAGATTTTTCACAAGCTTTTGAAAGCACTACAAATGAAAATTATATAAGAAAACAAATTAAAAATTTATTAAAAACAAACCAACAACATTGTATTGAACATTATAAAGAAAATTGGTTAAGTAAATTTAAAAGGAAGTGATAAAGATGAAAATAATTGATTTATTAAATAAAATAGCAAATGGTGAAGAAGTACCAAAGAAGATTATATACCGAAATACAATATTCACATATTATAATGAAACCAAGCAATACTATACAAATAGTTGTATAGAAACAACTTTAACTGAATCATTAAGAGGTTATTTATTGAATTTTGATAGATTAAATGATGAAGTAGAAATCCTAGAAGAAGAAGAAAAGAAAATACCTGAAATAATTCATTGGCATGAAGAAAATGGTGTTGGAAATGTTGATGATGCTTTTTATGTAGATGTTAATGATAAATCACAATATGTTGATAGTGAATATGATAGCTGGGAAATGACTGTAATATTAAAAATCAATGAAATAATAGATTATCTTGAAAGCAAAGAAAAAGGAGAATAGGTATGATAATAGGAATAATTAGTACATTAATGTTTATAATTGGTTTATATTTAGCAATATTTAAAACAGAAAATGATAATCTTTACTGGACAGGATATCATATGACTATGATAGGAGTAGCTGGAATATGTGTTTTTATAATTGTTAATATAGACATTATTTTAAGTTGGTTTGAGATTTAGAAAGCAAAGGTGAGTAATAATGAAAAGATTACATGAAAAGATTAAACCACATGAATTAAAAGGTGTACAATTAGGTGTAGTTGAAAGATTTAGAGAATTATATAGTGATTTACTATATTTTATAGAAGATAATTGTAAACAATCAAGAGAAACTAGTTTAGCAATAACTAAACTAGAAGAATCACTTATGTGGTTAACTAAAGGAATATCTAGAGAGGAAGATGATGTAAATGAAACTATTGAATAAGAAAAAACAATTAATATTTGAATTTGAAGAAGATGAAAAAGGAATTTTAGTTTCTGCTGTAATTAAAGGTAAACTAAATGATAATCATGTACTAGCTGCTAAAAGTTTTATAGATAATAGGATAAAAGAATGTCAAAAACAAAAGAAAGCAAACTTGAAGAACAAGTAGAAAAGTTTATGAATGATAAAGGTATTTGGCAACTTGCTAGATACCAGGCACAATCTAATCAAAATGGTTTACCTGATAGATTATATTTATACAAAGGCTTTCTACTAGGACTAGAACTAAAAGCTGATGGTGGTAAACCTACTAAATTACAATTAAAGAAACTTAAAGCAATAAACGATAATGGTGGTATAGGTTTAATAGTTAAAGATGTTGAAATAGTTGAATATTTAATTGATATGTTAGATTTTTATACTAATATAAAACAAGATTATATTCTTAAATGGATAATAAATTATATGGAGGAAACGGATGAATATAAAGGAATACATGCAGAAGATTTTATATGATTTAAGTCAAGAAGGGTTTATACTTCAATATTATGAAGCATATTCTACTTCTAGTTGTTATATAAAATTAGATTATGGTGTTAGCAATTCAATAAGAATAGCAGACCATAAAGGTAAAGATAAATACCCTTATAGATTTAACTTAATGATAGGACTAGATAAGTCTTATACTGATGATGGTAGATACTATTATAGTGTTGATGATTATAAAGAAATGATAATGGATATTAAGAAATTCAAAGAAGAACAACTTAATAAATTTGGTTTTAAATACTATGATTATATGCTAGAAAATAAGAAAGAGTCTAAGAATAAACAAGGTTTCTGGGCTAAAGCTACACAGTATAATGAATAATTTTTGAACTTTTTAATAAAGTATGTGCTATAATGTAAACAGAAGGGAAAAGGTATTATGAAAGAAATATGGAAAGATATAAAAGGCTATGAAGGCTTATATCAAATTAGTAATTTAGGTAATGTGAAAAGCTTATGCTATCAACATGGTAAAACTCCTAAAATTCTTAAACAAGCAAAAGATTATGATGGTTATTGTTTGGTATCTCTTTCTAAAAATGGTAAACATATTACAGCAAAGGTACATAGATTAGTTGCAGAAGCATTTATTGGTCATAGTGATTTGCAAATAAATCATAAAGATGAAAATAAAAGCAACAATAATTTGTCTAATTTAGAATACTGCACACCTAAATATAATTCTAGATATTCAAAATCTAAAGTTGTTTTACAAATTGATAAATCTGGAAATGTCATAAAGGAATGGAATTGTATAAGAGATATAGAAGAAGAATTAGGAATAAATCATTCGAATATAAGTAGTTGTTGTAAAAACCATTTGTACAAAACAGTTGGTGGTTATATTTGGAAATATAAGGAGGAATTATGTTAAATAGTAGATATAATGTTATAGCTAGTAGCTTATCTAGTTATATGGGTGTAGGATTCAATACACCTCAAGAACAATTAGACTTTGACTTAGGAAATGAAGAAAGAATAGTTGATGATGAAGCTCAAGATAGAATGAATTTAGGTATAGCTCTAGAAGATGGATGCTTAAATTATTTTGAGAAGAAAATGGGAATTAGTATTGATGAGAGAAACTCTGAATATAAATTTGCATTCAATGATCAACTTAAGTGTAAAAGAGATGGTAGAACATTCTTAGATGGTGTTGAAACTGGAGTTGAAAATAAATACTCTAATTCATCTGCTGAATGTTTTACTGATAGTATTGGTTATGAAATACAATGTCAAGCATATATGGAAGCATGGGGCTTAGACCAATGGTTATTATGTGGTGTGTGGCAAGGTAAACCAACTTGTAGAATAATAAAGAGAAATCAAGAAATTATAAATGATATTGAAACAATAGTAAATGCTGTTGTAGAAATAATGATGGGTTTAAGA
>Ga0265298_10011500_pt1 | contig 10358 bp, 9 predicted proteins | sample AusTroGonzalo_MG_3_FD_193486 | JGI IMG/M metagenome (GOLD analysis project Ga0265298, IMG submission 193486) | Bovine rumen microbial communities from tropical cattle in Woodstock, Queensland, Australia - Gonzalo_01 | ecosystem: Host-associated > Mammals > Digestive system > Stomach > Rumen ... | reverse complement strand
CTTGGCGCAGCTCATTGAGAAGATGAGCAAACGGCGATAAACTGAGAAAACGCTTATACGGATCGGGGAAAAGACTGAGAAAACCGGGATGGGGAGATCATGACCATGCATTTTGTGGATGCAAAAGGGATACTTACCGGCAGCGGCGGGAACTATGGAATGAACATTTACAGAGGATGTTCCCACGGCTGCATTTACTGCGACAGCCGCAGCAGATGTTACCAGTTCACGCACCCTTTTGAGGATATTGAGGTGAAACAGAATGCTCCCGAGCTGCTTATGGCTGCGCTTCGTTCCAAACGGAAGAAGTGCATGATCGGAACCGGCGCCATGTCTGATCCCTATATGCATTGCGAAGAGGAACTCCGGCTGACGCGAAAATGCCTTGAGATCATTCTGGAATATGGATTCGGCGCAGCGGTCCAGACGAAATCCGACAGGATCCTGCAGGACATCGATCTTCTGGATGAGATCAATAAAAAAGCAAAATGTGTGGTGCAGGTCACCCTTACAACATATGATGATGATTTATGCCGGATCATAGAACCGAATGTGTGCAACACTAAACGGCGGATAGAAATTCTCGAAGAAATGCAGAAAAGAAATATCCCCACCGTTGTCTGGCTGAGTCCCATTCTCCCGTTTATCAATGACACGGATGATAATATCGAAAAGATCCTTAATGAATGCGTGCGCGTCGGGGTAAAGGGAATCCTGTGTTTCGGGATGGGACTGACACTCCGGGACGGGGACAGGGAATATTACTATGCGGCACTGGACAGGCATTTTCCGGGATTAAAGCAGAGATATATCAAGACCTACGGCAATGCCTACGAACTGCCGAGCCCGAACAATGACCGGCTTATGCAGAAGTTTACCGATGTCTGCAGCAAGAACAACATACTTTGCACGCCGGAAGAATGCTTTGGATATCTGCATGAACTGCCGGAAAAATACGCACAGATGAGCATTTTTGATTTTTCAGAACCCGGTAAGCCATAGACAGTTTCGGGATATTTCAGAGGAATCAAAATCCGGAACAAGGAACACTTTAAAAAAAAATATTCCGGGCAAGATAAGCAGACGGAAAATAAGTTGGATAAGAACAGGGGGGTAAAATAAAATGCTTGAAACAGAACGCCTGATCCTGCGTCGCTGGGAGGACAGTGATGCAGAGGATATGTATAAATATGCCAGTGATCCTGATGTGGGGCCCATCGCGGGATGGCCGGTACATCAGAGTGTTGAGGAGAGCCTGGATGTGATCAGAAATGTCCTCAACGGAAAAGAAGCCTATGCGGTCTGCCTGAAAAAGGACGGAAAGGCCATCGGGGCCATCGAACTGAAACTGAACGGACATCATGATTTTTCTGACCGGGATGATGAGTGCGAGATGGGCTTCTGGATCGGAAAGCCCTTCTGGGGACAGGGGATCATACCGGAGGCAGTAAAGGAAATGCTCCGCCACGCATTTGAAGACTGCGGCATGCGAAAGGTCTGGATCGGATATTATGAGGGCAATACAAAATCGAAACGTGTGCAGGAGAAAGCCGGATTCCGCTACCAATGGAAGTCGGAAGATGTGGATGTCCCTCTCATGCATGAGAAGCGTACTGGGCATGTGAGCAGTATGACAAAAGATCAGTGGCAGTGGGACAGGTTGTATGAGGCCGCCTTAGCCGTACGGAATGAACGCAGAATATCCGAATATGTCACCTGCGGCGAGGTTTCTGCAGCAATCCTGTCAAGTTCCGGCAGGATATACACAGGCGTTTGTATTGATACCTGCTCGACACTTGGTATATGCGCAGAGCGGAACGCAATTTTTAATATGATCACCAATGGAGAGCAGGAGATCGATAAGGTGATCGCCATCCTGCCCGACGGATCCAGCGGGGCCCCCTGTGGTGCATGCCGGGAACTTATGGTACAGTTGATGCCGGGAAAATATAAAGATATCGAGATTATGATGGATTACAAACAGGAACGGATCATGACCATGGGAGAACTGACACCGGAGTGGTGGATCGGATAGGCTGTTAAGATAGAAAACACTTGATTTTACGTGGGGAAATGTTATACTTGAAAAGTTTAAAGGAAAAGGAAGAACTAAAGCTCAGAGGCAGGATATGAAGTAAAAAATGAAAGATAAAAACAGCATTAAGAAGACTTTGGTTTTCCTTACGGCACAAAGAAAGGCACCAAAATATACGATCATTATCCCGATCCTGATCTACGCAATGTTTTATGTCGGGATGATTTTTGCAGGACGTTCCGAAGGGTCACTCACGATCTTCGGGGAGCCGCTCCAGATCGCGTCGCTGACAGGCGTTTTTTCCGCACTTGGCAATCTTTGCCTTGTGATCATGGTACTGAAATATGATAAGCTTGGCTTCATCATTTCCATGATCATCCTCTCGGTTCAGTATCCGAGTCTTATCGTATGGATTGCTGTTCGTCACAATATGCAGGGAGTTCCCGGATTCTTCACCAATACATTTACATTGATCATGATCGTGATCATTTACCGGAATCACAGGAAGATGGAAAATGATCAGAGGCGTATGCAGGATCTGTTTGAGCAGACGGCAACTGCACTGGTCAATGCGATCGACGCGAAGGATACCTATACCAAGGGACATTCCTCCAGAGTGGCCGAGTATTCACGGCGGCTTGCGGAATTGAATTATAAGAGTCCGAAGGAATGTGACGAGGTTTACTATACGGCACTGCTGCACGATGTAGGAAAGATCGGTGTGCCGAGTACCATTATTAATAAGGCCGGAAAGCTGACGGCTGAGGAGTATGAGCTGGTAAAGAATCATCCCGTGCTGGGAGCGCAGATCCTGGAAACCATCAGCGAATATCCGTACCTCAGTATCGGAGCACATTATCATCATGAGCGCTATGACGGAAAGGGATACCCCGAGGGACTGAAGGGCGAGGAAATCCCCGAGATCGCGCGGATCGTGGGCGTGGCGGATGCATACGATGCCATGACCTCCATTCGAAGCTATCGTGATCCGATCCCCCAGGACAGAGTCCGTGAGGAGATCGTCAAGGGTGCGGGAACCCAGTTTGATCCCGAATATGCAAGACTTATGCTGCATCTGATCGATGTGGATACCGAGTATGAAATGCAGGAGCGGGCGCAGGCCGGAATATCCGACAGAAAGAAGCAGCTGACCATCGGCGAATACAGAAGCGCATGCGTGGCCGGGATCCTGATCAATTCCTTTGCCACGACTCTCCGTATGGCTATCAGCTCGGATGATGAGGCAGCGGGAATCGCGCCGGTTCCGTCCATTATCCTGTTTGATTCACTGGATGGACTTTTTCATTCAACGGAGCGGGATATCGCCGACATGGTATATTTCGAGTACGGCGAGCTTTGGTTCGACGGACGGTATACTGTCGGCGGAGCGAGAAAGATTGAAGTAAAGGTTGAGGAAACTGGTGCTCCGGATGTGGAGCTGAACGGTGAATATAAGCTTGAGGCAGTTCGCGTCAGCGATCATGCAAGGCTCAGGATCATCGGAAAGAACCGGACGGTTGAGGCGGTGATCGCACTTCCGGATAAGTCCAGATTCATGTATATCGGTCTTACCGGAGAGCACTGCATGATCAGCGACCTCAGCTCCGAAAAGGCGGAAGCAGAGACCTCTGCGGATTCGATCCCGAGGATTGCCGAGGAGATCAGTTACATCAAAGGCCCGGCCGGGGATGTTCCGAATGTACAGGTTGACGGCTTCAGGACAGATGCATCCCAGGGAATCGAGATACGGGACGGTCTTAAGATCGCATTTCACGCCATGAGCCTTCCGACGGCCAGACTGGTATGGCACTGTCCTTTCGTGGATGTGTTCTGTTCCGATGATGGTCTGGTGGATGGCGCGAATTACCGGGACCTTGCACTGGCGCGACTGGACGGAGAGTGCTGGGAGTATGATCCGGACTGTTTTGTAAAAAATCATGTGGTAGAGCACCATGATTTTCCCGGCTGGGATGCATGGATGGAGTATAACCACAAGGGGTATGATGCGGTTGTAACCTTCAAAGTGAAGGATAATGACCTCATGATCATTACCGATAACTGTGGAATACTTGTAAAAAACACCGTTGAAATGAACGGCATCGGACGTCCGGTCTACGCTGCCATCACAGGAGATGAGGTGGCGGTTACGAATATCCGAGTGGAATAATAAGTATAAGAAGAGCGTTGCAAAAAAAAGCAACGCTCTTTTTGATTTTGTGGTATGATAGCTGTGTATGATATATTTATTAACGCTTCGCACCTGCAAAGGATCCCGTAAAAAGGAGGAAGTAACAATGAGGATATTATGTCTTGATGATGAATATCTGGCGCTCCAGATGTTGGAAACCTGTGTCCGGGAGGTAAAGCCGGATGCAGAGGTGGAGGGCTTTGACGATCAGGACGAGCTCCTGGAATCAGCGGAGAAGGCCGGCTGCGATGTGGCATTTCTGGATATCCACATGCGCGGAATGAACGGTGTGGAAGTGGCAAAGCGCCTGAAGGAGATCAATCCGAAGATGAATATCATTTTTGTCACCGGTTTCTCCGAATATAAGGGCGACGCCATGGATATGAAGGCCTCCGGCTATATCATGAAGCCGGTAACCAAGGAAGAGGTTGCCGAAGAACTGAACAATCTCCGGTTCCCCATTGTTCCGAAGAAAAATGTGAAGTTGCGGATTCAGTGCTTCGGAAATTTTGACGTGTTCCTGCCGGACGGCGAGCATGTCCGCTTTGAGCGGTCCAAAGCGAAGGAGGTTTTCGCTTATCTTGTGCATCGTCACGGAAGTTCCTGCACCCTGCGGGAGATATTTGCCGCGATCTTTGAGGACGAACCTTATGAAAAGAAACTCCAGAATCTGCTGCAGACCTACATTTACGCCATGGTGAAAAGTCTGAAGGAGATCGGCGCAGAGGATGTGATCGTGAGAAGCTATAATGCCCTGGCGGTGAATCCGGACCTTGTGGACTGCGACTTTTACCGATTTAAGGAACTGGATCCCGGCGCAGTCAACGCCTATGAAAGCGAGTACATGAATCAGTATGCCTGGGCGGATTTTCTGTTTAACGATTACTAAAATAAATATAGGAATAACCGGTTTTATGAGAAAAGAGCGGGCAGCCTGCCCGCTTTTTTGTGTTCTGAAAATCTTTTTGCGGTTTGTAAAGAACTTGTAAATATCGCTCTGCTATAGTCACATCATAAACAGCACCAAAAGAACCAAGCTTATTCGCAGGAATCACACCGAGAAGCACAGAGAACTCGCAGGTATTGATCCCACCTACATGCGCCTTAAGGAAGAATATCCGATGGACTTTGAAAAGAGATGGGATAATGCAGAGGAACGGATCCGGGTTTGGTCTGCAGAATGGAAAAAGATGAATGTTCACGCAGAGATCAAGTTCATGAAAGAAGAACTGATCACCAGACTTCCCAACAATGATCTTTCCCGCTATGTTGTAGCAGCCATGGATGAGCATAAGGCGGCTGAAATGGTAGCGGAAAAGGAAGCAGGGAAGGCAGCCGAGAAGGCAGCATGTGAGCGCCTGAGCGATATCCTTACAAAGGCAATCCTTAAAGATCTTCATCGCAAAGGAAAAACAGACCGGCTTATGGGGATCGCAGTAGCTCCGGATTCCGTTAAGAAAATGAAGAAATATATCACTGAAGGACTGGAGAACTCCGGTAAACTTCGTACAAAGGCTGCGGCAACCCAGTTTCTTTCGGATATAAACGGCCTGAAGCTTACGGCGATTGGGTATATCGCGAATAAAGAAAGAGCAGCAAAGCAAAACCCAAGCAAAACAAAACCCCTTAAAAAGAACTACGAACGATCAACGAATCTCATATGCGAGACCTGAATGACAGAATAACATGACAGGAGGAAAGATATATGGAATGCATCATCGAACTGGGAATCAGTACTACTTTTATTCTTTCAGCGGCAGGAATTTTCATTTATAAGGTAAAGAATAATTCAAAATAAGAAGCAGAACAACCCCGGATTTCGGGGTTGTTCTTGTGTTCATCCGAAGATTTGTTTATAATCAGATTATCTGACCAGAGAGGAGAAAAGGCCATGCTAAAGCATTTATTTAAGGGGAAAATTCCGGCGGCGATCATAGTCGGACTCCTTATTGTCGTGTTTGCGACGTTGGTTACTCTCGGGGTAAGATTTTATTATAATCCGTATAGTTATAACACATCTGAATACATGTTTCTTAACGGACAGTACTCGGTCGATGGCGGGGAGTGGAAAACCATAGATCCAACCAAGCCCATCCAGGATACCTTTCGAAAAATAGAGTTCCGTGGAACGCTTACCGGCACCGCAGTTTCGTATGATGTGGTCAATATCTCCACAAATAATGTATGGTTTACTTTGGAAAGTCCGAAGGGAGAGATGGTCGATAAACATGTTTACCAGACGCTGGAGCAGCGTATAGATGAAATCTATCCTAATTATCCTCCTGAAATGGAGGACATCGTCCAGGCGGATAGGGAGAACTTTCTGGAACACAAAACTTATCAGATGAAGCAGCCGGAGACTCCGGGATACAGCGTGAAACAGGTGTATTTCGAAAGATGGCTGGATGATCTTGGTGAGTCATATCTTGACGTCGGCGGTGGATTTCGTTTTACTGTATGGAACCCATACCCTTCGGGAGAAATGAGTTTCTCCGAATGCTTCCGCGTATTTTATTGTCAGAAAAGTGAACAGTATCGATTATTCTATACAGAATTGATCGGACCGCTCTTCCTCTTCTTTATCGTTCTGCTTTTTGGAGTAATTTTCTTTCCGGTGGCCGGTTTCATCCAGGGAAAGATCGATTATAAGTATATTACCTTTGGAGTGCTCTGTTTCTTCTGGAGCATCTATATGTTTATGAAGAGTGCTGCCGGGTACCTGAACATCATGATCACTGACTCGGTGATCTGTCTTGTACTGGTGAAGATGGCGGAGTATCTCTTTATGATATCACTTATGATTTATCTTCGGTCCAACCTGAAGGAAGGAAGAGGAAGGGTCATCTCCGGAATCTTGGCGTTGCTGTTCACTGTGGCTGTGGTTACTGTCGGAATCCTGCAGATGACGGGAACCGCGGATCTGGTGGTTACCGGGAGCTGGATGAATTATCTGGCTGCGGCGGGTATCCTGTTCCTGATCCTGCTTCTGCTTTCGGAGGTGAAGGTCGGAAAGAATGCCTTAAGTTTCCTCATCTCCTGGGGACCTCTCGCACTTACCATTCTGACGGGACTGATCCTTGGGGCCTTTGATATTAAAGCGCCGGGAATCCTTATGTACGGAATTGCATTTACGATGGTCTACCAGATCATCCGTCTGATCGGAGATCTTCGGAGACAATACAAGGAGACCATTCGTTACCAGCAGATGCAGAAGGAATTGTACGAGGCGGAGGTGGCTGTGATGGTGAGTCAGATCCAGCCGCATTTCATGTACAATGCACTGTCCTCCATCGCCATGCTGTGTAAGGTGAATCCGGATACAGCCTATGATGCCACCATTGCCTTCTCCGAGTATCTGCGGGGGAATATGGATTCCCTGAAGCAGAAGGAACCGGTGCCTTTTGAAAAGGAACTGGAGCATTTGAAGAAATATCTTTTCATCGAGAAGCTCCGTTTCGGGAGAAAACTGAACATTGAGTATGATATCCAGACTATGGATTTCGTGGTTCCGCAGCTTTCCGTGCAGCCGTTGGTGGAGAATGCCGTGAAGCACGGCGTCGGACAGAAGAAGAAGGGTGGAACCGTAAAGATCATAACGAAGGAGACCGATAGCGGTTACGAGATCGTGATCTCCGATGACGGTGTGGGCTTTGATGTAAATGCACCGAGGAAAGAGGATGGACGGTCCCATGTGGGAATGGACAATACCAGAAGAAGACTGAAGGAAATGATCGGTGCGGAGGTCGTGATTGAAAGCACCGTAGGCGAAGGAACCACCGCAAGGGTTGTGATCCCACGGCGGGGGGCGGATGAGGTGTCATCCTGAGTGACCGAAGGGAGCGAAGGATCCCGTCACTTTGACGGGGTGTAAAAGATTTTGGGAGGTGGACAAATGATCATCAGATGTTGCGATGACGAGGAACTCATGCTCCAAATGCTGGAAATGGCCGTGCGGGGAGCAAAGCCGGATGCGGAAATCTGGGCCTATGACGACCAGGATGATCTGCTGGAAGATGCAGAGAAGGAAGGCTGTGATATCGCCTTTCTGGATATCCATATGCGAGGGATGAACGGTGTGGAACTGGCGAAGAGACTGAAGGAGATCAATCCGAAGATGAATATCATCTTTGTGACCGGGTTCAGTGAGTATGCCGGGGACGCGATGAAGATGCATGCCAGCGGATATATCATGAAGCCGGTGACTAAGGAGAAGGTGGAGGCTGAACTTGCGGATCTCAGGTTCCCCATCGAGCCGAAGGCAGGGGCGCTGCTTCGTGTACAGTGCTTTGGTAATTTCGATGTATTTACGCCGGATGGGGAGCATGTACATTTTGACCGGAGTCGTTCCAAGGAGATCTTCGCTTATCTGATCCACCGGCACGGAAGCTCCTGCACCACAAGAGAGATTGCAGCTGCACTCTTTGAGGATGAACCCTACGATGAAAAGCAGCAGAATTATCTGCAGCAGCTGATGTATGCCATGATAAAGAGCCTGAAGAAGATCGGTGTGGAGCAGGTGGTGAACCGGAGCTATAATGCGCTCTCGGTCAATCCGGAAATGATCGACTGCGATTACTGGCGGTTCAAGGAACTGGACGGCGGAGCTGTGAATTCCTACCAGAATGAGTATATGAGCCAGTATTCCTGGGCAGAGTTTTTCCTGGATGATTATTGATTTCCTGAAAACGGGAGAATCGGTGTGACAATTGTGTGACAGTTGTGCTGATATAATTCAAAATCGAATGATATATTTCATTAATCTGTTTTATTGAGGAGGAAAGAAAGATGAAGATTACAACATTTAACCCGCTGATCGTAACAAAGGACAGTGCACCGCTCGTAGAACTGTTTGAGGCTCTCGGATTTGAGAAACGTCACAATCTGAAGGCAAGCACCGGTGAGAAGGCGATCGACAGTATCCGGATGAAGAATGAAGCCGGATTTTATGTAGATATTTCCGAAGTTGAGGACTTCGCCCTTCCGCAGGATCTGACGCTGATCAGGATGAATGTGGACAATTTCGATGAAGCGTATGAGAAGCTGAAATCCATGGGATTTGTGAATCCCCGGGGAGATGATACCGTGGATACAAAGTCAAATAAGTCCGCTATGCTGAGATCTCCTTCCGGATTCGGAATCGATCTCTGCCAGCATATTAAGGATCATGACTGATCATAAATGCGCGACATGCAGGACGGCTGTATAAAACTGGAAAAATAAAAAACTGGAGAAGATGATTCATAACTGAATCATCTTCTCCAGTTCATTTTTTTTGTCGAAAATCTGATTGAGCAGCGCACTGTAATCCATCTTTGTGCGGGCTCGCAGAAGTTCGGTGATTTCAAAAACGGGCTGATAAAGCGGCGTGAGCGCCAGATTTCCGGTCACACCCTTCAGTGCGTGGGCGGCTTCAAAGGCAGTATCCAGATCCTCTGCTTCGATGGAGCTCTTTAATTTGGCAAAATTTGCTTCATTGGGAACGATGGAGACAAGCCGGAAGTAGAAGGTCTCATTTCCCATGCAGCGGGAGAGGCCCTCTTCTACATTTGCGCCGTATTGTTTCATAGATTCAAGTGTAAGCATAAACAGGATCCCCTCCTTATAATTCTTTTTCGATAAATGCTTTAAACTCTTCAGCAGGAACGGGCTTTGAGAAATAATAGCCCTGAATGATGTCACATCCTCTTTCTTTAAGCAGCTTCAGCTGTTCACTCGTTTCCACACCTTCGGCAATGACCGGAACATGAAGGAATTCGGCAATATCCAGAACCAGCTCAACAAGCTTCATGCTCTTGGCATCCTTCTCCATATTACGGACAAATTTCATATCCAGCTTCAGCGCGTCGAGAGGGATAGAGGTCAGCATATTCAGAGAAGAATAGCCTGAGCCGAAATCATCCATTTCGATCATAAATCCGCTTTCCCTCAGATTCTCCACAGTGGAGATCAGCTGCTCTGCATTTTCCGCGTAGGCGGATTCCGTGATCTCCAGCAGAAGTTCATTTGGTGCGAGTCCGTTCTCCTGAAGCAGACGGATAAAATTTTCCTTCAGCTCGGGATAGTAGATATCCATTCTGGATACATTTACGGATACCGGAACGGATACGCCGTACTGCTTTTTCCAGAGACCGATCT
>Ga0265298_10011499_pt1 | contig 10359 bp, 11 predicted proteins | sample AusTroGonzalo_MG_3_FD_193486 | JGI IMG/M metagenome (GOLD analysis project Ga0265298, IMG submission 193486) | Bovine rumen microbial communities from tropical cattle in Woodstock, Queensland, Australia - Gonzalo_01 | ecosystem: Host-associated > Mammals > Digestive system > Stomach > Rumen ... | reverse complement strand
AGGGATCGTCTTCCGGATCGGAGCCGTAAGGCGTAACGTCATAGGAAAAATCGGTGATATAAACCGGATGGATATGAAAGGTTGTGAAATGATATGGTTAAAGTGCTTTTCGTGTGCCATGGTGACAGTAGCCGACAGAGCGCAAATCGTTGCCTTGTGCGGCTTTGTGCGGCATATCTTTCCCTTTGGCCGGAAGGCTGACTACCGTTTTGCTACCGTTGAGGGAAGTAAGACAAAATATGTATGGAAGGGCAGGATAAACGTACAACCGTTGTACTACCAGAGTGAGCTTTGGGCCTTATGTACCAACGGTTTCAGAGGATTGATGGACAGCAGATATATACCCTGAAGGCCAGAGATAGATGTGGATGCTGATCAGCTCCGTCGCCCACAGGATGGGCAGTGAAGCGAGGAATGTACTACCGTTGTACAACCATAGCGACCTTCGGGCTTTATGTGCCAACGGTTTCAGAGGGTCAGAAGACGAGAGATAAAAGGGAAGACGATGCAGTTGACCACAGAAGGGAAGAACAGGCGAGATACAGGAGATCCTCATTCACGCAATCTCGCGTTTACAGGAAAAATATACAAGAAAGAAAAGGCGTTTTCAAGTCGTGTCCAGCAACAGGACTGTCGGACGCCGGAAAACTTCATCTTTTTTTGTTGGTTATTTGTTGGATATAATGATGTATAATAACCATCGTGGCCCTAAGGAACGGCGGGGACATCAGGAAGGGAAGAAGGAGGAACGGATTTTGCCAAGCGTACAGGTACATGATTATGCGATGGAACGGCGGCTCCGCCAGGCAGACCCGGCGCTGCACAAACGCTTTACCGACGCTGTGTTTGCCCTGCAATACAATCTGTCCAGATATCGGCTGATCTTTCCGGAATACACGGATCATTCCAACCTTCATTGCCTGGACGTGATAGATTTCTGCAATCAGCTGATCGGGAACCAGATCGACCGGCTGAACGCGGATGAACTCTATATCCTGCTGACGGCATGCTATTTCCACGATACCGGAATGGGAATTACCATGAAGGATTACCGGGAGTTTTCCGAACGCATCGATTTCGGGGATTATTTCAAAAACCACAGCCGGGAGGATATTTCCAATATTATCCGGGATTTTCACCATGAGTTTTCCGGCCGGTTTATTCAAAAATACGCGGAGCTTTTTGAGTTCCCGTCCGCAGAGCATCTGTGGGCGATCCAAATGGTTTCCAGGGGACACCGAAAAACTGACCTGATGGATGAACACGAATACCCGCTTGCACTGCAGATGCCGGGCGGGAACCGTGTATGCCTTCCCTATCTCGCGGCGCTCATCCGGCTGGCGGACGAGATCGACGTGGCTGCCGAGCGCAATCCGATCCTGCTGTATGATATCGAAGCTTTAACGGACGAAAAGCAGATCATGGAGAATAAGAAGGTGAAGGCTGTCCGTTCGCTGCAGGTAACGGAGAAGCGCTTTATCCTGACCGTAGATACCGCGGAGGAAGAAGTTCTGAAGCAAATCGGGATCATGGCGGAGAAGATGAAACGAACGCTCAGCGAGTGCCGGGCCGCTGTGTGCGGCCGGACGCCCTATGTGATCACGCAGGAAGACGTGTTGATTCAAAAAGCCGAATAAACAAGGGAAAATACAAGGATACAGACGATATACCGCGAACTGATGGGCAGACAGCAAAAAGTTTGCAACAGGAACTGTTCATTCGCCAACGACACTACGGATCCGGATCGCAGTTTTTGCTGATTTAGTCAAAAAGGAAAAATCTCCTTTTTGTCTATCAAAACGGCATATATATCTATTTTTTGGAAGGGCGACATGACGCTCCTTTACGAAAACAACAGCTTATGACCGCGGGGAAGATGTGCAGCAGGAGGATCGGCAGATACAATATGTTGTATCAAACGGTTGAAAATTGACGGAATATACAAGATGTAGTATAATGCAACTGTCGGATCGGTCTGCCGACCCGAAGACATGAAAAACACCCGACTCGAAAACCCGAATAAAAAAAGATGCCCGACTCGACCGACTCGAAAATCCGAGTGAAAAAGTTGTCCGACTCGCCGACTTGAAAGAAAGGTACACCAAAACTGGGAGGATGACCTCTTTGCACTCAAATGGAGTTCCGCTGAAGAAAAGTTTCACTAAACAGGGTTCCCAACTAAAGTTTTCCAGCTAAAGCTTGTCCGAAATGACAAACACTCGCACACTAACGCACACTGCACACGAATGAACACTAATCGAGAGCCCGCTGAAGTTACCCACTCGAAAAGCTTCCCGATCGAAAAAGCGAAGAGTTGGCAGCGAAGTTCCACTCAAAGATTGTTCCACTCAAATTTCAGAAGAGGGAGAGAACCGGACCACTGTTTCGACGTCATTACCTGTGGGTAAAACAATCGAGGCATCTTCCACGTTATAGCTGACAGGAAATTTGAAGTCTATGTGCTTGAGCAGACTCCCATTTTCCTGACATTCGGGGAAGAGTTCGATACTTTCAACAAAATCCCTCATGAAGCGTTTCTTTTCAATATCGGGCATCTTATCATATATTTTGTCAAAGTGGGTCAAGATGTTACAGAGCTGTTTTGATGAAAGTTGCTCACTCATTGCGCTGTTTATCTTTTCATTGACATCCGATATCCTCTCTTCCAGATCACTGATTCTGTCATAGAAGGTATCGAGCCTGTCTTGCATAGTGTAGCAAGGTGCTGCAGCGGCTTGCATAGGGAAGTATATCAGAAGCTCCAATGGTTGTGAATGGGCATGATATCGAAGAAAAGTAGAGAGTTTCAAGCAGTTTGACTCAATAAGATACCAGTAGAAAACCAGCAATATCTGTGGTAAACTCACACTGTCTGCGTGGTAGACAGCTACGTGCCAGGACAGTACCTCCACGATAGTCAGCCGGTAGTAAATGTACTATGATCCAACTTTTATTCATCTGTCATCTGACAGACTGCTGATACCATAAACCTCTCGAAACCAGTTGATCAGAAAAGTGTTCTTCTGTCATCCTGCCAACTGCTCCGAAAACTGGCCTGGACATGATTCTTTTGATCAAGAAAATGTACAGATGTCAATCTGACAGTCCACCGACCTCAAAAACCGTACTACCGTTGTACTACCATCGAAGGCCGTGATATGCCGCGATTTGCCGAGTTACGGAGATTTTTGCCAGAGATGTACGCACTTATGTGATTGTATCCAATCGGCAAAACGTGGCTTTGCGTCGCCTTGTATGGCTTTGGAAGAGGGGTGAAGGCCAATGATCAAAGTTTTGTTTGTGTGCCACGGCAATATCTGCCGGAGCGCGGCGGCGGAAATGGTACTGAAGCAGATGATCCGGGAAAGACGGATCGAGGGGATTGAAGTGGATTCGGCTGCGGCGACGCGGGAGGAAATCGGCAACGATATTTATCCGCCGATGAAACGGGCGCTGCAGGAGCGGGGCTACCGGTGCGAACCGCACGCCGCGCGGCAGACGGTGCGGGCGGACTATGATCGGTATGATTACCTGATCGGGATGGATATGGAGAACCTGTACGACATGAAGAGGATCTACGGGGGAGATCCCGAGGGGAAGATTTCGCTGCTGCGGAGCTGGGCGGGAGAACCCGGGATGGAGATCGACGATCCGTGGTATACGAGGGACTTTCGGGGGGCACTGAAGCAGATTGAGGAAGGGTGTGAGGGGATAATAAATGAAACTGGAGAAAGAAGACTATATTGAGCCGAATTGCGTGCTTTGCGGGAAATCGGGGGAAGAGGTGAGCCTGGAGCCGGTGCCGGTGGGGCGGATCCTGGAGAAGCTGCGGGAATATGAAGACCGAAGCGACTGGGAAGCCGTCGAACGCCACCTGAAATACTGGCTGGCGGAGGCGGAAGCCAACCGGGACGAGCGGGGTCAGCTGATGCTGAACAACGAGCTGATGGGCTACTACCGGAAACAGGGGAAACAGGAGGAAGCCTATGCCCACGCGGAGCGGGCGGCGGAGCTGATCGGGAAGCTCGGGATGGAGGACACGGTTACGGCGGGAACAACCTGGGTGAACGCGGGGACCGTGCGGGAAGCCTTCGGGGACCCGGTAGGCGGGCTGGAATACTTCGAGATGGCCCGGGCGAACTACGAGAAGAACCTGCCGGAGAACGACGGGCGGCTGGGCGGCCTGTACAACAACATGGCGCTGGCGCTTACGGTCTGCGGCCGGTACGACGAGGCGGAGAGCATGTTCCGCAGGGCGATCGCGGTGATGGAAAAGCAGGAGCACGGCGAACTGGAACAGGCGATCACCTGGCTGAACATGGCGGACGCGGCGGAGGCGGCCCTCGGCGCGGAGAACGCGGAAGAGAAGACCGGGGAATACGTGGAGCGGGCGGAAGAACTGCTGAACACGGACAGCCTGCCGCGGAACGGGTACTACGCCTTCGTGTGTGAGAAGTGCGCGCCGGTATTCGGCCACTACGGATATTTCGCAACGGAAGCGGAACTGATGAGGAGAGCGAAAGAGATCCATGACAGGGATTGAACTGGCCCGGGCATACTGGGAAACATACGGGATTCCGATGATCCGGGAACAGTTTCCGGAGCAGGAAGGGATCATCGCCGCCGCGCTGACGGGCAGCGGGTCGGAATGCTACGGGTTTGACGATGAGGTGTCGCGGGATCACGACTTTGAACCGGGATTCTGCCTGTTTATCCCGGGAGAGGAGATTATCGACCGGCGAACCGCCTTTCAGCTGGAACGGGCCTACGCAAAACTGCCGGGAGAGTTTGAAGGCTTCCGGCGGCAAAAAATGAACCCCGTGGGCGGACAGCGGCACGGCGTGTTCCGGATCGATGAATACTTTACGGAGAAGATCGGATGCCCGGCGGCGGAACTGACGGCGGAAAGGTGGCTCCGCCTGCCGGACTACGCGCTGGCGGAGGCGGTGAACGGCGAAGTGTTCCGGGACGAGGCGGGGCTGCTGACGGAGAGCCGGAGAATCCTGCAGGAAATGCCGGAGGACGTCCGGCGGAAGCGGCTGGCCGGCCATCTGCTGCTGATGGCGCAGAGCGGCCAATACAACTATCGCCGTTGCCTCAGCCACGGGGAAACCGGGGCGGCCCAGCTGGCGGCGGGCGAATTTGTGCGGAATACGCTGGCGGCGTTTTTCCTGCTGAAGAGAACCTATATGCCGTATTACAAGTGGAGCTTCCGGGCGCTGAAAGCCCTGGCCGGCGGGGAGGACCTGGGGAGGAGCCTGGAATGGCTGCTGACCACGGAGAACGGCGAAACGCTGGCGGAAGACAAGTATTTCTGCATGGAAGGGATCGCCTCGGACGTGATTGACCTGCTGCAGGAGCAGGGGCTGACGGAGGCGGTCTGCGGGGATCTGGAGAAGCACGCGTATTCGGTGAATGATGGGATCAGGGAGGGCAATATAAGAAATCTGCACATATTGCACTGCGTGTAATATGTGCAGATTTCAGAGTGGAGAGTGGAGAGTTAAGAGTGGAGATTAATTAGGTTTTCCACTGCTTCAGGGAGATCGGAGAGGGAATGGATGACGGCTTCGGCTTCGGGGACTTTGCCGAAGCCGTAGGCGGCGTGAATGAACGGAATACCGGCCAGGAGGGCAGCTTCCCGGTCTTTTTTTGTGTCGCCGATATAGATGCCTTTGGTGTAGCCGTTGCGGGACATGACCAGCCTGATATTTTCACCCTTGGGAAGGCCGGTGCGCTCCCACTCCTCATAGTCAATAAAGAGATCCGAGGCGCCGGAGGAGGAGAGGAAGGCATCGACATAGCCCAGCTGGCAGTTGCTGACGACGGCAAGATCGAACCCCCGGGCCTTCAGGGCTTCCAGTGTCGGGCGGAAGGCCGGATACAGGGTTCCGCAGTGGGAATACAGGTATTCCACCTCGTAGGTGCAGCATTTGTCAAAGATGGCGGCGCGGCGGGGAGACTGATATTCCGGATAAAGGGTCTCTCCGATCTCCTTCATGGTCATGCCCATGACGGAGTGAAGATCGTCAACGGTGAGGAGGGGGAGAGACGGATCTTCCTGCTGAAAAACCTTATTCCAGGCCTCTGCGACGGCGGGGGCGGAGTCCCAGAGCGTTCCATCCAGATCAAAGAGCAGCAACGTATCTTTTTTCACGACTAAATCCTCCTCGGGATAAGATGGGGGTATTATACAACGGGACGGGGGGAAATTCAAAATTCAGAATTACAGGATTGTCAGTATTTTGTATACAAAAAATAATTTCGTGAAAGGTATTGACAGAAACAAAGTATTTGATAAAATAATATTGAAGAAAGAGACAAGGAGGCAGGAGGTAAGTCCGATGGAGAGAGTTGAAATCGCAATCATCGGGACCGGGCCCGGCGGCGTTTCAGCCGCGCTGACAGCCAGCAACCGGAACAAACGGATATTGCTGCTGGGCAGCCGGGATATGAGCATGAAAGTCGCCAGGGCGCATGAGATCCGGAACTACCCGGGGCTGCCTTTTGTGAAGGGCGAGGAGCTGGCGGCAGCCTTCCGGAACCAGCTGGAGCAGATGGGCATAGAGATCACGGAGAAACGCGTCGGCGCGGTGTACGCCATGGGCGATTACTTTGCCCTGCAGGCCGGGGAAGAGATGATCGAAGCGGAGACGGTGATCCTTGCGACGGGCGTCGTGCAGGCAAAACCGCTGCCGGGCGAGGAGGAGCTGCTGGGCAGGGGCGTGAGTTACTGCGCGACATGCGACGCACCGCTGTACCGGGGAAAGACGGCGGCCGTGATCGGCTACAGCGCCGCGGAGGAAAGGGAAGCCGCGTTCCTGAGCGAAGTGTGCGCACGGGTGATGTATTTCCCGATGTACAAGGAGACGCCGGAGCTGCCCGACAGCATCGAAATTATCCGGGAGAAGGTAACGGAGATTGCGCAGGCGGAGGGGCAGCGGATCGTTAAGACGGAAGGCGGGGAATACTCCGCGGACGGGGTGTTCATCCTGCGGGAAGCCGTGGCGCCGGGACAACTGGTGCCGGGGCTGGAAACGGACGGCCCCCACGTGAAAGTGAACCGCAAAATGGAGACCAGCCTGCCGGGTATCTTCGCCTGCGGGGATATTACGGGGACGCCCTACCAGTATGTGAAGGCGGCCGGGGAAGGCAATGTGGCCGCGATCAGCGCGGCAGCGTTCGTTGACCGACTACGTCGGTCAGAGTGAAGAGCTTCGCTCAGAGTGGAGAGTTAAGAGTGAAGAGTGGAGAGTAAAATTGAAGGAGGAAAAGAAAATGGTTAAGAAAGTGAACGGACAGGAATTTGAAAACGAAGTGATGAAGGCGCCGGCGGCGGTGGTGGATTTTTCCGCGACATGGTGCGGTCCCTGCCGGATGATGGCTCCGGTGCTGGAGGAGATCTCCGAAACAATGGGAGATAAAGTGAAGTTTTACAATGTGGACGTGGATGAAGTGCCGGAACTGGCAATGAAATACGGGATCCAGTCGATCCCCTGCCTGATTGCACTGAAGAACGGAGAGGCTGTGGACCGGTCTGTGGGATTCCTGCCCGGGCCGCAGATTGCTGCTTGGATCAAAGCCAATATAGAGTGAAGAGTGAAGAGTGGAGAGTGAAGAGCTTCGCTCAGAGTGGAGAGCTTCGCTCAGAGTGGAGAGTGGAGATATAATTCTGAAGTATTATCGGCGGGAGGGAAATAACATGAGCACCAAAAAGGATCTGGAAGAGGGACGCAAAGACTATCCGCAGCTGCTGCTGGAAGGGCAGCTGTGCTTCCCGCTTTACGCGGCGGCGCGGAAGGTGGTCAACGCGTATACGCCGGTGCTGAAGCCTCTGGGACTGACCTATACCCAGTACATTGTGCTGCTGGCACTGTGGGAGAACGGGAAGGTGAAGGTCGGCGAGCTTGGAAAGAGCCTGTATCTGGACTGCGGAACGCTGACGCCTCTGCTCAAGAAGATGGAGGAGAACGGATGGATCACACGCTGCCGGTGCAAGAAGGACGAGCGGGTGGTTTATGTGACCCTGACCGAAGAAGGATGGGGGCTGCGGGAAAAGGTGAAGGACCTGCCGGAACAGGTGGGGAAGTGCGTCGCCATGCCGGAGGAGGACTCTTATCAGCTGTATAAGCTGCTGCATAAGCTGTTGGACAATATTGAGTGACCAGGGGGCTTTCCGATCGCCCCCTGGACCCCTTCGGTTGAATCAGGGGGGCTTTCCGCAAGGAATCGCACGCGCACCGCACGCGACATCGCCCGGACCCCTTCGGTTGAATCAGGGGGGCTTTTCGATTACCCCCTAAGTTCCTTCGGGTTGGATTGATATTGTTACTTGTGTAAAATATTATTTGATGGGAGATAAGAACGATGAAGAAGATCATGGCTATTCTGGCGGCGGTTATGGTGCTGAGTTTTTCCTTTGCTGCTGTGGCGGGGGCGGATCAGCTGGACGAGATCAAAGCTCGGGGGACGCTGATCATTGCCACGGAAGGGAACTGGAGCCCGTGGACCTATCACGACAGCAACGGGGTGCTGACCGGATTCGATATCGAAGTCGGGAAACTGATTGCGGAGGGCCTGGGCGTACAGGCGGATTTTGAGGAAGTTCCGTGGGAAGCCATCCTGGCCGGCGTGGACCAGAACCGGTTTGACATCGCCTGCAACGGCGTCGGCTATACCGAGGAACGGGCAGGAAAGTTTAACTTCTCGGATCCATATGTATACACGGAAGCGGTGCTGGTGGTCCGGAAGGACAACAATGACATCAACACGATGGAAGATTTGAAAGGGAAAACGACAAGCAATTCCCCAAACTCCACCTATGCCATGCGGGCGGAAGAACTGGGCGCGACCGTTCAGTATGTGGATACGCTTGGCGAGACGATGATGATGCTGGAGCAGGGACGCGTGGACGCGACGATTAACGCGAAGGGCTCGGTAGATGATTATCTGCGGGAACATCCGAATGCGAACATCAAAATCGTCCAGACGGTTGCCGGAGAACCTGTTTGTATCCCGGTGCGCAGGGGCGCGGAGACGGAGACGCTGATTGCCGCGGTGAATGAGATTCTGGCGAAGGCCCGGGAGGACGGGACTTTGGCAGATCTGTCGAAGAAATACTTCGGACAAGATCTTACTAAATAAGGGGGCTTTCCGATCGCCCCCTTAAACCCCTTCGGCTGAAATAAGTTGTATGGGGGCTTTCCGATCGCCAAGTCCCTCCGGGGGCCAAAGGGCTTTCCGATCGGAGAAAATGCGAGGGCTTTCCGATCGCCCTCGCGCTCCTTCGGTTCGGCCAGAGATCAATGAGAAGTTTGATTGAGACTACAATGAGGTAATCATGGACGAGCGACTTTGGGGTATTCTGGTGGACAGCTTTCCGAAGCTGCTGGAATACGGGATCAAAGTAACAGTGCCGCTGACGATCTTTTCCTACGCCATCGCGCTTGCGGTGGCGTTGATCGTCGCGCTGATCCAGTATGCCAACGTGAAGGTGCTGCGCCAGATTTGCCGATTCTATATCTGGGTGGTCCGGGGTACGCCGCTGCTGGTGCAGCTGTATATCGTATTCTTCGGGCTGCCCGGGATCGGGATCAGACTGGATCCTTTCCCGGCGGCGATGATTGTGCTGGGATTCAACGAAGGCGCCTATATGGCGGAAACAATCCGGGGCGCGCTGGAAAGCGTTTCCCGGGGACAGATGGAAGCGGGATACTGCGTGGGGCTGAGCTTCCCCAAAATCATGTGGCACGTGGTGCTGCCCCAGGCATTCCGCACCGCGTTTCCGGCGCTGGGCAACAGCCTGATCTCCATGCTGAAGGCGACGTCCATGGCCGCGACCATCTCGGTGATGGAGATGTTCCGGCAGGCGCAGGTCATCAACGGCCGGGTATACGAATCCCTGGGGCTGTACTGTGAGGTTGCGCTGATTTATCTGGTGTTCTGCACCTTCCTGACCTGGCTGCAGCGGTGGGGAGAGAAACGGCTGGCCGCATATGGAGGGAACCGCGTATGATGCTTGAGATCCGGAACGTGAAAAAACGGTTTGAGGAGCTGCAGGTGCTGGACGGGATCAGCCTCGACGTGGAAAAAGGCGACGTGGTGGCGATCCTCGGCCCGAGCGGCTCGGGAAAGACTACCTTTCTGCGGTGCCTGAACTTTCTGGAAAGGGCGGATGAAGGGACGATCGTCTTTGACGGGCAGAAGGCGGACCTTCACGGGGCCAGCCACGCAGAGATCACGGCGATCCGAAAGAAGACGGCCTTTGTGTTCCAGAACTACAACCTGTTTCTGAACAAGACGGTGCTGCAGAACGTGACCCTGGGGCTGACGGCCGGCGCCGGCATGAAACGGCAGGAG